>Ga0129333_10007122_pt1 | contig 10582 bp, 8 predicted proteins | sample CPB6_08_DNA_FD_94474 | JGI IMG/M metagenome (GOLD analysis project Ga0129333, IMG submission 94474) | Freshwater to marine salinity gradient microbial communities from Chesapeake Bay, USA - CPBay_Sum_0.6_0.8_DNA | ecosystem: Environmental > Aquatic > Marine > Coastal | place: USA: Chesapeake Bay...
CTCACTTGGGCTGTGTTGTACCCTGGAATGCCAGCGAAAACAAATTTAAATGTCCTTGCCACGGCTCTCAATACGATGCTACGGGTAAAGTCGTTCGCGGCCCCGCCCCCCGTTCCTTGGCCCTCGCCCATGTGGACACCACCGGAGGCAATGTCAGCCTTGTGCCTTGGACTGAAACCGACTTCCGTACCGGCGAAGAACCCTGGTGGGCTTAGGTTAAATTTTGAGTGTTGAGTTTTGAGTGTTGAGTTTTGGGTTTTGAGTGAGGTAGAAGCTAGACCTTCTAAAGCTTAAAGCTCAAAACTTAAAGTTTGGAGAGAAGGGTATCCCTAATCTCGTACAGTGTTTGCAGCATCCTTAATATTTTTGAATCCATGAATATGTCACGAGTTAACTTCTCTGGCTGGTCTCAGATGGCTGGGGCCGCCTGGGGCAAGAGTCTTCAAGTGTTTTCCCTAACGATCGCTGTGGTGGGGATGTGGTTGTTCAGTAGCATTATGACGACCCCCGCTGCCCATGCCTATCCGTTCTGGGCTCAAGAGAACTACGCTAACCCCCGGGAAGCCACCGGCCGCATTGTCTGTGCCAACTGTCACCTGGCCGCCAAGCCCGTAGAAATTGAAGTGCCCCAAGCGGTTCTGCCCAATGATGTCTTTGCTGCTAAGGTCAGCATTCCCTACGATCATAGTGTCCAAGAAGTTTGGGCGGATGGTTCCAAAGGGGAATTAGCCGTGGGTGCCGTGCTGGTATTGCCGGAAGGCTTTAAGCTGGCGGATGTAGAAGATTTGTCTGAAGATATGCTCGAGGAAGTAGGGGATTTTTACTATTACATTACCCCCTACAGCGAAGAGCAAGAAAATATCCTCCTAGCCGGGCCCATTCCTGGCGAACAATTTGAAGAATTAGTCTTCCCGGTTAAAGCACCGGATCCGGCTACGGATAGCTCCGTTCACTATGGTAAATACTCCATTCACTTAGGTGGAAACCGGGGGCGCGGTCAAGTGTATCCCACGGGCGACAAGAGCAATAACACCTCCTATAACGCCTCCACCGCAGGCACCATTACGGACATTGTGGATAGTGGCTTTGGCTTTGATGTCACCATCACCGCTGAAGATGGAACGGAAGTGGTGGATAGCATTCCCCCCGGGCCCGAACTGATTGTTGCCGTAGGGGATGTGGTAGCGAAAGATCAAGTGATTACCACCGACCCGAACGTGGGTGGCTTTGGTCAAAAAGATACGGAAATTGTGCTGCAAAGTGCTAATCGGATTCGTGGTCTCTTAGCCTTTTTCGGGGCTGTGGTCATTGCTCAAATCTTCCTCGTCTTGAAGAAGAAGCAGATCGAGAAAGTTCAACTGGCAGAAATGAATTTCTAGGGATTTTGCCCAGATTTTCAAAAGATTGTGAATTGATTTTGTAAGGTTTTTTTAATGATTTTGCAAGCATCTTGTGATCATCTTGCAGTCATCTTGCAATCACGTTTTGTAATCAAAGGTTAACCCTGAAGGACTTAGTATCAGTGATTAACCATGAGCAATGAACCGTTAAGGTTCAACAAAAGCGGCAAGGGTCTTCGGGCTTCTTGTCGCTTTTTTCTTCGGTTAATCTGAGATCCATCTAAGATGAATCTGAGATCAATGAGATCAAGGCTGTTCCTAATATGGCTCTGGGGCAGAGTCGCTCCCGGATAGGATGCTGTTTTTCCCTGACCCATCTTGAGGGACTGATCCCACTTTATGGCATGATGACTTATATCAAGATCCAAAGGTTCAGTCCTGCTGATCCAGACCGATCGAACTTAGCAAAAAGCTTTGTCACCAACCTATTTCAATATATTAACCGGGAGAAAAAGATGTTAATTGTGTTTCAACTCGCTTTGGTCGCCCTTGTGTTGTTGTCCTTTGTCCTGGTGGTCGGGGTACCCCTAGGTTATGCGACCAACCAAAACTGGCCCCTCGCCAAGCAACTGATTTTTGTGGGTTCCCTCGTCTGGGTGGCCTTGGTTGTAGTGGTGGGCGTTCTCAACTATTTTGTGGTTTAGTCTGGGGTTTAGCCACCTCTCCCCTAGGGAGTTCCCTTTGCCCAGAGGTCTCTAGGGGGTTAATCTAGTTGCAGTCTTTTGTTCCGTTAGCCCGTTGGTGAGGTTCCGCCCTATGGCAGTCTATGAAGGTAACTTTACTCAGACCGATCGTTTCCGCTTTGCGATCGTAATTGGGCGGTTTAACGATCTGGTGACGGAGAAGTTATTGGGGGGATGTCAAGATTGTTTAAAGCGCCACGGCGTTGACCCCAGCCCTGAGGGATCCCAGGTCGATTATATTTGGGTGCCCGGTAGCCTAGAAATTCCGATCGTGGCTCGTCAGCTAGCCCTGTCCCAGCAATACAACGCCATTATCTGTCTAGGGGCAGTCATTCGCGGCCAAACCCCCCATTTTGATTATGTCTCCGCAGAAGTAGCCAAAGGGGTAGCCGCCACCGCTTTCCAAACCGGCGTACCCGTAATTTTTGGGGTGCTAACAGTGGATACCCTGCAACAAGCCCTAGAGCGGGCAGGCATTAAGAGTAATTTAGGCTGGAATTATGCCATGAGCGCCCTAGAAATGGCCAGCTTGATGGGGCAGATTCCCCGACGTTCCACTCCTGACGGTGAGTTAGCTTAGTTTTGGTTTTGAATTAAATAGCCAGTGGGTGAGCTTCATTCCGCCTCAGCCAATCTGCAAGCCCATTTATCCGGTATTCCCGCTGATGTGGGTGGCGCATCCCACTAGAATGATTAAGAATTAATCAGACCGCTCTATTTTTGTATGTTACTATGACACAAATACTGTAGAGTCTAGGAGCTTATTAAATGATGAAAGATATTTTTAAGCAATTTTCTAGACTGTTAGAACTCACCTTAGTCTCACCACAATTAATTCTATTTTATCTCACTACATCAAACAAGTTTATTCAAGCGGATGTTGAACGTTGGGTTACTATATTTCAATGGACAGAATCATCTCAATTGATTAATTTACTAACTTTAATCTCCCGAAATTCAGAGTTTAGAAATCTGTATTATCATCGAATCAGCAAAGGAAACTTTTATCCTAAAATTTTAATGAAAATAATGAAGTTATTCTATCCAGAATCTCCCCTATTATTCATCGATGCTTCCTGTAATATTGGTCAAGGATTATTTATTCAACATGGCTTTAGTACAATTATTATGGCAGATATGGGTGAAAATTGTTGGGTCAATCAACAAGTTTCTATTGGTTACAAAGATAACACCGGTCGCCCAAAAATAGGCAACAATGTTAGGATCACTGCGGGAGCAAAGGTTTTAGGAAATATCAATGTGGGTGACAATGTTACTGTAGGAGCTAATGCAGTTGTGACTAAAAATGTTCCCGATAACTGTGTTGTCATTGGTGTCCCTGCTTACATTATCAAAAGAAATGGTTTAAAAGTACAAGAGAAATTAGTTTAAGTTTAACATCCCTCAGATCATCCCACTTTTGTTACCCTCACCCTAAATCCCTCTCCCAAGTGGGGAGAAGGACTTTGAAAAGTCTTGCTCCCCTTCGTCCATTTTGGGAGAAGGGGCTGGGGGATAAGGGCTAATCTGCGAAACTGGGATGCACCTACTCCCTCAAGGTTTTTGCTCAGGGTTGGAAAACCCAACCCCTACGGTTGATTATAATCGATGATTTATAGGCGACCGCGAATCCCGATTTGGAAATTGCGCCCTACTCCGGGGTATCCCGGATATTCCTGGAAGGCTTCGTCCAGAAGGTTATTCAAACTCGCATCCACATTCCAACGATCGTTAATGGGTACCCGTGCTTTTAAGTCCACTGTGGTGTAGCCGGTCAGTTTTTCCGTATTGGTATTACTGGTCAATCGATCGCCCACATTCCTTAAAAATGCACCCACAAAGAGCCCTTTGGGGTTTTCGTAGGAGAGCCCAATGTTAAACACATCAGCCCCCCGGAACGAGGGTTCATTGCCTTCATTACCTCCTGCTTTAATGGTGGGATTAGTCCAGGTATAATTCGCCAATAAAAAGATATTTTTGTACAGTTGTACATTCAAATCCGTTTCAATGCCCGTGGTGCGAACTCGTCCAATATTGACCGGTGAAAAGGTGGGCGGTGGATAATCAATTAAGTTACTGACATCATTGAGAAAATAAGAAAACCGCAATAATCCCCGATCCCCTAATTGTTGATCAAACCCCAGATCAAAACTATGGCCTCGCTCCGGTTCTAAATCAGGATTGCCCACTGCTCCAAAGGCAGCAAATCCTTCTAAATCTGAAATTAAGGGAGCCCGAAAACTGCGGGCATAATTGGCACGGAAGGTGGTTAGGGGTGTGACATCCCAACTGACACCCATGCTAGGAGAGGTAAAGGAACCATTGGCTAAACTATTAAAATCTTGACGTAAGCCAATGTGGGTTTTCACCGTTGGCAACCAGTCCCGTTGATAACTGGCAAATAAAGCCCCTTGGGTCAAGGTAGAGTCATAATTTGTTAGGTTGGTACCATCGGATAACGTGGTATTATTCACCCCATTAACTTGACGGAAATCTGCTCCATAGGTCAGCAAATCTTGAGGGCTGAGTTGCCAAGAATGTTGAGTTTGAAAGCCGATATTAAACCGCTTAACATCATCGGCGATCGTAAATCCATCGGGGTTAGAACTGCTATATTGCAACGTATCGGGGTTAGAACTGCTATATTGCAACGTATCGGCATAGAGTTTAGTCGTCAGAATGGAATCATTCCCTTCTCCCAAACGAGAAGCTAGGGCCACATCCATTAACCATTCTTGGGTATCTTGACGGAAATTAGGGGTTAAACTATTGAATTCCCCCACACTTCCGGGCACTGGAATGGGAACACCGCTAGGAATACCGAGGTTTTTATCTAAATACAAGCCACTAAAGGTAATTTGATGACGATCGTTAAATTCATTGGTGACTTTAACGTGAACTGTATTGTATAAAATATCCGCATTATCCCGATCGCCCTCAATCTTAAATAGGGTGGAATTTGCCACTGGATCTGTAAACTCAAACTGATCATCCCCAATACGATAGGCAAAATCATTTTCCGCATCAATGCGGTTATAACCGACTAACCAAGACAGATCATTCTGTCGCCCTGAAATCTGTAATCCCTGTTGATTCAAGCCAAAACTCCCCCATTGAGCCGTGGGTCGTACCTCAATACCGGTCTGCTCTGATGTACGGGTAATAATGTTAATGACTCCCCCGATCGCACTGGAACCATAGAGCGTTGAGCCACCGCCGGGTAAAACCTCAATTTGTTCCACCATATCCGTTGTAAATTCGGACAAATCGAAGTCACCAAATAGACCCAAATCGTTTAAAGGACGACCATCCAATAAAATTAAAACCTGGGTACTATTGGAGCCCCGAATAAATTGCCCACTGCGGGATCCCAATTGTCCGCCCCCTGTTCCATCACTGAAAACTCCCGGTAAATAACGCAGAGCTTCATCCACCGTGCGCCACCCCTGAGCCTTCATTTGATCTTGGGTAATGACATAGGTGGGACGAGTGGATTCCTGCACCGTACCTTGACGACGGAAGGGGGTATAAATCGGCTGCTGAAGTAATTTTTCCGTAACCGTAACTCGAATTTCAGGACTTTCTTCCTGAGCAACCGTCGGTAATGTAAACATCGCACTAGAAGCCAGACTAGAAGCGATCGTTCCTGTTAGGAATCCAACTAAATTTCGTTCCATGATTAGACCTTACAACGTAGACAAAAGGTAGCTAAACTGTAAATTTCCATGAAAAGTCTGGACAAGATCGGTGAACCTTGCCAAACCCAATGAACCGCAAACGAAAAGAGCCTCGTGATCCTTTAATAAACCTTGGACAGATTGGGTTTTGACCAATTTTGTCAGTCACCCAGGAAACTCAAGACTTCCTTTCTGTCTTTGGGGTTTAACGGGTTAAAAAGATTAATGAGTAAACCTGAAGCTGCTATTTCTTCCAGATTTCTTCAGCACAACACTGTAGCGAAGTGTTACCGAGTGCTCTAGGATAGAAACTCAGCGCAAAACCGAAAAGAACCATAATCCGTACCTCGCAGATTGGAATAAAGGGCTATAAACCCCTGGAATACACATTCGGCGGGCATCCTGACTTAAAGGCAAGGTAGCGACCAACTCACCCTATACCTTTTCACAGTTGCGGGACAGCGCCGGACTTACACCGAACTTTCCCCGTTACCTCTGATGGCTGACCCCCACCAGAACCGAATACACTTCTAAACGTCAATTTTGAAGGTCTAATAAAGATCTCAGTTTCCTTAAGATAAGTCTCTAACTTCTGGAAACCTAACTCCAAAGACTCGACGGATCCCATCATATGTCCCCCGTCATTTTTTGGCAAGTCTAATGTTTTTTGTTACAAAATTGATCCAATTTCGCCCTAATCTGCTAGGCTCTTGTATTGCTAGTTCTATTGCCGTTCACTTGAGCATTCTAGGGGTCGTTTTCTCGGACAAACTCTCCTCTAGCCCTAGTATCTCTCCCGAAAGTTCTATTCCCATTGATTGGATTACGATCGCCTCTGATAGCCAAACGAATCAGGATAATTCTCTTGCCACTTCTTCAGGTTTTCTCGGTTCTTTCTTTAAACCTGTTTCAGAGGCTTTAGCCTCGGCATCAGAAGCTGAAAATTCTATCTCTAGGGATGAGAATCAGACCGTCAATACTTTGACTCTCAATGAGCCAATACCCTCATCTATTAGTTTGCAAAATCCTATAAAGAACAGCTTAAACTCCGAAGTCACTCAAGCCCCCAGAGAAGATAGCAACCTCGTAGACGAGACTAATCCTAACCTCGCTCTTTCCACCACCATCTCAGATTCCACGGCTTCAGAATTCGTATCACAAGCCCCTGCTGAGGCTACAGATCAACAACCCAATGATCAACACCCTAATGTAGGGGAACCCGCTTCCCTCAGCCCTCACGATCGCTCCGGTGAATCTCCAGCACAGGCGGAACAGAATGGATCTCCTCAAGGAAATAGCAAGACCGGACTGGCAACGATCGGAGGCAAACCTCAAGAATCCAAAGGAGCGAACTCAGGAACGAACCCAGGTGGACAGCGATCGGGCTCCACTCCATCCCTGCGCCCCATTGCCCCTACGTCAAACCCCACTCCTACCCCTGTCCCAACGCCAGCCCCAACCCCCGTTCCTACGCCGCCACCAGCCCCAGAGGTCTTTGAGTGTGTTGCCTGTCCTCGCCCTGCTTATCCCGCCCAAGCCCGTCGCAGCGGTCACAGTGGTAGCGTGCAGGTCATCCTTGATGTGTCCCCATCTGGATCCGTAGTGTCCGCCGCTTTGGGCTCCTCCAGTGGTTCCCCAGACTTAGATCAAGCCGCCATTGCCACCGTACAAACTTGGCAGTTTACCGCCACCGGTGATGGACGCTGGGGGGTGCCGGTCTATGTCGATTTTGAGTTGGTTGAATAGGGCTACAATAGCCTAGAAGCTATAGCTTATAAGTCCCACTATAACACTAGGCGAATTTGTGATCCATCTGGTGTTTTTTCCACTTCTAAACGGGTTTGAAACGCTTCCTTAAAGCGAGGCATATGGGTAATCATCAAAATACAGGTAAAGTCCTGAGCAATCGCATTAATTGCAGCCACTAAACGATCGCATCCTTCTTCATCTTGGGTGCCAAATCCTTCATCCACAATCAATAACTGTAGGGGAGACCCCGATCGCTGGGCGAGGATCCGGGCGAGGGCTAAACGAATGGCAAAATTAACCCGAAAGGCTTCCCCACCGGAGTAGGTTTCGTAGGGACGAGTGCCGCGAATATCAGCAATGCGAATATCTAAGGTATCGATTAATTTTTCTTGGCTGACACTGCGGGAGGATCGTTTGGTAATAAATTGAACATGGAGTTGATGAGAAGTTAACCGAGATAGAATCCCATTGGTTTCTGTTTCCAGTTGGGGCAAAAGGTTTTCAATGAGTAAGGTTTGTAAGCCATTTTTACCAAAGGCTTGCATCAGTTCGGTATAGAGTTGGGCTTGATATTGGCAAGATTTCAGTTCCTGATATTTAATCTCCCATTGTTGACTCAAACGATCTAAGGATAGTTTAGTTTGCTCTAAACGGCCTAAAGCTGCTAACTTTTCATCTAAGCACTGGCGATCGGTTTGAATTTTCTGCTGAAGTGAATTCAATGTGACCGTAGGCATTGAGTCAAGAACCTGATCCAGTCTTTCAAGCTGATCCGTAATGTCTTGATATTCCCCTTCATAGTTAGCTGTTTTAGCTTGTAAAGCCTGAATTTGATCTTGTAAAAGAGGAACTTGGTTTTGAGCCTGTTTCAGCGCCTGGTATTGTAGGGGAATATCTGAAGACGATCGTAGGTATTGACGAAGACGATCGTGATTGGAAAAATCATAATTTAGAGTTTCAATTTGAATCGTAATTTCTTGAATTTGTTGATAAATTTCACCCTGTTCGAGATTTGTTTTATCCATTTCTAAATCAGAAATTTCTTGGTTCAATTGCGGTAGTTTTTTCTGTAACTTTAACAACTCCTTTTCCATCGATCGCAGTTCATTATGAAGAAGATCAGCCCAGCGCCACCGCTCCACCTCTCCCCGCACTAAGCCATGGGAACGATCGTCATAGTTTAAGGCTGTCAGTGTGTTTTCAATTTGAGCCAATTCCCCCTGTAATCGAGGATCCCATTGTTCTAGAATTTGACAACGATCGAGTTGATTAAACTCAGCCAATAACCCTTCATAGTGAACCTGAGCCTGCTGAGCACTGAGTAATTGTTGCTGTACCTTACCCCGTTGTTCCGTCAAAATAGGATAACGACTGATTTCCTGATCCACCCGACGGTATTCTTCCCGTAAAACTTGAATTTCTCGCTCTGAAACCTTCAACTGATCCTGAACCACTAAAAGCATATCTATAAGTTCTTGGCGTTGAGCCCCTTGAGAGTGTTGAACCTGTTCCCAATGACTTTCATCTAAAGGACGACCGCAAAGGGGGCAGTCACTACCCGGTTCTAAGGGAGCTTGATATTGCTCCATCTCCTGTAACTGATCTTCATAATCCCGTTGGTGAGCCTGTAAACGTTCCAGAAAATTTTTCCGTTCTTGTCCCTTTTCCCGTAGTTGACTCCGATAGAACTGAAGCTGATCAAGGGCATTAATGTCATGATTAAGCTTCAGCAATTCCTCCTCAAGTTGGGGAATTTGTATGCGGATTTGCTGAAGGTGTTCTAACTGGGGCAACAGTTCCCCTAAGCGAGCCTGAATGTGGGTTTGAATTTTATGGAGTTCTAAGCGTAATTGATCTTGACGGTGTTTGAGGGGAATGACTTGAGCCTGTAATTGATCGAAATGATTGAGTTTTTCTCTCGCCTTCTGTAACTGCTGAACCGCCTCCTCAATTTCTGGTTTCTGTGCTAGATGAATTTCTAGACGATAGATCTGTTCTTGAATTTGTTCTTTTTCAGTGATCACCTTCTGAAGTTGAATTTCAAATTCTTGAATCTGACGATCGTATTCTATCTGTAACTGCGATCGTTGTTGTTGTAAGGCTTGAAAGTGGATAGATTTATCCGCTAAAATTTCTTCCTGCTCATAGATTTCTTGCCAGTGATCATAAGCTGCTTCAATGTCCTGAGATTGTTCTAAGTAGGGTTGAAGATTAGCCAACTCCTGCTGTACCCCTTCTAAAGTCCTTTGACACTCTGCTTTTTCCCGCCCGATCCGATCGATTTGATCCACTAAAAACGATCGGTGTTGAAGCGATCGGTGGTGATCCTGTTCTGCCTGTCGCAAAGTTTCGAGTTGTAATTGATCCTGAGCCTGTTGTTGCTGTAAATCTTGAATTTCTGCCTGGAGCTTATGCCACTGTTGCTCTAACCGATCCCGTTGTTCTAATTCTTGATCAAACTCTCTTAAACGCTCTCGTAAAACCTGGGCTTGAGCATTAAACTGGCGTACCCGTTCCTTCGCCTTCTCCGCCAATCGATCGTACTGATCCAATTTGAGTAAATCCGCTAAAACCTGTTTCCGTTCCGAGGGGCGTTTCAGCATAAATTCATCCGCTCTGCCCTGTCTCAGGTAAGACGAATTAATAAACGTATCATAATCTAACTTTAAGGTCTCAATAATTCGCTGTTGAGTGCTCCGTAGCCCCTTCTCCGTCAACGATCGAAACTCTAATGTTTTTTTTGCTTCGCCAAGCCGATCGTCTTGATTATCCTGAGAAGCGATCGTAGCCACTTGAAATTCCAAAACCGTAGACTGCTTGCGCTGATGACTGCGTAAAACTCGATAGATTTGTTGATGACTCTGAAAAATCAAATCTACTTTCACCTCAGTCTCACTGCCATGAATTAAATCATCCTCATGCACCGCCCGACTGTGACCCCAGAGCGCCCAAGTGATAGCTTCTAACAAAGAAGATTTCCCGGCCCCATTACTGCCACAAATACAAATGGTATGGAGACCCTCAAAATCAATGCTGGCCTGTTGATAACTCAAAAAGTGTCGTAGATTTAAAC
>Ga0129333_10007123_pt1 | contig 10582 bp, 5 predicted proteins | sample CPB6_08_DNA_FD_94474 | JGI IMG/M metagenome (GOLD analysis project Ga0129333, IMG submission 94474) | Freshwater to marine salinity gradient microbial communities from Chesapeake Bay, USA - CPBay_Sum_0.6_0.8_DNA | ecosystem: Environmental > Aquatic > Marine > Coastal | place: USA: Chesapeake Bay...
CTGTTCGCTGTAGCGAGAAAACCCATTCGGCGATGAGTCGCGAACGACTCTCGGGATGGGGGCGTACCGCGTGGACTTCGTCCGACGTGGTCGAGGTGCGTGACGCAAGTGATGTGAAGAGGGCCATTGGTCTCGAGCATCGTCGAGGCGCGATAGCCCGTGGGCTTGGTCGCGCATACGGAGCAGCAGCACAGAATGCCGGCGGAACAGTCTTGGCTTGTGCCGATGACGGAAGGGTCAACGACGTTCACCTAGATGCCGTGTCAGGCCTCCTCACCGCTCCTGCAGGACTTAGCCTCGATGCTCTCTTGCGATACAGCGTGCCACGCGGCTGGTTCATACCGGTGACGCCAGGAACGCGCTTCGTGACCCTGGGGGGCGCGGTCGCATCCGATGTGCATGGAAAGAATCATCATGTGGACGGCAGTTTTGGCCAGCACGTGGAGTCCATGAAAGTCATCTTGTCGTCGGGTGAGGAAATCACATTGTCACCGAACGACAACCCGACATGGTTCTGGTCGACCATCGGTGGAATGGGTCTCACCGGAGTCGTCAGCGAAGTGACCGTTCGGATGTTGGGGGTTGAGTCTTCTCAAGTAAAAGTCGAGACCAGGCGGCTCAGCAATCTCGATGAGGTCATCGCTTCGATGTCGGATGACTCTGATGATGAATTCCGATATTCAGTCGCCTGGGTCGACATGCTTGCGTCCGGTCGCTCCTTGGGACGAGGTGTGCTCACCCGAGGAAACCATGCAACAGCCTCCGATGTGGATGGGTCGGAGCCATGTCGATATGACCCGAAGATCAGGCTCGCAGCACCGCCATGGGTACCAAACGGATTGTTGAACAAGTTCACTGTAAGAGCGTTCAATGAAGCGTGGTATCGAAAGGCGCCCGCAGATACCCATGTCGGACTTGAATCGATCCCGGCTTTCTTCCACCCCCTCGATGGCGTGCGCAAATGGAATGCGCTCTATGGCTCGAACGGTTTTATCCAATACCAATTCATCGTTCCTCTCGAGCGGGTCGACGTCCTTCGCACCGTGATCGGGAAATTTTCCGATGCGGGGGTCGCTTCTTTTCTTGCTGTCTTGAAGCGCATGGGGAAGTCGAACGCTGCCCTGATGTCTTTTCCGACTGAGGGCTGGACTTTGACTCTCGACTTGGCCGCAGGTTCGTCTCGTCTCCCGGGTCTTCTCGAGCGCATCGACGAGTTGGTACTCGATGCGGGTGGACGTCATTATCTGGCAAAAGATGCACATGTCTCGGCGATGGCTGTCGAACGCGCATACCCCCGTCTCGCTGAATGGAAATCCATACGGAACGAGATGGATCCGCGTCGACTGTGGACCAGTGATCTGGCACGTCGGCTCAAGCTCGTGGAGGAAACATCATGAAAAATGGACTTGGAGTTCCGCAGAACATCGTGCTCTTCGGGGGCACGAGCGACATCGGATGCGAAATCGTGCGACAAATGATTCAGCCGGGCGTTGCGAACATCGTGCTCGTGAGTCGTGACATCGACTCGGCGGAGACGCGATGGAACACGCTGCTCGGTGATGAGAGTCAAGTGAACGTCCATCACGTTCGCTTCGACGGAGCTGATGCCGGAAGCATGGTCGATGTCGTGAAGGCAATCGTCGACGAAGTGGGCGACATCGATGTGGTGGTGGTTGCCCATGCACTCTTGGGGTCAGATTCAGATTTCCTGAAAGACCCCGTCGCTGCAGCGTCTGTCACCACCGTGAATTTCGGTGCAACCATGGTGTTGTTGCTCGCGCTTGGCGAACGGATGAAGCAACAGGGCTACGGTCGCATCTGCCTGCTCTCCAGCGTCGCCGGAATGCGTGTGCGTTGGTCGAACGCGGTGTACGGATCCACGAAGGCCGGTATCGATGGTTTCGCATTGGCTCTCGATGGTGAGCTCCGTCGCCACGGAGCGTCGCTCCTCGTCGTGCGACCCGGGTTCGTGACTACCAAGATGACGGCCGGTATGAAGAAGGCGCCGCTGGCGACGACACCTGAGGCGGTTGCGTCTGCGACTGTGAAGGCACTAGGCGGAAATGGAACTGTCCTCTGGACCCCTTCAGCCTTCAGATTCATCTTCGGAGTGTTTCGACTACTTCCAGAGTCTCTCTGGCGACGTCTACCCCTCGGTTGACGAAGGCGGTGCAGCCGCTCAGGTGTCGCGACTGACAAGTGTGGGCGATGCTCGACGACCCCTCATGAGGTCGCGAATGCCCCACATCGTCACAAGAAGGAGAGCTTCTCGCACGATTCGACCACTCATTTTTGATGCGCCGACTGTGCGTTCATGAAACACGATGGGAATTTCCACGATGCGCGCTCCACCACGGACGAGGCGATACGTCGTCTCCACTTGGAACGTGTAGCCGTCCGAGGTCGTGGAGGTGAGTTCAAATCGTCTCACACTGTCTGCGCGAAATGCACGAAACCCGCTCGTTGCATCATTGATGGCGAGTCCGAGGAGGAGCGCCACATAGCGGTTGCCCCAGCGCGAAAGAAACAATCTGTTCTTTGGCCAACCCCGAATGGCGCCACCTGGCACATATCTCGAACCGATCGCCAAATCTGCACCCATTGCAGCGGCGCTCACCAACTCGGGCAAGACCTCTGGCTCGTGGGACAAGTCTGCGTCGATCTCACAGAGAATCTCGAAGTCGTGTTGAAGCCCCCATTCGAAACCTGTGCGATACGCGTTTCCCAAGCCGTTCTTGGTGGGGCGACTCAGCACATCTACGTTGCTGAGTTCTTCTCCCAACCTACGAGCGACATCGCATGTCCCATCCGTGCTGGCATCGTCGATGACCAGAACGTGCGCGTCGGGTAGTGACTGTCGTAGACGGCGCAACACCCTCTCGATGTTTCCTGCCTCTTGATGTGTCGGCAGGATGACAAGAGTCTTCATCGGTGTGAAGATTACTTCTGATTGACGAGATCATCGGGACAGTCGTACATCCACGATGCAAGCGCAACCAGCCCGACACTGAGCCACGCGAGGGTTCCCCACGAATCGAAGCGACCTGGCCAATCAAGAGTCACCGGGTACCGATGGACAATCTGCGAAATGACGGTGAAGGCGGTGAGAGTGGCATAGGAAACGGCAGCGATCAATACCAGAACTCGGCGCTTCAGATATCCGGTGGCGAACAACAGGAGAGTGGTCACGGTGAGGGCAATCAAAGCCACAGGCGGTGTGGCGATGAGCAGCACCAAGATCGAGATCGCGCTGACGATGAAGTTGCTGCGGAACATTTGGCCTGAAGGTGGTGTTACTTCTGTGCGTCGACGAGCGAGAGCGATGAGGGCGATGAGAGTCAATGAGCCTGCGACGAAGCTGAGCCACATCGCACGCGAGTACCACTTCTGAGGAATCCACTCGAATGTCACGGTTCCGGGTCCTGGGGCGATCACTCCATGAGCAATTCCGTTGACGACGAATGAGTCTCTGATCACTCTGCTGCCCGTCGGCCCGGTGAAGGTCGTCCTCCATCCTCGATTGTTGCTCGCATTCAGACTGAGAAGTGATGAACCCGCGGTCGGGACTTCTGCGACAATTCGCGTGCGTTCAGAGGTGACAATTCGGGCAGGCACTGGTGCGACAGGCTCGGTGGTCGGCTGCGTAGGGGAGAGCACGACGCGATCCACGTTCCAACCGGTCGTGCGCCCGGATGTCGACTCGATGAAGGTTCGCCCTTGCGTGAGTGTGACGGGGCTGCAAGATTCAAAGGCAACATCGCCTCCTTCCCACGGGGACACGGCGTCCTGAGCCAAGGGAATCAACCGCACCGCAATGGAAGAGTCGTTCATCGTCAAGAGGTCAGAGCGACATTCACCAGGGGTGAAAGTGGTGGCAACGGTCTGTGAGTCGCCGACACGCACCTCGGATATGGCAACCGGAAGTTGTCGTTCCTTGCGAGAGAAGTAGTCGGGGAAGTACCGAGGTGAGATTTCAGTGATGGTCAATCTCGTGAGTGCATTTGCGATTTTGGGCGGACGGACTGTCACTGCATCACCTGTGGCGGGCACGTCGATGAGTGCTGAAGTGCCATCTTGATATGTCAGTTCGAGTTGTGCGGGTCGTGAGTGCCATGCATCGTCCAGGAATGAAATGGTGATAGAAGGTGATGCGGCGAGTCCGGTGAAGTGAATTCGAGAGCCGACGGCGTTGTCCAGTGGGGTGACCCATGCTGATGATGAGTCGCCATCCAACGTGGTCATGGCTGAGGTGAAGGGACTGCCGGCCAAGCGACTGTCGGAGACTGCCGTGACGGAGTGGCCGCCCGTGGCTTTCACAAGCGTCGCATCGTCCACCGAGCCGTTCAATCGCAGAATGCCAGACACATTGACTTCTGTGCCTTTGGTGCGGTCGAAAGCTCGCAGCAGTCGAACTTCAGGGTCGCTCCGATTCGGCGTTGCCTCGTCGAGTCGCCAGCGGGAGAAAACGTAGGAGGTGTCCGAGATCGATGAGGTTTCACGGGCAGGTGACGGAGCAAGAACGAACTCTTTGTTGGCGACGCCCGGAATGGTCACTTCTGCTATTCCAGTTCCTGGAAGGCCGTCATAGACGTCGCGCACTCCAAATGTGTCATCGTCGATGATGACACGCACTCGAGTGAATGTGGTCTCTGGGAAGAGAACGCCGGTGTGAGTCTCCCTATCAGTCACAGAAAACGACACTGAACGTTGCACAGTCGAATCTTCTGTGTACAGGATGATGCGCCCTTTTGTGATGCGTCGCTCGACGTTGCCGACGCGTGGCCAGGCGAGAGTGATTTGTGACGTGCGAACAGGGGTGTGGAAAGTGGCATCGATGTGTTGCCCGACAGAACGCCCGATGATTCCGGTTCTCCACGAAGTGTAGGGATCGCCATCAAAGGCGTTCTCGGGTCGATCTTCAGGTGTCGACACGATGGGATGGCCGTAGTTCGATGCGGTCACGGTCTTGATGTCGCCGACCAGCAGTGAAACAGACTGGGTGGACGGCTTCGGAACAACTGCATGGTCATCGACAAAAGGCATCAATCTGTTGTCGCTCGGGTCGTCTCCATGGTCCTCATCGGCACGCTCTGTTCTGCCGAGGTTGGAGCCAACCGAATACCAACGTCGGGATTGTCGTCTGTTGCTGTCGGTCACGACGACACGGCCTGGTGTCCCGAGCGGAGCACGAGAGAGGTCTGCAGTGGCGTCATAGACGAAAGTGCCGAGTGAATCTCTGCCGAGTGCGGTGACGGCATCGATGACGCCGTCACCGCTGCCAACGAGTCGAGTGTGGTCAGACACGGGGGACACAGAAACGAGGGGTTGGGGGGTCGCTTGCAGCACGGCAGTCGCAGGGAACGACGTTGCTCGCGGGTGGGTGAGAAAGGTTGCATCCGCGATGGAGGTGGCGTCGTTGGTTGAGATGTGTGGCGACTCGTGGCGGACATCGAGCCCTGTCATCGACAACTCGCGCCACAATCGACCTGGGTTCGGTGTTCGGTAAGCGTCGTAGCGCACGTCGCCACGGAAAGTGACGGTGTTGGCGCCGAACAGCGATACGACGTCCGGTAGGGAAGATGGTTCGAATCGACCTTCTTGGAGTCGAGATTCGAATGCATTGAGAAGGTCTGCTGTCGCATCGCTTCCGTAGGGAACCAACTCTCGTGCGAGGAATTGAGAGTCGATGAGACCAGGCGTGACCGGGTCGATGGTGCCGCCCCACGTGTATGTGGCGAAGTCAACCCCGGGCAGTTCGTAGGTGCGTCGCACAGTGGATTCACTGTGTGGGACATCGTCGATGGCACGGGCGGTGTCGGTCCAGTACGCAGGAAGCGTTTCATCACGAGAAATTGCCGGGGTGAGCAAATGTCCCGTCATCCATGGATAGTTCTGTGCGGTTAGCAAGAGAACGATGAGTCCGAGCAGTACTGGTCTGGCGACACGAAGACGGATCTTCGTGATGAGCGGCGAGTAGCGGTCCCACGTGAAACCCAGTGACACCGCCAGCGCGACGAGCACCACCGGCGTTGCACGTGGGCTCGAGCGAAGTGCGAACCCGGATTCATTGTTGACCACGGATTCGAAGAGACGACCGTAGAGGGAGGTCGCCCCCTGCGGATTCGAGCCAACGGCCACTGCGAGGCCAACCACCAATAGGGCGGCACAGTGTCGTGAATGTCTGTGGCGGGCGAGACCCACAGCAATGAGGGCCGCTGCCGAGACGAGCATCCCCAATGCGAGAAGAGGCGTGGTGCCGATGAGTCGTGTGCTGGCGTCCACCCAGGCGCCGCTGTAGTCATTTCCGTAGAAAAACCAGTATCCGAGTCCGCGGAGTATCTCTTGGGGAGTCGATGCCTTTGCCACTGTCTCGTAGGTTTCGGTGTATCGCAGGATCGGCAAGCCGTAGCGTCCTTGCACCACCAACGCCGCAATCCACCACGCCCCGCAGGCCAACGATGTCGCGAGAGAGCCAGCGAGAAGTGCTGCATGTCGCCGTAGGAGAACTACCCCGGTGGCGACGTCGACCACCATCCAGGTGATCACTCCAAGAAACACCATGGCGAGGGCCGTCACGTTCACAGATCCGGCAGTGGCTATGAGCGCTCCCATTGCGAGACTCCAGCGAAGCGTGTTCCCTGCTCGCGCGTGTACGACACACAACAACATCCATGGAAGAAGTGCCCATGGTGTGAGTAGGCCAGATAGTCGTGCCAAGTACTGCAGCGAATACGGACTGAACGCATACGCGATGGCAGCAATACACGCAGCAGTCTCGGACAGGCCGAGAACGCGAGCCAGTCGCAGCATTCCGAACGATGCAAAGAGAGCCAAGAGTGACCACCACAGTCGCTGAGCCACCCAATCGGCACACCCGAGTTGTTCCATCAACCAGAAGTAGGGACCCATCGGCCACAAGTAGCCAGCAACTTGATGGGCCACGGTGCCTGCACCGACGGAGGGATCCCAGAGCGATGTCGCGCGGGAGAGAAGGCGACCGGGGTCAAGGTAGAGGTAGCTCTTGGTGTCTGCACTGACACGCCCTGGCGAGCTCCATAGTGGAAGCAGCACGCACAGTGCGGCGATCAACATGTTGATGCGCCATCGAAGTGATACGACAGACGTTGACCCAAGCGAAGTCTTGGTCTCAGTCACTAGTCGCCTGAGCCTTCCATTGGCGTTGAACAAATTCAAACGATGACGTAATCGCAACTGCGGCGAGCATAACGAGAATGGGATCTGCGCTGGCGCGATAACGGGTGATGCCAGCAGATATCGCCACTGCAGTCAGTGCAGTCGCAATCGGTGCCACGCAGATGAGCGCCAGTATTCGCTGGCGTCTGATGGTCATAAAGAGACCAGCAACGGAGAGTGGAATTATTGCGTAATAGTTCATCCAGCTCAGAACCGCGAACGACCGATCTTTCCCCTCTGGAAAGTGATCGAGGCGCATCTGCTGGAGCGGCTTGTAGATGCCGAGAACCCGTAGTTCCCTGAGCACTGCAACTTCGGCAGCACGACGCTTGTTGTCTTTGATGAAGTCGACGCCGATGCGCCTGATCTCGGCGTTCACGACAGATTCGTCGGCGTCCGGGAATCGCTGCTCAGCTTTGTCGATCGCATCTTGGGCGCATTCGATGTCCCAGTATGCGACCAAGGGTCCTTGGTAAGTGCTCGCACAGTTGTCCGTTGGAATCACGATGTCGAGGCCATTTGAAAGAATCACCGTCTCGTCGAATCTCGAGAGATTGAAGAGCACCCACGGTGACAGGACAGCGAGCATGCACAGGCCGGCTACCAATGCCCTGGTGACGGAGCGGTGATGAACGAGAAGAACCACGCCGATGCACAACAGGCCACAGAGCAAGAGCTCGGCGCGTGACAATGTGGCCAAACCTGAGACGACACCCAACAGAACGACATTTCGACGACTTGGGTCGCGCAAGACACTCGCTGAGACCAGAACCATGAGAACCACGAAGAGCATGGCAAGTGGCTCAGACCACAACATCTTGTCCCAGCTCCACAGAAGCGGACTCATGGTCGCAAGCCAGAGGGCGACCTTGCCGACGCGCTCACCGAATGCAGATCGTGAGAGGTGAGCGATGGCAACCATCAGAACTACCCCGATCAGGCCAGTCGCAAGCTGATGGGCGACGATCGATTGCATGCCGAGAAGTGAGAACAGCGCCAGATAGACGATGAAGAGCGGAGGGTGATCGGCTGCTTGCGTGACGATGCCGAACTTGTTGTACTTCAATGGATTGACGAATCCGATACCATCGGCGACGAGGTTCGCGCTGTGATGATAGAAGTAGGCGTCACCCCAAATCTGTAGTTTGCCGTCGGCGACGATGCGTATGTCTTTGGTGGCAAACACCATCCACAACCTCAGGACGACTGATGCTGCGATTGCAATGGCTAGGTGCTTTCTCCAGTTCGTCATGCTTGTGGCGTCGATCCTGCATCTTTGCGGGACAGGGCGTCCTTGAAGAATGGCGTGGTGAAGGTGCGAAGAAGCGGTGACTCGAAGAGGTAATAACTGACCGCGGCGATCGCCACGGTCAATGAGATGGTGATGAGCAGTCGGTCTGCCATGCCCCCATCAAAAATCTCATAGGGCATCCGCTGCTCTGCGAAATTGCCGGAGATGAAGAGTTGATGCCACAGATAGATGCCATAAGAGATGACACCGAGCCAGGCGAGTGGACGCCAGCCCACCACGGCTGATGTTCGCGATCGTCGTTCTGTGAGTGCAAAGGGGGCCACACAGAAAAAACCGATGAGTCCGTACAACCCTTGTCGAATCGTCTCCCGTTCGAATGTGGACGTCTCAAGACCAACCGCGAGTCCGAATTGTGTGCTGACCCACCAGAAAGTGAAGAGCGCGAAGAGCAAGAGCAACAACGGATGTGCGGACAGCGTGTGGCACAGTGAGCGAATGTCGTGATTGAAATGCGACCACTCCCTGAGCACCGCAAGGGCGATGCCGAGCACAAATATGTCGATGAGTGAGGGGAGCCAGTAGGGAGTGACGTTTTCGAATGTTGGGTTCAGAAGATGAACGACGATACGGAAGACGACACTGAAGAGATAGAGGCATACGAGCGAGGCGAGCAGCACGAGGGCCCGTTGATTCACGGTGCGGTGCCTCGAAGCACGACGCATGACGGCTGCATAAACAGGCATGAACAGGTAGAAGGAGATCTCGGTCGCGAGGCTCCATGACTGGGTGATTCCTGAGATTGCGCGGTCTGGGTGGTACACGTGAAGAAGAAAGAAAGAAAAAAAGAATCCGGAAGGTCCACGAACCGCCACTGCCCCGATGACGAGCATGATGATGAGCGCCAACCAATACGCCGGAAAGATGCGGATGAATCGCTTCCAGAGAAAGTCACTTGCCGAGGGAAGTTGGGTGCCGGTCAGGATGCCGCGGATGAATGGACGCGCAAGGAGATACCCGCTCAGAACGAAAAAGATCGGAACGCCGACGTCCATACGCCCGGTAAACCGCCCGTACGTCTCGTTCATCGTCGTACCTGCCGCATAGGCGACATGATGAACGACGATGAGAACGGCCGCTGTGGCTCTGACGCCGTCCAGGGGGAGATTGCGTGCGCCATGGCTGTTCGCCCGCTTGGGCAGTGTCCTCACCTGGACGAGGCTAGTTGTGGCTCAGGCTCGACGGCCTGACTTCGGCCGTGTCGAAGAAGGCGAATTGGCGATGATTGCGATGAGCGCGATTGACGCCAGGAGATGCCAGTGGACAAAGCCGGTCTCGTGCGGCCAATCAAAGCGAATGGGAGGGTCGGCGATGAGAATCTGGCCGAGTGCTGCGATGAGGCTGACAAGTACCCAGAGAGCAGAGAGCGAGCGAGACAATTGCGCGTGACATTGCCATGTGGCCACTACGAGCAAAGCAAGTGCCGGGAGAAAGTACACCGGTTGTGAGACGAGTGCGACGATGACGGCGCCACCGATGATGAAAAAGAGACGATGCGCGAAACCAGATGACGATCGTGAGACATGCCGGTCGCGTGGCAGGTCAACTGTGACCTCATGTCGAATCGAGCGACGACGAATGGCTCGAATGATGACAAGGATCAGTGCGAGCACGGTAACGGCGGTGACGAGCAGACCCGCAGTGAGCCAACGCTGAGGTCGGAATTGGAGAGAGATGGTGCCTGCCCGCGTTCCTGCTGGCAGTTGCCAACCGTTGAAGCCTCCGTTCACTTGGCGAGGGGAACCGAGGTCGACGCCGTCGAGACGTGCTGACCAGCCAGGGTTGTGGCTTTCTCCGAAGATGAACCAGCAATCACGAGTGCAGCCGGGAAAAGTAATTGTGTGTGTGGTGGGCCCACCGCTCATCGAGAGCCCGGTCGCATCAGAAGCAGCCGCTTCTTGCCGATTCCAAGCCTCGTTCTTCAGAACGACATCGTCGACTCCGATGCCCGTCGACATCAGTGAAGAAGTTCGAAAAGTTGCATTCCCCCCGTCGACATCGGTGGTCGGGAACATGGCCGAGTAACGAGGCCGGTTCACGCTTCCAAACCATCTGGGTGTGAGTCGTATCTCTTTGTTA
>Ga0129333_10007124_pt1 | contig 10581 bp, 7 predicted proteins | sample CPB6_08_DNA_FD_94474 | JGI IMG/M metagenome (GOLD analysis project Ga0129333, IMG submission 94474) | Freshwater to marine salinity gradient microbial communities from Chesapeake Bay, USA - CPBay_Sum_0.6_0.8_DNA | ecosystem: Environmental > Aquatic > Marine > Coastal | place: USA: Chesapeake Bay...
AACTATTATATTGACGAAAATGGCGGATACGTAAACAAAGAGCACATTGTCACGAAAAATATGGTAAGCTATATGGATAACACATTCGAGCTCGGATACAATCGAGACTTTGATTGTCGTTATGTCGGACTCGAAGACGTCCGGTTGCTTGAACATAACGGCGAAACCCATTTCACTGCAAACCGCGGATTAAGTGACGGAACCATGACAGTCGAGTATGGCACTATCGATTACGATAATCGCTGCGTAAAGTCAGCATTTTTAGTAAAAACCGACGGATATTCGAACATTGAGAAGAATTGGGTCTTGTATGCCGGATCCGACAATCATCTTAGGGTTATTTACAAGTGGTGGCCCATGACATCTTACGAGATCGGTCATGCAAATACCTTGATAAATAAAGTTGAGATTACTGGCGTGCCCAGATTCTTCGAACTGCTTCGAGGATCGACCAATGGCATTCGAGTAGGCGCTGAGACGTGGTTTATTGCACACGCGGTTTCATACGAAGATCGCAGATATTATTACCATATTTTAGTCGCGCTTGATACAAAGACAAACCAGGTGAAGAGATGGTCCAAATTTTTCACTTTTGCTGGTGAAAAAGTCGAGTACGCCCTTGGTTTTATTCGAACCAGCGATGATGGATTCTTAATTGGATACTCAACTATGGACAAAACATCCGACGTTCGTAAAGTACCCAAGGCTGCTTTAGATGATCTGTTTTCCACATTATAAACCGCCACCAAATCTGCGTTTTTTAACTGTGCAAAACTGTAAAAGAAAAAAATAAAATTAAGAACCAAATATTAACTTAACTTGTAACAAAATATTTACAACACGCCCTTAAAAGATTTACGATGCCATTCGGTGATTCCATGATTACGAATGCCTTCGAAGTGTGCCTTGGTTCCATATCCCATATTGGTGTGCAGCGAATAGTGTTCTTTTAGCTCTGGATTTTTTTCACACAGTTCTTCCATGTAAGTGTCTCGCTCGTTCTTCGCGAGGATTGATGCAGCCGCGATTGACGAATAAGTCCCATCTCCCTTTTCCACAGTTTCATGCGCAACCGTTATTAATGTTTCCGTCTCTTCATTGTATCGACTATACGGCCGAAAATAGTTTCCATCTACAAGTAACAGAGTATTTTCCAAACTAAGATTCTTCTTTTTAATAATTTCGCTAATACAATGATGCATCCCGCGAATAACGCAGTTTAAAATCCCAGTCGAATCGATTTCAGCAGCCTCTGCATAATAAATATGCCATGAAACCGCATTTGTTTTAATATAATCGGCGAGTTCCGTCATTTTTTTGCGCGATTTGATAAGTTTGCTGTCTTTCATCAAATCATGCCGAAAATTGTCTTTAGGTAAAATTACAGCAGCCACGTAGACCCGGCCAAACAGAGGTCCGCGGCCAGCTTCATCGATACCGATTTCAAACTCATAAGCCGAATTATGAAACGGTTTCAGCGATTTTGCCATCTTTAAATTTTCTCCAAGTAAAATATATATTTATGATGTTTAAAGAAATTAAGCTTACACCATTGCTACTATTTATTATACTTTTACTAGTATTGGTGATTGCAACTGCTGTGAAAAATATGGGACTTGTATCCGAGGGGTTCAACAGCTATTTGTATAGCACCGACAGTTTCACAAACCAAAAAGTCATTGCATACGACAATGGTCGCAACATTACCAAATTATACGACGATATTTTCTACGATCCCAGAAACGGAAACTCGGTGGTTATCTATGGAACACAGTACACAACCTCAGACGACATGGCCGGCGACTCAGTTTCCAAAATCGATATTTTGTCGAGAAACGGCGACGCAGATATTGCAAGCTACGTTAAAGGAAGCAACTGCCAAAAATTGAGCCAGATCTCGGATGAAAGCAAAAAGACGGGCATCGACGCAATTGACAAACAGTGGTCCAAAAAATTTACCAATAATCAGCTTTGCTGCGTTACTTGGGGAACAAAGACCTTTTTGTATGTTATGGACTTGACCAAGTCTGTTATTGCTGGCAACACCACCACAGGCAACACCAGTGTAACCTACTCGGGTTCTTACCAACCAGCGGTGTCTGCTTACTTTAAGGACAGCGAGCTGATACAATCTGCAAAATATATTACAGGCCAAGCCGATATCGATGCCAAGCGCACCATCTATTTGCAAAGCACATATTCATATGCATCTGACGGAAATGACGACAAAAATGTGGTAGACGACTTTTATGACTCGACTCGTGGTCTCTACCAGCTAACGAAGAACGTAAGATACGACGTGAAGAACGGCAATTTGTTGATACAATCAAAAATCGGCCCAAGTCGACAGGTTGACGTTTTCTACAGAAATGCCAGACATTTAGACATTTTGGCCCCGGACCTTTCGCTAACCAGTTCTATCACAACCAGCACCGAAGCGTCCAACAAAACCTTCTCCCAAACTTCCAACAGCCCCTACTTTATCCAAGACAAACTCGATAATCATACCGTTATGGTCTGGCCCAATGACGACAACACTACAATCATTGTGTTTGCCAATGCACTCGATGCAGATGGTTCTATTCGAGTTGTCAAGTACAGACAATTTTTGAAAGACAGAGTTTACACTGGTTCTGCAAATAACTATGGATCAAGTTCTGGCTCTGAATCAGGCTCTAAATCCGACATTAACGGAAACTCCGATTTACTAAATGCTTTTGCACGTTGGTATATTTATTTCAACTCAGACGCAACCATAGACGGCACTATTAATTCCAGCGATTATTTACTAAAAACCCAAATAGTGCCCCCTGTATGTCCCGCATGCCCCGGTTGCAGTGGTTCTGCTTGCACAAACTGCGGCGGAAATGGTGGATCAGGAACCCAAACTGCCGGCCAGCAATCTCTTGCATTTGATAACAAAACTATTGTAGGTGCAACGGGCAATCTTGTGAACAACACCATTGGTACTGCCGGTAATGTGGTTAGTTCAACCATCGGAACTGCAGGCAATGTCGTAAATAAAACTGTCGATGTTGCTGGAAACGTCGTTGACAAAACCCTCGACACAGCCACCAATGTTGTCGGAAAAACCTTTGATACTGCGGGCAACCTTGTTGGAAAAACCTTTGATGCGGCCGGTAACTTACTCGGATCCACTGCAGATCGTCTTGGTCTTGACCGTGTCGGTTACAACCAATCTTATCGAGGACCTGTCAACACAAGTTCGAGTGCAAATGCGAATGGATATCCGTCAAGCGGAGCAAGTGCATACGAGTACAGACCCGGCAGCAACAACACCGGTGTCGCCACTTTGCCCAATGCCTCTCCCAAAGATCTGTATTCGTACAATGGCGCACTCCAGCCAAAGGGTGCCAACTTTATTCCTGTAACAACCGATTTCAGTCGATTTGGACGTTAATCGCGTTTGGTTCCAGTCAAAACAATACTTTTTTATTATAATTAAAGCCAATTTATTCAATTACAATAATGAACAAAATTTTCAATAGAGAACACATCGAAAACGAAATCTGCGAAATACTCAACAGTTTTGAAAAGAACCACAAGAATACAAATTTCAAAAAGGGCTTTTATATCTATGGATCCTCCGGTGTTGGCAAAACAACTTTCGTTATCGATATTTTGAAAAAAATGGACTACGACGTTATTCACTACGACGCCGGCGACGTGCGCAACAAAGCACTTATCGACAACATCGCCAGTAACAATATCGCCTCGTGCAACGTCCTCGATATGATGCACAAACGTGTGAAAAAAATTGTTATTGTGATGGACGAAATCGATGGCATGAATAGTGGCGACAAAGGTGGTCTCACTGCCTTAATCAAGCTGATACGCCAGAAAAAGACAAAAAAACAAAAGCTCGAAAATATGACACTGAACCCAATCATTTGTATCGGCAACTACAACGTCGACAAGAAAATCAAAGAGTTGATGAAAGTATGCAATGTATTTGAAATCAAAACACCAACGCCCGTTCAGATGAAATGCTTGATAAGAACTATGTTTCCAAAAGTCGACGAATCTCTTGTGGACGTGATTGAAAACTACGCCATCGGGGATTTGCGCAAACTGGGTTTTATTCAAAAATTGTATGACAAAAAACCGGAACTCATCAACTCGTCCATCTTGCAAAATATCTTGAATGTCAAAACATTCAACGAAGATACAAATAAAATCACAAAATCACTGATTGCGCGACCATACAAAATGGACGATCACAATACACTCATGAACGAAACAGACCGCACCACCGTCGCACTCTTATGGCACGAGAATATAATTGATGCAATTCCCGCGAAACCAGCACAGTCACTACCCTTCTATCTCCGTTTCTTGGACAATATCTGTTACTCGGACTATATCGACCGAATCACCTTCCAAAATCAAATCTGGCACTTTAACGAAATGAGCAGCCTCATGAAAACGTTCAATAATAATCGTTTGTATCACCTGTGCAAAAATCCAAAACAGGAAACTCCCGTCGACATTCGGTTCACCAAAGTCTTGACAAAATACTCGACCGAATACAACAACATTGAGTTCATTTACGACTTGTGCCAAAAGATGGATATGGATAAAAAAGACATTATCTCGTTTTTTCATGAGTTACGCATCTTCTATGCAGATAAAAAGCAAGATGTGGTAAACGACACCAACGTGTTGAATAACTTGGAAAAAATGTTTGAAACCTACGATATCAATAAGTTAGATATCAAACGAATGTATCGATATTTAGACCGAAATGTCAAAAAAGACGCTACTGTCGACGAGCTCGACGACGAGTAAATGCTTTCTTTTTTTTCGCATTTCGTCGTTTGCCCCTTCGGGTTGCACCACCCATTGGTAGAATCTTTTGTGTTCTTTTTGAAGTTTCACTATTATTGGGTTTCAACTTAAATTTTGGGGTTGCAAGTCTTTTTAGCCGATCACTTGCGTTATCATTATAAGCGCTTAATCGGAATGTATTACTTACAATATTTCCGATTGTGTTTTCATCCGACAAATCAAGACTTGATGAATTACTCGTTCGTGGTCTCGACGATTCATAACTATTCAAACTGCTCGAAGATTTTGAACGAATCGAATTCGCCGTTTGTGGTCTCGGCAAGTCATTTGACCAGTCTGTATCGGTAGAAAACGACGATTCGGACCGAGATGAAGGGGATGATGGTCTTTCAAATGAATATGAAAACGGAGACTCGGATCGAACTGAAGGCAACGATGATGATTCTTCTAAAGATAATGAAGACAACGACAATTCTGATAAGGAATCGTTACTTTTCGGCTTTGGCATTCTTAGCACTTTTCTTCTGAATTCGAGGGCTTTTCCATTTCCACTTGTGACTGCAACAACTTGTTCCAAAAACTTTTTTAATTTTGCTGCATTTATTTCTTCGTTAATGTCGGAACTGTCGTCATCGTCGTCGTTTTCACCTTGTTTTGATACGCGAATCTGTTCTGGACAAACTCCTATATTGTATCCTTCGTATTTACTTCCTTCCTTTGTATTTTCAAATGTAAACAAATCATTTAATTTCAATTCAAACAAAAATTCAGAAAACACCAATTTTGTTTTAGAATCAATATGTTTGTCGCACAATATTGAAGCCAATATATTATTTCCATCTTGATCTCGGAAATTTACAACACTGTCATAATTGTCTTGCTTAAAAAGTTTTTCACCTGATAAAACTGTATTTGTTTTTATATAATCCATAAACTTCATTTTATCAAAACTGCTTATTTCGGGTCTTGTCAAAATATAAAAAAATAAGTTATCGACTCCATTTCTGTACTCTTCCAAAATAAGACAACCAGGGATATCTAACTGAGTTTCGTTCTCGGGGTTTTTATACTTTTCACACAACTCGATAAGTCTATTTACTAAAGTTGAGTCTACAATTTTGATTTCATCCGAAAACTCTTTTGCAAAAGCTTTATCCGTTTCGCGCCATCTGGCAGTTTTTTCTAACCATTTTTTGTCAAACTCTTCTTTTTCTGTAGCAGTCAGTTTTAACCAATTATTCGCAGCTTTTGCTGTTAACTTTCGATCTTCGAGTTCACTCATCCTATCTCTATATTATTTATACAGTTTTTTTATAGACAGTTTGTATATACAAAATGTCTAAAAAAGCTCTTCTTATCGGAATCAATTACAATGATTCACCGAATGCCAAACTAGACGGTTGCATAAACGACGTCATCAATATGCGCAACGTTTTAATCGATGCTTATGGATACAATGCCGAAAACATTGTTTTATTGAGAGACGACGCGAATGATCCCAACTCAAAACCAACCACCGAAAATATTCTTAATAATTTGATATCTATCGTTTCGCAAAGCGCGAGACTTGGTGAAATTTGGATTCATTATAGCGGCCACGGAAGTCGTGTTCGTGATACAAACGGCGATGAAGTCGATACTTTGGATGAAATCATTGTTCCGTCTGACTATTTAACCGCAGGAGTCATAACCGACGACAAAATTTTCCAAATTGTAAGCAAAAGTCGATGCCGTACAATGCTCGTATTTGACAGTTGCAATAGTGGGACTGTGTGCGACCTAATGTGGAACTTTAATGTAAATGCGCAAAAACGAATTGTATCATCAAAGACCAATAACAATGCAGTCTCGAACCCAAACATCGTATGCTTATCTGGTTGTCGCGACGAACAATCAAGTGCTGATATTTACAGCACTTTTACACAACAGTATTGCGGCGCCATGACAAGCGCTTTAATCGAATGTTTACGCTGGAACCGACACAATGTTGACATCAAGAAGTTGTTTGTCGACATTGTATTATTCATGACCCAAAATAACTTTACTCAGGTTCCACAGTTAAGTTCCACCGCAAAATTACCCGCGTTCCAAATTACACGCGACCTGACCCGAGGCGTTGTCGCAGCCAACTACGGCACCACATCTTCCACTGTACGAAATGCCATGAAAAATATTTTATTTGGACGTTAGCGAATCGATTCTGAACAAGGGCTCTGACTTTGAAGATTCGCCCAATACTGGAACAGGAGTTGTTTGCGACTTTACTGCCAACATTTTCTGCAACTGCATGTTTATACTTTCAAGTTCCTGTATGCGCTTCTCGTAGACATGAATTTGCTCATTTTGTTTAGTCAACATCTCCACCACCTGTGGCGCAGTTAGAGCAACCGGTGGTTTCCCCGGCTGGTTCAACATGATTTGCCCATTCTTTGCCATCTCGTCTTGTATCATTTTTTCGCGATCTTTTTCGATTTGGGCGATTTGTTTTAGCACATCTGGTTTCATTTGCGGCTTTCCGGGCTCATACTTTTCCAACAAGGGGTCAATCTCTTCCATGAAAAACTTTTTAATTTCCGCTTCTTTATCCAGCTTAATAAAATCTGTCACCTTTTTCGGCGACTCTCGTACGTAATCGGGATGCGGATTATCCAACAACTTGCGCTTATCGAATGTGTTTTGCTCATGAGAAAAGCATAAAATCGTTTTCATCGGATCCAGTTGGACAAATGGGATCGTGTATCCTTTCAAAAACTCGCGCTCCTCCGCCACCGCGGCGTGGTCTTGGTACCGCGTTTGTTTCAATAGTTCAGATCTGAATGCAAACGTTCCTGCTGTCGCGTGATTCGGGCCATAGGGACCAAATTGAATCATCTTTTGTATATGCTTGAAATAAATGTAAATCTCACTCGACCCTGCACACAATGCATGTTTGTTTTCCATTAAGGTTTCAACCGCATGTGACACGCGATCCGGCGGATAGTAGTCATCGTCATCCATATATACAATAATACTGCCAGTCGCCTTGCTGTGCATATAATTGCGCTTCTCTCCAAGTGACACCTTTTTAGGAAGTTCAAAATATTTGATCTGCGAAATACCTGATTTTTCCACAAGATCCTTGATGCGGTCCGTACCGTCGTCCACAATGATCCATTCCATGCGATCTTTCGGATAAGTTTGGTTGCGAAAACACTGAAACATTGTTTCAATAAAGGGCCTTCTGTTAAATGTTGGCGTGCATACACTAACAATCGGATAAAACTTTTTTTTTAATACGGGCGTATGAGACTTTGCTTTGACCATTGTTTTGTTGTATATTGTTGGTTCGCTTTTTTTTAAGTTGTTTTAACGCGAGACTATACTATTTTTGATTTTCTCGATAATCTCACCAAACCCGAAATACTTGGAAACCGACAAAAGTCCGATAATGGCACCGACCAATGCAAACAAGTATGTTTTTAAAACGGATGATTGTATCTTCATTACAATCGGAATAATACTCGCAAAAACCCCGATGAAATACAAATAATGAATATCGTTAAAAAGAAAAGCAAAAAACTTTTCAATCTTGTTATTCTGGTTTTCCACAATAACTGGTCCAAAATTCAAATGATTATTAATCGCCGCCAATAATTCGGAAAATGATGTTACATTCGCATATGGCGACTTTGTATCAAATTTTTCTGTGAAATAAAAGTATATCATGCTGACAAAACAGTAGAAGATTAACAAACATGTCACAGCAAATGTCGACAAAGGAACTGTGATGGGATACAAAACGACCACATATACAAAAAGTCCAATCAAGAACAAAATTGGGTTCGCCACAATGAATGAGACAATCGGACCGCCCCCTTCTTCCAAAAACATTGTATACAACGCCTTGGTCAAAAAGAAGAAGAACAAAATCGAAATTAGTTTGTTGTTGTTTTTGTATCCAAATATGTATTTGAAAACCGTGTTCTTCTTTTGTTTCACAAGCCCTTCGAAAAACTGGATAATACTTTTGATTACCGGTTTCAAGTAAAAGTTACCAAGAATCAGAAAGAGGACAAAGACACTTCGATACTTGAAATACGAATTGTTGTCAATAAAGGTTTTGATACGGGTCGGGATCGATGTTGTTATCCAGATTGTCATGTTTTTCACAATTTCCACAAACCAATTGGTCGCAGGTTTCATCGGTATATTGTCGAGTTTCTTTTCAATCTCAAACAGTTTGTTATCTTCGACTGTCAGATTAAAATACAAATTGTATGCTAAATAAAACGATAGAAACGATGTAAACAGTGTGATCACCATATCTCCGACTATTTTGTCGTCTTTATTGCTACCGCTAGTGGTGGTGGTGGTGCCAGGTTTTGTTGCCTCGGTTGTATCGTTTGTTTTTGTCGGCGCCAAACCCTTAATATTGTCGAATCCCGATCCACCGATTGTATCCAAGGGTTCAACCGTGTTTCTAGCATCGATTGGTTCCAAATAAACTGATTTTAACATCGGCGGTTTGATTTTCTTTTCGGATTTTGTATTATTTTCAAAATTTTCTTTTGTCTCATGACTAAAGTTTTTTATCCATTCAGTTGACATAGTTTATATATATATATTGTATTACTTTGCATACAAAAGTCCACAGTAACCGCCTACAAATGACAACACATTGTATCTTTCCTCGAACAATTTCATATTGTAATTGTATTCATACAAACGCCAAGTCGGTGCACTTGTTGCAATCACCTCACCTTCCTCGTTACAAGTAATTTGGAAATCGTAGTTTTGCAAGTCGAGGAGCGGTACAAATGTTGTCAGTTCCAGTTCGACCGTCTTGAACTTTGACAAGTTAATCGCCCCCGTTGGCTGATACTCGGCCGCATTCGAATTCAAGCAAAAGTTGTAACAGTACAAACCATTATTCGATGATGCGCCCTTTCCTCTCGCGTACTTTTCAACATACTCAAACACCTCGCGTGGCATCAGATTTTCACGGTATTCGCCATTAAAAAGGATGCCCATGGTCTCCAGAATTTCTTTTTGGTTCTCCACAGTGTAATCATTCGTGACGAAATAACCAGTGTTTTTACCATCGGGATTAATCCAAGGTCCCAGTGGTTTTGTCACATCTTCGTCCAATGTAATGTTGGGATCTGTGCCTTCGATAGGCGCAGGGACTACATCGCTTGGCAGCGTTCTATACGGCCAATTTGTATAGTTGCTCCATTCGTTTCGCATATAAACATCGTTTCGTTGAAAATACCACATCCAATTCGACACCATACCGGTTGACTGGACTTTGATCTTTTTGGCGCCGGTTATATTTTCATAGTTGTATTCAATGATATCTTTTATCAGGTAAACCTGGTTTTCTCCCGTAAATGTTTTTGTCTCTTCTTTTGATAGGAAGCAATAAGTCGCTAAAATATGGATGTCAGCGTTCCAAGTATTCGATGTGTTGGGATAATTTGCGCGTTCTATGTTCACAGCAGGTGGCGTCTGCAAGAATCGGAATATCTGGAAACGGTCTTCTTTAAGATCGGGGCGCACATAGGGGTAGTTATTTGGAGTATCGAACACATCGCGCACTTGAAATAACTCCTCGATCGGTCTTAATGTCACGTTTATATACAATTCATTGTATTGCAAAGACGCCATCGGAAATGCGCATTTGCTGTCCATAGTGAACCACGCATTGATTGGTATATACAAATTGCGCCCACGGATCGACGGCTCAGATCCAAGCGTATTGTTTGTATAGTATGACGACGGATATGTGTTTGC
>Ga0129333_10007125_pt1 | contig 10581 bp, 8 predicted proteins | sample CPB6_08_DNA_FD_94474 | JGI IMG/M metagenome (GOLD analysis project Ga0129333, IMG submission 94474) | Freshwater to marine salinity gradient microbial communities from Chesapeake Bay, USA - CPBay_Sum_0.6_0.8_DNA | ecosystem: Environmental > Aquatic > Marine > Coastal | place: USA: Chesapeake Bay...
AAACAATATTACTCCCACTCCCTTGCAACCGCTTCTTCCATGGCACTTTATAGCCAAAAACCTGCCCTTAATGCAAAGCCAATGGACAGAGACTTGGAATTCCCCGACTTTTCCTGTTATTCTCTCTTTTTCTTGTTCACTACGCCATTCGGGGAACCATTCCATGAAACTAGGTCTTATTAATTCCGCCTGGGCACAGGCTGGCAGGGATACTTCCTTCGGAATTCACAAAACCAGGGAGATCGGCTTCGACTGCATCGATATTTTCGCAGACCCCCTGGACACCGATGCGAGGGAACGCAGGCTTATCCGCACCGAATGTGAAAAGGCGGGCCTGCCCATTATCAGTGTCGCTTGTGTCGCGGTGGGATTGATCGATTTTAACCCCAGTGTGCAACGCTTTCACATGGAACGCTGCCAAAAGTACCTTGATATGTGTTACGAATTCGGGGCGCAAAATCTGCTGTTGGTATTGGGCGAGTATATTTGGGAAAAACAGGTTATACCCCCTGCGGAACAATGGGCCCTGGCCGTGAAACACACGCGGGAACTGGGCAAATATGCCTCAGACCTCGGGCTTGAAATCGCCATCGAGCTTGAGCCATTCAAGCTTTCGCTGGTTAACAACATCTCCAGCATGGTTCGCTTTCTGGACGAGGTGAACCATCCTGCGGTCGCCGCCAATATCGATGTTTCCCACATGCTGCTCTCGGGCACACCTGCGGAGGAACTTCGCAAATTGAAGGGCAAAGCCATCCATGTTCATATCAGCGATTGTGATGGCAAAGTGCATGGGGATCTTCCACCGGGAAGGGGTGTGGTGAATTTTCCCCCTTATCTGGAAGAGATCAAAAAACTGAATCTGAAAGGCGCGATCAGCATTGAATTGGAATATTCCCCGCAACCAGACAAGATTGTTGAATGGGTGCAGGAAGCTTATCAAAGCACCGCAAAACTCATGCAACAGGCCGGCTTGCGTGGTTAACGCAAGTTTTGGCACCTGTTGCGTTTAAGAGATGCAGCCAAAGGTAAAAACACCAGGAACATCGGTATGAAAAAGAAACCCAACCCCAGCACCCCCAAAGCTTTGCGGGAAATGTTTACCAAGCTTCTGCAAAATCGGGTGCAACAGGCCCGCAAGGGAACTCTGCTGCCGGATGACGGAGAAACCGTGCTTCCCCATGGCAGCCTGACAGGTATAGCCATCGACCCTGCAAACGCCTGGAAAGAATCGCAGTTTTGTCTGAAAGCATCGCTTGGCAAAGCTCCTTCAAGTGTTCCATGTGTTCCAGGTTGGGCAGGGTTCGTGCAATCTTTAGGAAGCTTCAGCGCCATGCCGATGGCTAGTGGCCATTTCCCGCATGCCATGAAAAACCTTTGGGATCTTCCGGAAGGTTTAACCGGGGAAACCTGCTGGAATACAGGCCCCTCGCTTCCCGAGCTGGAAGGTTGGGTGAATCATCCCAAGCAAAGCGTGGCACGAAGTTTGATCGCCACGGGTATTTGCAGGCTGGGGGGCGAACACGAGCTTGCCGAAAGATACCTATATTCCATCAAGGGGGATATTCCCTGCGAGGCATTCCAAAATGAACTGGGAGCTCTGGAATGGGCAAAGGGTAGCCACACATCTGCGCGCAACTGCTGGGAAAAAGGCGCTGGCCTTCCCATGGCTGATTTCAACCTTGGGCTGGCCTGGCTTGCCGATGGCAACAGGAACAAGGCTGCCAACCATTTTCAGCAGGCCTTAGCCAATATTCCAAGCTCTTCGGGTTGGCATCATCTGGGCGAACTTTACCAGCAAATCAACTAGGCGATTGCTGGCCATAAAAGCATTAAAATTCGTCATTATCGGAATGAACAAATCCAAAGCATCTCATGAAATCAGGCTTGAACTCACTTTTGCTTTACATCCAACAGAAAAGACCCCTAAAATCATAATAGTTTCAGTGCTTTAATATGTTAGGGTATTTCCATGATCAAAAATAAGGCCAAGACGGGTTTCACTCTCATAGAACTTCTGGTGGTGATTGCGATTATTGCCATCCTTATTGGTTTGTTATTACCCGCTGTCCAGAAAGTGCGTGAAGCATCCGCTCGCATGAGTTGCCAGAATAACCTCAAGCAGATTGGTCTGGCGGTGATGAATTACGCCAGCACCTTCAACGGCATGCCTCCCTCCAGTTTTGACGATACCGCCAACCCGGCACCTGCTTTCCCAATACCAATCCCTGCCAACCAAACTCCCAGAAGTGTTCTGTTTCTATTGCTGCCCTACTATGAGCAAGAATCTCTGCAAAAGTCTTTTAACCCAGCCCAGGATTGGAGGCAGGGACCACCATCCCCCAACCGTACCGCGATCCAGGTTCCCATTAAAACTTTCCTTTGTCCTTCATCACCAGAACCCACCAGAACCCGAACAATCACCAGCGGTACCTTTGGAACCCTTAGTGGTTCCGTTGCAGATTACTTTGTGATTAATCGCGTTCGAGCCGAGGTTGCAAACCTGCTTACACCCAACCCCGGTTCTGGCTGGTCTGCTTGTATGCAACCCAACATCATAACCACCATCGTTAGTATTACGGATGGCACTTCAAATACATTGATGTTCGCAGAATCTGCTGGCAACCCGACTCTTTACAACATGGGGAAAAAAGGTTCTATATCCGCAACGGCCACCAATTACACCACCACGCAGGGTGCGGGTATTTGGGCAGATCATCGAAACCCAATCACACTGGATGGTTGCAACCCTACAACTGGTGGCGTTTATGCCACGACCAATTCTGCTGTTCCACCCGCAGTGGGTGCCGCGGTTGCCACGCGAACCAGGGCAATCAATTGCTCTAATGATGAAGAGGTATATTCCTTTCACACTGGCGGTGCCAATATTGTGCGTTGCGATGGTTCAGTAGCGTTTGTCAAAGATAGTATGACACTGGCCACACTTGCAGCCCTGGTGACTCGTGCCGGTGGCGAGGTACTTGGGGATTACTAAGCTTTCGATCCCCGCCATCCTGTTCGCAAGCGGCCTGCCATAACGCTTCCATAAAAGTTGGACCTTTGTTACCATGGGTCTATCTCTTAAAGGGAAGCCTCGCAATGATCCGCCTGCTGGTAGCTTTTTTATTCCTGCCTTTGGCATCCATCGCACATGCCGCTGAAAAATCCAGCCTGGATTGGTGGTCCTTCCGTCCTTTGCAGAAAGCCACGCCTCCGTCCATTCAAAATCCTTGGGTCCGAAACCCCATCGATGCCTTCGTTCTAAAGAAGTTGCAAGAAAATGAATTAACCCCCACCGTGGAAGCCAGCCGTCAAAAGCTGATTCGCAGGGTCTATTTCGACCTGCTTGGGCTGCCTCCCACACCAGCGGATATCGATGCCTTTCTGGCTGACACCAGGCCGGAAGCCTACGAACATTTGGTGGATCGCCTGCTTGCCTCGCCCCATTATGCGCAGAGATATGCCCGTCACTGGCTGGATGTCGTGCATTTTGGAGAGACCCACGGCTACGACAAGGATAAGCTTCGGCTTAATGCATGGCCCTACCGAGATTATGTGATTCGTTCGCTGATGCAGGACAAGCCTTATGGAAGATTCATTGAGGAACAGTTGGCGGGTGATCTATTGCACAGCGGTTCCCCGGATTCCATCGAGGCGCTAGGTTTTATCGCTGCGGGGCCATGGGATTTCATCGGCCATGCCGAGGTACCCGAAACCAAGATCGATGGCAGGGTGGCCCGTCATCTCGATCGTGACGACATGGTCACCAACACGGCCAACACCTTCCTCAGCCTTACCGTTCAATGCGCGCAGTGCCATAACCATAAGTCAGACCCGGTATCCCAAATCGACTATTACAACATGCAGTCGGTGTTTGCCTCGCTGGACAGGGCAGACAAACCTTACTTCGCCGATCCGGTGGTTCATCAGCGTTATGCACAACTAAGCGAAACCATCCGGGGTTTGGAAAAATCTCTCCAGGAACTACGAACCAAGTCGGCAGGGTTAAGGCAGGTTGCCGAGGTGGAAAGCGAGTTGGCTAAACTCAAGCCCACCAAGCTGGAAAAAAAACCTGAGTTCGGCTGGCATAGTGCCATCTCCGCCAACCAGAACGCTTCCCAGTGGGTGCAGGTGGATCTTGGAAGTGTTCGCAAATTCTCCAAGGTTCTGATTCACCCTTGCCATGATGAATTCAATAACATCGGGGCAGGTTTTGGTTTTCCGGTTCGCTATGTGGTGGAAGCCAGCAATGACCCCGATTTCAAAACGCAGGTCCAACTCCTGAGCGACCAAACCAGCAACGATGCGAAAAACCCGGGGTTGGATGCGGTTACGATTGCAACCCATGCCATGGATGCCAGGTATGTTCGCATAAGAGCCACCAAGCTTGCTCCGCGTTCCAATGATTTTATGTTCGCGCTTGCCGAGTTGGAGGTGCTGGAAGAGTCTGGCAAAAACATCGCCTTGGGAGCAGCGGTATCAGCATCGTCCTCTATTGAGGCTGGCCCCCGCTGGGCCAAGAAAAACCTGACCGATGGCATCTGGGCCATTCAGGGTTCCGATATTGCCACCCACAAAACCAACCTGCTGGCCAAAAAGGCACAACTGCTGGCCACCGTTGTTACGGCAGCAGAACGCGATTCTTTGAAAGCTTTGGAGACCAATCTGGCAAAAACCCGGGCTGACATTCAATCTCTTGGCAAACCCCAGGTAGTGTATGCGGGAACCATTCACCATGGCACAGGGGCATTCGCCGGAACCGGGCCACAGGGAGGCAAGCCCAGAACCATTCATGTGCTTAAGCGTGGCAATGTTGAAAAACCCGGAGAACCTGCCAACCCCGGTGCCATCAGCGCCTTCACCTTTGCCAAAGCCAGCTTTCCCGTTGCCAACGAAACCACCGAGGGCGACCGCAGAGCCAAACTTGCCCTGTGGATCACCAATTCTGATAACCCCCTGACCTGGCGTTCCATCGTCAATCGAGTTTGGCGCTGGCATTTCGGCAGAGGCATCGTCGATACTCCCAACGACTTCGGCAGAATGGGTAAAACCCCCTCCCACCCGGAACTTCTTGACTGGCTTGCACAAGACTTTCTCGCCAACGGCCAATCCATCAAGCACCTTCACCGACTTATCCTTACCAGTTCCACCTACCGGCAGGATTCCTCTCATGATTCGCAAAAAGCCGCCAAGGATAGCGACAACGCACTGCTTTGGCGCATGAATCGTCGCAAGCTGGAAGCCGAAGGCATTCGCGATAGTGTTCTTTGGTGTTCCGGTAAATTGGATGAGACTTTGTTCGGCCCAAGCTTCCAGGACTTCGTCATTGAGAAACCCGAACACTCGCCTCATTACCAGTACCACCTTCATGACCCCAATGACACGAAGGCGTTTCGCAGGGCTATTTACCGCTTTCTGGTACGCTCGCAACAACAGCCATTCATGACCACCCTGGATTGCGCGGACCCATCCATGCAGGTGGACAAACGCAATGAGTCCATCTCTTCCCTGCAGGCGCTGGCCTTGTTGAACAATGGGTTCATGCTGGTGCAATGCAAGGAATTCGCACAAAGATTGGAAAGGGAATTCCCGGCAGAAACCCGTGTACGCCAGGCATTCAAGATAACCATGGGAAGGGAACCCGGCGCGGAGGAACTTTCCGAATTACAAAAGTTCCTGACGGAAAACTCCCTGGCAGACCTGGCGCGCGTTTTATTCAATCTCAACGAATTCAGCTTTGTCGATTAAAGGGAACTCCGGATGTTCACAACAGCAATGACAAGGCGTGAGATGTTATGGCAGTCTGGTGGCGGACTGGGGGGCATTGCATTGGCAAGCCTGCTTGGCAACCACCAAGCCACCGCGGCTACAGACGGTTCTGGCGGGCTGGCAGGATTGCCTCACCACGCTCCGCGCGCCAAGCGGGTCATCCAGTTGTTCATGGCAGGCGCTGCAAGCCATGTTGACCTTTTCGATTACAAACCCGAATTGATCAAACGACATGGGCAGGAAGCCAACTTTGGGGAAAAGGTGGAAGCCTTCCAAAATGGCCTGGGCCCCTGGTTGAAACCCATCTGGCAATTCAAACCCCACGGCCAAAGTGGCAAAATGCTGGCGGACATTGTCGCGCCTTTGGGCAGCGTGGCGGATGAGATCGCATTTGTGCACAACATGGTGGGCAAGACGGGTGTTCACAGCCAATCCACCTATTTGCAGGCAACTGGTTTCCAGAACCCCGGTTATCCCGGCATGGGCTGCTGGGTCAGCTATGGGTTGGGCAGTATGAACCAGAACCTGCCCACCTTTGTGGTCCTGCCAGACCATCGCGGTTTTGCCAGCAATGGCCCCAAGAACTGGGACAGCGCCTTTCTGCCCACCCAGCATCAGGGCACCATCCTTCGTCCGGGTTCAGCCAACCCCATTGAGGATCTTTTCCCCGCGAAGCAGGGCGATTTCATTTCCGCCAAAAGCGGCAGGGCTTCCATGGATATGCTAAAAGCCCTGAACCAAAAGCACCTTCAGCGCAGTGATGGCGATACCCGGCTTGAAGCCCGCATACAGAGTTATGAACTGGCAGCACGCATGCAACTGGCCGCGCCCGAAGCCATGGATATTTCCCATGAACCGAAGCACATTCTGAAGATGTACGGCCTGGATTCCGACCCGGGTTCCTTCAGCAAGGAAATCAACGCACCCGAGGAAATCCATCATTTCTCCACCAAGTGCCTGGTGGCAAGAAGGCTGCTGGAACGAGGCGTTCGTTTCGTGCAAATTTGGTCCGGATGCGACAATGGTTTTCCCCGGCGCAACTGGGACAGCCACGAGGATGTGCAGCGCGATCATGGTCCCCTTGCCGCGGGCATGGCCCGTGGCGCCGCGGCACTGATTCAGGACCTTAAACAACGCGGGTTACTGGACGATACCATCATCCTCTGGACCACCGAGTTCGGCAGAATGCCCAGCTCACAGGGTGGCAAAGGCAGGGATCACAACCCCTATTGCTTTACCAACTGGCTGTGTGGCGGTGGAATCAAGGGCGGTGTCAGCCATGGCCCAAGCGATGATTTTGGCTACAAACCCCAGGACCGCAACAACCCCACCGAGGTTTACGATATCCACGCCACCATGCTGCATCTGCTGGGTATTGATCACACCCAGTTAACCGTCCGGCATAATGGGATCGATCGCCGATTGACCGATGTGCATGGCCATGTGATTGAGGAAATTATCGCATAAAAGTGAAAGGCCCGGCCGATGATGCCAGCGGGCCTAAAGTTTACGGAACTGTCGCTCAATATCAGTCGAGTTTGATTTCGAGGTTTGGCGTAGCCTGTTTGATTTCGATGGAAAGAGGCGTGGTCTTCACATCCCCATACTTTTTTAGTATCTCTCGGACTTCAGGTGTCTTGGAACTTTTACCTTTTACAAATCCTTCCTCGATCATCTGATCCTTGGGATCAACAGGCTTCCAGATAAACCAAACCTTGTGGGTACCTACTTTGGCGCCATCCATGGTGGCATCGTACTTAACCACGAACTTTCCTTCAGCATCGGTCTGTGCCCAGCTTGGCCTGCCATCACCCGGTTCAAAATTAACGAAAAGACCCGGAACTGGCTTACCATTCTTGGTAACGGTACCCGATACTGGAACCACATCGGGACCTTTAGGTCCACAGCCAACAACCGAAATGCTAGCAAGCAGCAATATCAGTCCAACAAAGCCCCTTGAATGCTTCATGATTTTATCCGGAGGTAATTCTTGATAAGAATTCTAATACCCGCCCACAACTTCACCACCATTGCGGCTGTGCATGGCTTCATAGGTTGTGAAGTTGATGTTGTTGGTGATGAAACCCACACGACCATCACACCAGGATGCCATCACACCGGGCCCGGTGTGGCTGCCACACGCTGCACGATTATTGTTGATCGTGGAATTAGGGGGTTGAGGTGTGTTGGTGGCATTCTCCCTGGCTGATACATAGCCTTGGGAAGGATGATGAACCCATGCAAAAGGATTATTTCCTTTAGAGTTATTTGTAAGCCAGCTTTGGGTAGCCCAATGGTTCTTTTCTAACATCAGGAAGGTATTACTTGTACCATCCGTGATTTCAGTAACCTTGATTTTACTATTCACCCAGCCAACCCCGTTATGCTGCTGGGCGTCGCCATTTCTTTCCGGACAACAGGCACTACTGCTGCCGGAATTTAATGCATAATCTTTCATCTCATTGGCAGGGGCTGCGCGTTTTGCAGAAGGACATGTGAAAACCTTGGGAGCGTTCATGGAAGGAGTTCGATTTACTGTTGCGCCTGCAGGACCACGGTTGTTTCCATTTTCCCATATTTCAGACACATATGCCGGCTGGTTGAAATCAAACTGTTTGTACAACGCTTCCGCTTCCACATAGGGAAGAATCTTGACCGACCAACTGAAATGTCCCCAAGGGCAGCAAGCACCCACTGATGGGTCTCTCCAACCGGTTGGAAAATTAATATCTGCTGTCTTTGGTCCAAAACTACCGGGCGGAAAAACATTTTCCGCATTCGCATAGTTATGAAACGCCAGAGTGATCTGCTTTAGGTTATTCTGGCACTGTGCCTTGGCGGCGGCTTCGCGCACCTTTTGCACCGCCGGTAACAACAACCCGATGAGTATGGCGATGATCGCTATCACCACCAAAAGCTCTATCAGGGTAAAACCCTTTTTGCGAACCATGATGAAACCCCTTGAAAACTTATGTAAAAATGATGAGTGACTTCATTTATCCTACATAATCCATCGGTTTTGCTGGAAACACTTTTTTGTATTTTTTCATGAAAATGACGGCTTTTGGAAGATTTTTATTCCCCCAATGAACCCTATTACCAGGGACTTTTCTCATTTTTGGGCGTTAAACCCTATTTGCAAAGATGTTAGGATCAATTCATGATGCAAAGCTCCGAAATAAACCCTTTGAATGAACTGAAATTTCCCACATTTGGGCGATGGGTTTTGTTTCATGGATTATTCTTTTCGGCACTGGGTCTGGTGGATTGGCATTTCGATGAAACCTTTCTTCCCAAGAATCACGGATTGCTAACATTGCCGATGGGTTTGGGCCTCCTGCAGGGTTATTTGTTGCGAAACTGCTTGAAGAAAAGCTATCTGCTAATGGTCGTAAACCCTTTGGGTATAGCTGTTTCCTTTGTGGGGATGTGGATTTTCCCAGCACTGATTGGATTTGGATTTGGTCTGGTACACGCCATCTTCTGGTGGCTGCAAGGCTACCGCCGAACTTTTATCCTAATTCTTGGGGGCTTTGCAGGCTGGATTCTTGGCGCAGAAGTATGGAGTTTTCTTCCCGGTCAGGAGAATCTTCCAAAAATTGTAAAAATTATAACCGAACCATTGGCCCAGCCGGTGATGGGGGCAGGCTTAGGTTATGCCATTTGCACTTACCTTGCCATTCGGATGTTAAAACGACCTGCCAGATAGTTATTTTTGGCTTTTACGCAACGCCATTCCTGACAATTTACCAGTGGGTTTGGAATCCTCAATCACCGCCACCCCGTTCACAAAAAGGTGCACAACTCCCTGGGAATATTGATGGGGCTTTTCGTAAGTAGCCTTATCACGGAATTTTTCGGGGTCAAACACCACCACATCCGCCATATAGCCAGATTTCAAGTAGCCGCGGTCGGTAAATCCAATGATGTCCGCAGGCAACCCACTGGAAGAGCGGATGGCCTGTTCCAGTGGAAGCCATTTCTGCTCAATGGAATAAAAACCAATTTTCCTGGAAAAGGTCCCATAACTGCGCGGGTGAGGCACCGAGGTTTTGTCTGGCACCTTTGCACCCCCATCACTTGCCGTGGAAACAAAGTCCTGCTTCATGAAAAGGCGCATATCTTCCTCGTTCATGCCGAAATGAACAATCTGCGCGCCGCCATTCTTTTCAATTTCCAGCACAACGTCCAAAGGTGACTTGTTGGCAAGTTTGGCAATCTCCACCAGGTTCTTGCCCGACCAGGCCGCATTCTTGCTGTAGCTGGCAATGCGAATATCCTCGCCATTCTTCTTGGATTTCAATGAATCCTCAATGGCGGCCTTCAACCGGGGGCCAACCTCCGGGTCGGAATATCGCTTGGTGTAATCTGCCAGGCTTCCTTCGCGAAATTGCGATGGAACCAGGGTGGCTTTCAACGATGTACTGCTGGCGGTGTAGGGGTACTGGTCAGCGGTTACCTTTGTGCCGTTCTTCCTAGCCTGGGAAATCAGTGCCACCACATCGCCTGCCTTGCCCCAGGAATTGCGACCAGAAACTTTGATATGGGAAACATGCACGGGCAATTTTGCCTGAGTGCCAATGCTGATGGCCTCGTTTACAGCTGTAAGCACTCCACTACCTTCATCGCGAATATGGCTGGCATAAAAACCACCATGAGAGGATGCCACTTTTGCCAGCGTTACCAGTTCGGGAGTTTTGGAATAAGTACCGGGGTTGTAAATAAGGCCTGTGGAAAGTCCCCAGGCACCATCTTTCATGGCCTTTTCCACCAATTTTTCCATCTTCTGAAGTTCTTCGGTGGTGGGTTCCC
>Ga0129333_10007126_pt1 | contig 10580 bp, 9 predicted proteins | sample CPB6_08_DNA_FD_94474 | JGI IMG/M metagenome (GOLD analysis project Ga0129333, IMG submission 94474) | Freshwater to marine salinity gradient microbial communities from Chesapeake Bay, USA - CPBay_Sum_0.6_0.8_DNA | ecosystem: Environmental > Aquatic > Marine > Coastal | place: USA: Chesapeake Bay...
AGCCTGCGAAGCGTCGGCAGCCTTGAACCGGCTGGCCTCGTCGATGGAGTACATCAGCGGGGCGAAGACCTGCATCTTCTCGGCATCGCGAACAACGAGTTCGCTCCACTGCCTGACCCTCAACGGGTCGTTATCACCGAATACCCATGCCATGGGCTGGATTCCTCCTGATGGAGGCCCGATTAGTAGTCAGCGTAGGCTGCGGCTTCCAGTTCGGCGTTGGACATCGAGCGGATGTCCTTGGCCACTCCGGAGTTGCCTCCGGTGGAAGACGACAGACTGGCTACACCTTTCGGACCTAGTGCGTTGGGAGCCTTCTTTGCCAAGATCGCTTGGACCTTCTTCAGGGCCTTCGCTTCCTCTTCCTTGCGGATTTGTTCACGAAATTCTTCCACGCGGGACTTGGCGAATTCCGGGTCTGCCATCCGTTGATTGCGGGCGATCTCAAGCGCGTACTGGGCGGGCCGGGGATGCGCCAGAATCTTGTCCAGCAGATTCGGGGTTTGGGACACCATCTTGGCGAACGGGTGGTTCGCGTCAGACAGGTTGACGAGTTGGTGGTACTCCTCCAACTCTCCTGACCGCTTCAGGTCTTCCTCGCTTGCCTGAATCTTGCTGGCGAGATTCGCCTGCTTCAGACTCTCGATTTCGGCCTGATACTTGCGGTCCCGTTCCGCCAGCTTGTAGTCGATGAAGGCTTCCGGGTCCAGATACGGATCGGGAGCTTCCTCAACCTTTTCGGGCTCGGGTTCGGGTTGCTTGGCCTGTGGCTGCTGGAACTGCTGAAGCATCTCCAGAAGCTGCTTGCGCTCGGCTTCGGCTTCCCTGCGCCGGTCCCGCTCAATCTGAAGGGCACGGGTCAGGTTCTGTTGGATGGTCTTGGGTGCCTTGGGGTCTTCGACCTCAGGGACATCCTCGACCGCCAGATCCTCGATGGTAAGTTCGGATTCCGTCTCGGGAGCTTCAGGCGCTGCGGGTGCCGATTCCGCAGGTTCTACGGCAGGTTCTTCAGCCTTGGGTTCTTCGAGGTCAAAGGCAAGCCGTTCGAGTTCCTCGTCGGACAGCCCCTTGAAATCGTCGCTTGGCATCTGGTCTCCTCTTTAACGCAGTAGGTCACGAACTGAACCGAAGCGGCGGTTCGACCGGGACAATAACGGCTGTCCTCCGTACTCAGGTTGTAAACAAAACAACAGTCGCCGTCAAGGGCTACAGGATAAATCGCCCCATTGCCCAGACCTTGGGCGACTTGATGATGTTCTTGCACTGGTCAGGCGTCTTGATGTAGCCATGCTCGACGAACGCACGCCACAGAGCAGCGGCATCCTTCATCGCGTCCGACTTGGACTTGTAGCCCAGTTCTTCCCACCGCGACAAGGCGTCATTCAGTTCGTTACGGTTCTCTGTAGCATTTGTCATGCGGGGATTCCTTCCGGTGGCGGCATCATACCCGGTCCGATACCCATCGGATTAAGCAGGTCGGCCATTTGCTGGGGCTGGATGTTCAAGGCTTGTTCTGACGGATTCATACCCGAAGCTCCGAAGTCGGGAATGGCCCCAGCGCCGCCGCCTTGGGGCGCTTGTGGGGCCTGCGCCATTTGAGCAGCCTGTGCGGCTTGCTGGGCTTCGCCCTTGGCTTCCTTGACCAAATCCATGACCTTGCCCTTGAACGGAATGTCGCCGACCATAATGGCGGCCTGATGAAGGGCATTGCGCATAATCGGGTCCTGCTCCGTCTCGGACATGGTGGTAAGCATTTCCATTGCACGGTCGCGCTGCGTCGGCGTCCAAGGAGCTTCTTCGATGGCAAGGTCGAACCGAGCCTGCGTGATATCGTTCAGGACACGGACCGCCCCAGTATTCGGGTCTACCATCGGCTTGTTCAACTGGATGACCTTCTCGGTATTCAGGTCGTCCGTAATGCGCACCAACCACGCGTCGGTATGCGCCTGCTGGATAAGCTGGCAGACCAACTCACCAACCAACTTGTGCGCCATGTGCAGGTTGGCTTCCTTCGGGCGCTGGATGGTCGCGCCCTGAATCATCGAAATCTGTTTGGCCTTGCCCGAACGGGATGACGAGTCAAAGCCCATCAGGTCGTCGTTCATACCGGAAACCGACTGGATTTCCTGCTTGGCGTCCTGCATGAGCTGGAACTGAGACGACGCAGTGCCCGGCTTGGGCATCATGTCGATGTCGTCCTTGTCGCCAATCCATATGGCGTCGGGTCGTGCAGCCTTCATCTGCACTTCTTCCAGCGTCATCTGCGTGGCAGCGAACGCCTTCTGGCTGATGCGGATGCTGCTGGAAATCAGTTCCCACAGCAGACGCGACCGGCGGTGGTTGATTTCACGCTGCGGGTCCTTCAGCGTCTCAATCATCGAGAACGGGTCGCCGTGCCTGTCCCGCTTGTGCCAGACCGGGACGAACGGCAGACGATTGTGCTTGTAGGGGGAATCCTCACTAACGAGCAGAGTCGTGCCGCTGAAGACGTGGTAGCGGACGTAGGGCACATCCGCCTCGTAGATACGACGGACATCGGGTCCCAGCATCTTTTCCATCGCCACGTCATCTTCGGGGTCAAACTCCTCGACGAGGCCATTCGTGTATTCCATCACGAGCCGCTTGCGACTGGCTCGCTCCCACAACTCGTGGATGGTGACGTGCTGCGTTTCGGGGTCGTTGTCGTCCTTCTCGTACATGTTCCAGTCTTCCAACTGGTCCCACATCGAAGGAGGCGGCACCAAGTCCACCACGCCGTCATAGACCTTGTACTTGCCGTCGATGGTGTCGTCGTAGCCGTCGTATTCAAGGCCGCTCTGGGCGTACTTGGATCGCAGCTTCGGGAACGCCCGCAGCGCGTCAGCATACTCGACGCTGCGCGACCAGATGATGTACCGGGCATCCGACAGGTCTGCTTGCTTGGACTGTGGGTCCAGCCGCACTTCGCGGGGATCGCACCGCATCATCTGCACGGGTTCGCTGCGCGGATCGGCATCGCGGATATGGAACCCGGTGTTGATCCAGCCGATGCCGTAGATCAGGCTGTCGCGGTAGGCGTCGATGGTGACGTGGAAAGCGTTGTTTTGCCGCGCAACGAACTTGAGTGCCGCCGACATAGCTTGCGCCACGCCATCATCATCAAGGCCGACGGGCTTTGCCACCCAGTCGATGGGCTGCGTGACCTGAAGGCCGACCACGAGGTCAATGGTGGGCGCAATACGGTTGATGACAACCGGCGCTTGTCGGCGCTGGCGGAGGGCTTCCTTGTCGGCTGCCGTCCACTGGTCGTTGTCGTAGAACTCCCAGCACTCCTGCGCCCGCCTGCGCCAGCGGCTGTCGGCGTACTTGGCCTGCTTCAGCATCTTCTGAAGCCGAACCACCAGCTTCTTGTCCGATTCACCCCGGACGCCTGCCGTCGTAGACCGGACGTGATTCAAAGCCGCGTCTGGTCCGGCAACCGAGGTCGATTCATCCTGCCGGAACAAATCCAGCAAGTCCTTCATCAACTCGTCCAATTGACCCTGCCTTTGGCTAGTACGCCATCCAACTTACGCTTGTGTCCTGCTGCCTTACCGTCCGCCAGAAGCTGCGCTCCTCCTTCTGAAGGGGCGTCAACGGCCTGCTCATACATCCATACCGTAGCGCATCTGCGGCGTGATCTTCCATCTTTGTGTCCACATCTTCAGGATTTGTCTTCGCCTGAAGCAGATCAACCATCTGGTTGATGAGGCTTTCGCAGTGCTTGGCAATCATCAACCCGGGGAACTCGCCTTCGCTCATCGGTTCCAATCGCAGGTGAACTTGGTTCCACCCTTGGATACGGTTCTTGTCGGCACGGTCCCAGACAATCCCGTACTTCGCGAATTCTTCCCCGATACTGGGGGCGCTGCTACCTCGCTTGTCCCAGATGTGGTCGCCGACCCGGTACGCAATCACATCGCCTGCCTCCTGTTCGACGGCCAACATCCACTCGGCGACCTGCGAGGCCGTCATCTGCTTGTCGTACAACTCGCGGTAAATCCAGATGCGCCCGTCGTAGTCCACCGCGCCGTACAGCACGCAGAACGGGGACGAGTAACCCCAGTCCATCATTGCGAAACGGTACCAGTCGTCCGGTATATCAATCTCGTTGTGGTCGTAGACGTGAACGGCCCCATCGAAGTTGGTAAAGAATCGATCCACACCGACGCTGAACGCTTCGACGGCGGTGCTGGGATACTCGGCCCGGTACGTACGGGGCAGCGCCCGCTTCGTCGCCTCGTACCATTCCTGCGTGCGCCGGGGGTCGCTGCTCCACGGCAGGAAGATGCGGTTGAATCCGTTGCCCGGGGCAGTTTTCCAGATGTCGTGGAAAAGTGTGCCGGGCTTGGCGGTGGAAATCCCGATGACTTTTCCACCAGTGGGCCGGTTCACGACCGGATACGCGGCCTGCCAGATGTCGTAAGCCCACGGCTGAATCGCCCACTCGTCGATGATGACGACGTTTGCGGTGAACGACCGACCCGAATCCTTGTTGGCGGCGTCTGCAAGGAACCGCGACGGCGCCCCGGTCGGGTGGTGGATTTTCATGTTGAGCGTCTGGTCTTCCCACACCGGACCGTCCCAGTCATCGGGAGCGTCCTTGTGGAACCGGATCAGCCACTTAGGTGCCCGCTCCAGCATGAACTTCAGGCGGCGGACCATTTCCTTCGCCTCGTCTTCGCCTCGGCTGAGTCCGACGACCGTGAAGCCGACATTGAAGATCATCTTCCACAGCACATACGACAATGCCAACCACGTCAGGCCAAGCTGCCGGGCCTTCAGGACGATGTTCAGCTTCTCGCGCTCGAACTCATCCAGCACATCCCGCTGCGCTTGCCACATCTCGAATCGCGTCTCTGCCGACGGCGAGTCCAAGTCCTCGATTTTCACGCACAGGTCGATGAACGCCGCGCAGGAACGCTTGGCCACCGCCTTGCGCCGGGCGACTTCCTGTGCCCGTTTGAACGCGACGACATCAATGTCAGTCATCAATCACCTCGGCGTCTACCACCGTGTAGCGAGCCAAGTCTGCCGGGCTATCGAGGGCGGCAAGCTCCTCGTCGGACAGTCCCCCAAGTCGGGCTTGGATGAACTTATGCGTGACACTGATGTCCTGAATGACTTCCGTAGGCGGGCGACCAAAGCCACGATTCGCCAACTGCTCGGCAGCTTGCAGGCGTACGCCCAAGTCCTGATTCTCATCCAGTAGTATCCGCATCCACAATTCCAGCACACGTTGGCCGTTGCCGGTAGCCATTTGAATCATCTTTGCCAAACCCATACCGGGCTTCATGGAAGCGAAATCGACCGCTGTAGGGTCGATTCTCACATCTAGGGGCAAGTCGCCAAGAATCTTCTTGATGGCTTCTTGCGAGTCTTTGGGCTGCTTTTCGATGAATCGGGCCGCTTCCTTGGCCGCAATCATCCCTTGTTTAGCCGCCCTTTGCGCGTTCTTCATAACCCGCGCCACTTCCTTTTCACGCGAAGCGGAAGGCTTTGGGTACTTTTCCGGCATGTCGTCATCCTAACCTAGCAAACGCCAGTCTTCAACTACAATTTGATCCGGGTGATGAACTTGGTGTAGGTGTCGTTGTACGCGCTGGCAAACCTGCCAATGCTTTCCATGACCACCGCATCGTCCATCGAGTGCTTGCTTGGTACCCGAATCCAGATAACGGAGTTGCCAATGCGCTTCTTATCATCAACGGTGTTGGACCGTTTGGTGACATATCGACCAAACAAGTTGCGCGACCCGGGCGCAAAGCCGTTCATCTTGCAATAAAGCTGGTAAGCGTGCCACAGGTCCGACGCAGCGCACGCCGTATAAGGATATGGCAGTTCATCCGCCATCCACTCTGCCAGAAACTGCTCCTGCGGCGTCCGCGAAATGGCCACCAGTTCTTCCTTGGCCTTGGTAGACGGCGGCTTGGCCGAACTTCCGTCCCAGCCGTTCAGGTCGTAGTTCAGCAGGTAGTGATAGAACGCCTCAGCCCCGCCGTGATGAATCTCGTAGGCGAGTTCTTCGTAGTACGCCGCGCTCATCTTGGTGTCGAACTCCAGAATCGCGTACCGACGGTCGTCCGTTTCAGGCACGACAGGCTGCATTTCGTTGGAAAGGAACACGAACTGGGCGTGATTCTCCTCCATCCGAATCGGCATGAACTTTTCTTCGATGGTGAACACGCCGTCAGTGATCAGCGACTTCAGCTTGTTCTTGGTCGCCTTGCGCTCGTTGGCGAATGTTGACACCTCGTTGCACACGACGAACAGCTTCTTGCTGAGCCAGCCCGTGTACTTCGATTCAAGTTCGTTCTGGCCAATCTGAATCGAGTGCTCGACGCCGTAGATGCGCATCATCAACTGCTCGAAGAACATCGACTTGCCCGTGCCCTGACCACCGTGAACGACGTAGGCGTACCCGACACGCTTGCCGGGACGCTGCAACGGCCACGCCAGCCAGCACGTCAGGTCGTGTGCCAGTTCGTAATCGGACCCGCACATCAGGAACAAGTGCGCAAGGATGCGGGCGCACGATGCTACCGGGCTTGGCGTCAGGGGCAGACCACGGTACAGATTCAGTTCGCCTTCGTTCACGCCTGCTGGCGAGAACCTGATTTGGCTGGGCCGCAGAACTCGGCGGTCCACGTGCTGAAGCCACGGCTGATACGAGCGCGGGTAGCGCATTGCAAAGGCTTCCTTGGCCACCACGGACAGCGTACGGGCGTCGATGACCGTCGTGGTGCCCTCAATCAGGGCGACATGACGCAGCAAGTCGTCCAGTTCGCTCTGGTTGACCGGAGGAGCCGCCGCTGCACCCCGCTTTCGGGGCGTCAGGTACCCGTCATCCAGCAGCACCTGCATCCGCGTGACGCCACGCTTGGTCGCTTCAAGGTCCAGAATGTCCCCGGACCAGTGATTCTCGTGCTGGACGCCCACACCGCTGTCCTGCCCGTGCGATGCGCTCCAGCAAGCCCACCGATAGTCCACGTCCGGCACCTGCCCGAAGCACTTGTCGTGCTCACACAGCGGACATTCGCCATTGCTGGCCGGCCATTGGTCCGAAATCTCGGCGTGATCCTCGTTCCACTTGGCGACTGCCTCCGAAACGCTGGAATCTTGGAAATACGTGGCCAAAGCGACGGGCGTCTGCTCCAAAAGGACGACTTCTGCCTGTCGCGGCTTGCCGTTGACGACTGCGTTAGGCAGGTAAATCAGCTTGGCGCAGTCCTTGGCGACAGAATCGTCGATTTCGTAGCCGTTGTTGCCCCGGTTGTCAGGCGACAATGCTGCATTTGCAAGCACTTTTGCCGCCTGTTTGGCGACTGCCTTGGATGCGGCCTTCCACACATCGGCGTTATCGACCGGATGGTCCAAAACGTAGATGAGTCGCGCCCCTCTAGGGGTCTCGTGGAAGATGTTAGCGCCAAAATCGTTCGTGAACGCCGCGCTCATCATCGCCTGACGGGCAGCATCGGGCGGAGCGGCGTGTTCTCCGTCTTCATTCTTGTAGTCGAGGTCAATGACGAAGCCGTGACCAAGCACCCAGTTCTTCGCGCTGCGGCGCTGGTTCTTGAATACGGCCATCGACCACCAGCTTTCGACCGCAGGAGGCTGGCTTGCGATAATCTCATACACAGCATCTACGCGAGACAGGCCCGAAGGCATCAAACTTTCGCGGACGCTAGTGTTGTACAGGCCGGAACCAAGCGTAAAAGCGTTGACACGGGCCGCCGGATGAACTACAATGGTGCTTGAGTCAGGCACAGATGACTCGCTTTCCGCCCCGCTGGAGTTCGCTGCTCTGGCGGGGCTTCGATTTGGGGTAGGTGGGTCGCAGGCTCCCATCTTAGCGCCTGCCCCATAGGCGTGTCAAGGGGGCAAAAATATGCAAATCGCGCAAATAAAAATAATAATAAAAAATTCTGTAAGGGAAACTGTCAACAACGCCAAGTTTGTTCCGTATTCCGTCAAGAATGCGGAACACGCTGAAAGCCGCACGGCGACTAGGTTTGAGGCAGGTGCTGTTCCGTATGTTCCGTATGTTCCGTATGTTTCCTCTAAAGTACCCCGGATCACACATGGGGATATCCATCCCCTAGTGTCCCAATAGGGGGGGATATTTTTTGCAAAAAATTACGGAACATACGCTACACGATCTGCCTCAAATGCAGCAGGGGTGCGGGTTTCGGCGTGTTCCGTATTGGCCTCAAATGCGATCTCGAATACGGAACATTTCCGAAAATTACGCTACACGATCTGCCTCAACGCTAGGCGGTGACTGGATCGTGGCGTGTTCCGTATTTGCCTCAAATGAATTGTAACCATCGTCGTTACAATCTGAGTGACGCCGCGTTTTGTTATGATTTTGCATGGAAGCACAGATTTGGGAAATAACCGGGTGCTGAAGGCCGTGTTTACAAATACTCCGCCCGGCCTTTTTCTCTATGTTGCTATGTTGCTTTGTTGCTGTGTTGCCATGTTGGCATGTTTACATGCTGGGATGTTTACATGCTGGCATGTTTACATGCTGGGATGTTTACATCGAGGCGGTGTTGACATTGAGGTGATGGTGATTTGTTGTTGACATCCTGCCGTCGGAGGGAGGTTTATATCAAGTCTCGGAAAAAGTGACATGACCTCGAGTGTATGACATGATGCCGTGCAAAAAGGTTGTGAATCAATTTTCGAAAAAACACTTGTCACCATGCGATAGCCGAGGTATCATAAACATGTGGTCATTGAGGTGACCGCCGGAGAGTCCAACGGACCCCGTACCCGCCGAGGGTGCTTCGCATTTTGCGATTCGCGGTTCGGTTATTGAAAGGAGTTGAACATGTTGACTAAGGCGGCGAAGCGGCGCGCACGGCGCGCGCGGCTCGAAGAGGCTCGCGGGTACGACATGCGCGAGATCGCGCGTGCTACCGGACAATCATGGTCCCGGGCTCACGGGTATCACATGGGCGCGCGAGCCGAGTTCATACCGTTCAAGCATGGGCTCAATGTTCGAGTGTCCAACATCCGGGGCTCTGGCTTAGGCCGGATTTTCGGCAAGACGATCGGCAAGCTCGGACCCGTCATGGGTACGGTCATGGACCCCTACACATGGGCGGGGGACATGCTCACGGGCAAGCGTACCCGGACATGGGAAAATCCGCTCGAGCCCGTTATCGGGCTTCAATTGTGGAACGAGACTCCCGGTGAAGCAGGGTACGTCATGCGCAACGTCATGGCATGGCACCATGAGCAGGCGGACCATGGCATGTCCCGATTCGAGAGGCATGTCGGCGAGTTTAAGCAACTCGCAAAAGAGGCTTACTTCGGATCGGACTGGACTCCATGCATGCTAGGGCATGCGCTTGTAGAGTGTTACTGTCAGAGGTAACACTCCCCCCCCCCGCTCACCCGGGCCTCGCGAGAGGCTCGGGTTGTGGCGCATCCATGTTGACAGGGTGACTTGTTGACGTAGCTGGTAACTTCCAAAAATGGAGAGATCTCGCTTCCGGGCGCGATCGCTCCCTTCACATGGGCTGGCATCCCCAACTGCCATCGGTGCCCGACTGGGCGATCGGACCGGACTGACACTCCATCCCTCGCTTGGTCAGTGGCGTCGAATCAGGCCGCCGCACGGCGAGAGTCTCTGTTGCCTGCTGGGTACGGGACCTTGTCCCGCTGGAGACGCTCATCCGCTCGTGCGCATGCCCCACGATCTCATAAAACCATACGTGATCGCTGGGGTGGAAAGATCCGGCGACCCTGATTGTATGGAGCGCAACTTTCGCACGTTCAACGGTGCGATCGAGGCTGTCGCATTGTGGCAACTAGGGGCAACTCGCCCACCCCGGTTCGACCGGACGCCAGCGACCCCGCGATCGCATCCCTTGAACGTGTGAGATGCACGTTCTTGTCCCCGGCTCACTACCACATAAGGAGTGTAAACATGAGCCTCATCAAGAACATCCGGGCGGCCCGTGCCGCTGTCTCGGCCAAGAAGTTGACCGCCGCCACCACGGCGGTCGTCGGCAAGGGCGGAGACGACGACATGACCTCCCTCATCGACACCCTCTTGTTCTCCATGGTCCACGACCATGAGACGATGCTGGGCCTGCTCGACGCCGTCCTCATCGACGAGGAGGGTGAGAACCTGCGGGCGGAGGCCCGTAAGGTGATCCTGCGCCAGATCGGTCGGCTCCCCCGCCGCCTCTGGGCGCAGATCGGCCTCGGTGCGAAAGCTGCTGCGGTTAGGTCCATTGTTCAGGCGATCGAGACCGCTCACCTCGACGTTGTAGACGACCTGCTCGTCCCGGCGTCGGCGGCGTGGGGCTTCGAGTCCCTGCTCGGTGACGAGACGGCGGTTGTCGAGGCGGTTGCGGTCTAACCGCCACCGTCACGACCGGGCGACCCTGATGGCTCACGCTGTCGGGGTCGCCTGCTGGTAGCTTCCCCCCCCCCCAACAAACCGGAGCCGGCGCAAATTGAAAAAACGAAGATCGGCTGAAGACCGAAGCCGCCCCCGAGGACGCCGAGGGCCCCCGGGGCGGGTTGCTCCCGATGAAGTCTTC
>Ga0129333_10007127_pt1 | contig 10578 bp, 19 predicted proteins | sample CPB6_08_DNA_FD_94474 | JGI IMG/M metagenome (GOLD analysis project Ga0129333, IMG submission 94474) | Freshwater to marine salinity gradient microbial communities from Chesapeake Bay, USA - CPBay_Sum_0.6_0.8_DNA | ecosystem: Environmental > Aquatic > Marine > Coastal | place: USA: Chesapeake...
CATATAAGCGTTCCAGTTCTTAACTCCATCTAACGGAACTTCTCCATAATAACCAAAGTTATTAGTCGTAGCTCCAATTAAACTAGGAAATACACGAAACCCAAATTGATAACCAACTGTAGAACCTACACCAAAAGTTCCTTGTGTTGCTGAAAAATGATTAAGGTTGGTTAGTGTAAAAGAAGTAGCGGCTGTTTTAGCTAAACTTCTAAAGTAATGTGTATTATTTACTACGTCACTTTGAACTTCACCATCAGAAAAAACACCAAATGCATTTACTGCTCCAGATAATGGGGTGTTTACTCTAAGAGCATAATTTGTATCTACAAGAATTGAGTTGATAGGACCAACAACCATATTAGTCTGCACTCTAGCAGAACCATTAACATCAAACTTATAATTATTATTTGTGGTGGTTCCAATCATTACCCCAGCACCATCATCATAAATTTGACTATCAACTATGTTTCCACCTGAAATATCCCATTTTGGTAAATAGTTTAATGTACCAGACCCTAATAATAATGTACCTGTCGCATTAGGAAAAGTGTATGTATAATCTGATAAAGAGTTTGGACTAAATAATAGTTTTGATTTTTGACTTGCTGAACTACCATTACCTTGTATTATAATTGCATTTTCAAAACCAGTTGAACCATTAATACCAGATATTAAAATTCTTGGATTATCTTTAGGATCATCTATTGTAAAATAAGGTTCACCAGATATTATTGTATCTCCACGCATAGACCATACTCCACTATATGCACTACCAGTATCAGGAACTTTTAATTGATTGGCTGTAAGGTTCCAAGGTAGAAGGTTAACACTTCCTGTAGCTCCTGAATATGGAACATATCCAGTTAAAGCAGAAGAAGTAAGATAACCACTATCATTATTAAATGTAGATATATTAGGTGGTGTAGCTAACCAAGCTGTAAATACTGGATCAGTTTCATTAGTAAGATAACCAGCAGGGTTACTACTAAGAGGATAGTAATTAGAAGACAGGTAGTTAATTAAATCTGTTTGATTTGTTATAACTCCAGTGATACTTCCCCAAGTTCCCCCACCACCTCCAGAAGCTTGCCATTGCACACCATCCCAAAGAAACATTGAAAGCAAATCTGTATCATATACTACATATCCTTTATCTCCTGTAGACAACGAAGCCCCAAGTGTAATTCTTGAGGCTGTTGTAATATTATGCAACCTGCTATTAAATAACTGGTTAGCTTTTAAATCTACATCGTGATAAAATTCTTTTACTTGAGGCATTATGATAAGTATGCTTTACCAGCAACCGCTGTACTAAATGTTATTGTTATTGTATCATTATCCACTACAGCCACTGTACCTGATATATTATTACCAGAACAATCTATTGTCCATACATTAGGAACAAGATTTAAGTTGTGATTAATATTCCATACTAATTGAGGCTGAGCACAATCTTGTGTAAATACAAAAGCAGAATTATTATTGTTAGTAATATTAATTGCTGGATTTATATTAATTCTAGTAATACAACCTCCTGAATTAACTTCAATAAGATTGACAGAATTATTTTGACCTACATAAGATGTACCAATACCTTGAGGACCTCTATTACATCTTTGTATTTGATATTTACTTACATCACACCATGGTGGTCTATACTCACAAGATTCATCATGTGTAGGATAATATACAGGAAGCCATCCCATATGCTGTATAGAAACTTCGCAAAGAGCACCTCCATCATCATTAGATTGATACTCAACAATATCTTTGCGTATTTCATTCAACCAAAGTTTTCCTGTACTCTTACAAGACTGAATACCAAACTTTAGTTTACGATATTCATCATAAACAGAATTAGCAAAGTTTATTAAGTATTTTTCTTTTTGAGGAAGAAGATTTCTCATGTTAAGGCTTTTTAGCTTGATAATTATTAACTGCTATTGAAGCTAAAGTTTTTTCATAAGCTGGTAAACAACTAGAACAAACTTGTTTTCCATCTGAAGCTGTGCGTTTTTGACAACTACAACTTAATGCTGAATTACAATTTGGACAATTCATATATTTTGGTTTTTTGGTGACTAATTAACAATTAGTGCATGTACCATCAGCATATTTTTGTAATCTTTTTTGTGCGTAAAACAAAAGCTCAATACCTTCTTGCAAATCATTGCATTGTTCTACTTTTGCTTTAGCAGCATCAATAAAAGATTTAATCATTCTAAGCTCATTTAATTGAGCTTTAACTTCAGCATCAGGCTCGCATGCAGCTAATTCTAACTTACAAAGTTCATTAAAATATTTGTTATTTGTCAAACAAGTTCTTAAATAATGATACTCTACAAAAACTTTATCATTAGGACTTACAGAATATCTTAGTGTATAAATACCATCTGGAAGACGTTCACTAATTGTTCCACAACCAGCTGTTTGTATACCTAATGTGCAACCATTAAGAATATAACTAAAATTAATAGGTGCATTTGTTGTAGGATCTTGCGATAGTACAACATCTATTACAACAGGTTCATTAAAACCTGGAGAAGTAATTTCCAATCTTGGACATGTAAGAGGTACGTGTTCGTCATAAATACTAGTATCAACTACACGAAAAACACTGCAGTTGTTAGTTTCTGGAACATCTAAACTTAATTGGTGTTTGTAAGCCATTATGTAAACTTTATAAATTTATGGGAAATTTGAGAGTATACCCCTCAATAATAATATACCATTTTTAAGGCAAATTTCCAAAATAAAAAAGGGAGGGACATGATGTCCACTCCCTTTCTTTTTATTGAAAAATACTAATTAGTAAGTTTCTAAAGTAATCGCATTGGTACCTTGTGCCAAGTTAGCAGAGCTAATAACATAGGTAGTCAAAGCTGTAGTTACGGTACCAGCAGGCACGTGTATTTTCAACAAATATTGATCATTGTCAAATGTACCAGTTGGGTTGTTAAAACGAGGTACAGAGTGAAGAATCAAAACTTGATCATACAAATTATTACGATTGATAGTAGCCAAAGCTGGATCAGCTTCAATTTCACGCATCCTCAAGCTATCTACACGAGTACTATCAGGATAAGCGTTTTGAAGATAACGACCATCAAGAATCATTTCACGAAGAATAGTTTCACCAACACCAGAAGCTTGAGCTGGATCTTGAACTGGAGTTATAGTAAAACATTGTACATTACAAGGATCTCCTGTTTCATCAGTCATTGATGGAAATACAAACAATGGCATCAACTCATAGAAATCTGTAGGAGTAAAAGTACAGTTACCAAACTTAGTATCAACATAAGCAACTTCCAAAGTCAAACAAGCTTGATCAGTTGAAGCACTTTGTGCTGTTGGATCCCAAGGAGTGTTAGGAGAATAGTTACTAAGAGCTGTAACAAAAGCTGCAATTTGAGCTTCAGATGTGCCAGCTTGAGTAGCTACAGTGTTACCTTCATAGTCAGTAACAACTAATTTCAAATATTGGCTAAGAATAGGATCATTAACAATATACTCAGCCCATTTGATAATTACTGTTGTAGGATCTACCAAAGCACCTGTACAAGTAGCAGAACAATCACTTGTGCAACATCCTGTAAAAGCAGACAATGTACGATAGATATTATGGCTCAACAAACGTAGTGCAGGAGAACCTTTAAGATCCAAACGCAAATTATAAGTTTTACCACACTCTAAGTTACAAACGCAAACATCTTGAATTTGATTAGCAGCTGTAGCTGAGTTAATCTTAATTACACGTGTAATGTAACGAGGATTGATTGCTTTTGACTTAATTGACTCTTGATAACCACCAAGAAAACGATTACCACCAATTTTGTCAGAAGTAAAATAAGATCCTTGTACAAGAACAAATGGTTTTGTAGTAGGGGCGCCACTCACATTTGCCCAACTAGTGGCATCGTAAACACTGATTTCACCAGCTTGAAGAGCTGATGTAGTAGCAGCATTGTCAAGTACGAGAGCATTTTGAACTGGGATAGGAAGGAAACTCTTCCTAAAGGCATGATTAAAATACATAGTTTTAAAAATTTAAAGGGTTATAAATAAAAAATAAATATCTTGTTTATAATATAATATACGAAATAATTCGAAATGTTACAAATAATCTTTTATTTCATGGTCTAACAATCTCATAGCTACTCTATCTTCTCCAAACGCATTTAATTGATCTACCCAATTTTGCATTTTACCATGTTCTTCATTTTGCTCTTTTAAATAATGAAGAGCAAGTTCATATAACATATGACTACCATCTTTAAGTGCATGATTAGCAAGATCTGAGCATTGATTGGTAATCTCCACCTCATGATCAAAAGACTGACGAATAATATCAGGCAAACCTGCATATGTTTCAGAAGGTTGTTCTAAAGCTGGTGTAGCTGGTTGAACTCCCATATTGAGAAGATAAGTGCGAGCTATATCAGCATGTCCTCTTTCTTCGTCTGAATACTTTTTCCAAAGTTTTGCAGCATTTACATATCCATTATTATCCAACCAAAGAGACATTGACAAATAGATTCTAGAAGATTGATCTTCTTGCTGCACTCTATAATTCAAAAAACTTATACAAGATTCATCAATTAAAGGATTTTTACCTTTGCTTGATATAGTTTTAATGCCAGTTTTTATAGGAGCAGTTGTAACATTTGAAGGCCCTTTTATGCTAAAAACTGTAGGTTTTGCTAATTTTTTTTCCATTATTAACTATTTGATTGTACTGCTTGTTGTTCTCTTTGGTATTGTGTCATAGATTCAATGTCGCCAGCAAGAATAGCTGCTGCTTGATCAACAATAATTTCAGCTATATCGTCATTAAATTCACACTCTTGATCAGCTGTAAATAAATTTCCAGTATTAATATCTATACAACCATTTATTTGAACTTCAACTGGTTTTCTAAAATAAACAAGATGGCATTTTGTAATATCAAATTTACCATCTGTATAAATTTTAAGTTGGTTATTCATGATTGTTCCAATAGTTTCTCCCCACTCCCAACTTGGACCTTTTTGATCATTATCAAGAATAATAGAAACATTCGCCTCTTCTACTTGATAAACAGTAATTCTTCTTTCATCACAACACTCTGTTTTACCAAAAACATCTGTTCTTACAAAGTGCAAATAATCAACTGGCAAATTTCTATAATAGAAAATACCATTTTTTATTACCGAACTATTATCATGAACCATTAACTTTTGAAGATCATCTATCAATCCACTAGATTGTTCTGCTCCTTCTTTACGAAGATTGTACCCATACAATTGACGTCTTGTCCATTCTATTTGAGCTTTGTTAAATGCCTCTTGAATTTGCCAACACTCTATGTTATCATAATCCAAAGAAGCTAATTTATTTAGCCTTTGTTTTATTTTTATTTGTAAGAGGTTGTTATTCATATTAGCATTTCCATTTTCTTAGTGACTTATTAATCCTACTATTAGGATCTTTAGCTGTTTTGGCAGATGTAAGTTTAGCTTTCATACCTTTCATTCTAGCACAAAATGATTTCTTTCTAGAACCACCTTCAGGTTGAGGAGCTTTTAAATTACCACCAGTTTCTCTGTTGTATGATGCCCTACCTTTAGCATTTAAACCACCTGATGGTGATTTTCCTTCTTTGCGTTGCCAAGCTGGAGATTTAGCCATACTTATTTCTTTTTAGAAATTGGTGTAGATTTTTTCATTGATCCTCCAAAAGCCATTTTTTGAAGATTTGTAATTGACTTTTTCACACCTGACATTAATTGAGAATTTTTACGAATTTCTTCAGCTCTTTGTAAAGTACGTAAAGCATCTTCAATTTCCCACTGACGTTCTTGTTTAGACATTACAGGTTTTGACATTTTTGCCATTTTACTTTTTTTTGGTTTTATATTTATAATCAGGATTGTCTTTATGCCATTTCTTAGTAGCTGCTATACCTTGAGCAACTGTCTTAGCTTTTCCTATCTTAGTTAAGTTTATAGTGTCCCATTTACCTTTATCTTTAGTAGGATGGTTTACCATAATATCCCCAGGTTTTCCTTTACCTATCTTATTAGTCTTTTTATAAACTAAATGCTTTTCTCCACCTGCTGTAACTTTAACTTTCTTAGGCATATTACTTACCTTTACGAAGTGATTTAGGAGTGCCACAACTTCCTCCCATTTTCATAGATGGTTTTGTAGCATAAGGTGCAACACCTTTTGCACCACCTGGTTTAATTGTGCCTGGTTTTACAGGACCTACTTTAGAAGATTTCATATTATTTTTTTTTAGATTTACCTATAGAACCACCTTTTTTAAATACACCACGTCCTTTAAGAACATCAGCTTGTGTTACTTTACCATCACCTGTTAAATCAGGAAATTTAGTAGATCCACCTTTAGCCATTTTCTTAGGTTTTTTACCAGCAGCTTTCATGGCTATTGCAACAGCAGCTTGTTTTTTAGCAGATTTAGAACTGCCACCTTTTTTCATTTGATACATGGTTGTTATTTTTTTACACAGTTATTATAAGTTTTACCATACATTGTTTTGGTACCTTTCTTTTCGTAACCAGGCCAGCACTTTTTAGAAGAACTATTTTTTTGTGACTTTGAACCTTTTTTTAAACCGGGCATTATCTATAACTTTTAGTTTTTTGTTTAATACCTTTAGGTTGAGAAACAAATTGTTTACCTTTTTTGTTACCAGCTGCCTTAGCTTTGTTAGTAGCAGCTTTCTCACCAGATGATAAAGCACCCCAAGCTGCTTCTGGTAGATATCTTTTTTTGCCTTTAGACTTAACCTCTTTAGAAGAACCTTTTTTCTTATTAGCATAAGTACCAGAGGTCATCCATTTTTGATCACCCCAGCTCTTTAAACTTTGTTGAGATTTAGCTAATGCCATTATTTATATCCTCCACCTTTAGATTTATACTCTCTAGCAAGCATTTGAGCTTTACGAGCAGACCACTCACCAGGATCTCCACCTTTAGAACCAGCCTTTATTTTATTAAACAAAGACTTTCTCATTCCAGGTTTAGTATAATTACCAGCTTGATTTACTTTGCTTTTTGCCTTTGCCATGATTACTTCTTTAAAGAATCAATAACTTTAGTTGTATCCACTTTTGTAGAATCGCAACTAGTTTCACAAGATTTTGTTTTAGAACCACCACATGCTGTAAAGAAAGTTACTACAGCGATAATAAAAATTACTTTTTTCATATTATTTTTTTCTAGCTTTAGCCATTTTTTTGAATGTCTTAGCAAGAGCTTTAGCTCTTCCTGTACATCCTGGTTTAGTGATTGGAGTACATTTGCCTTCTGTACCTCTACGTTTAATAGAAGCAGTGACTTTTTGTATCCATTTTTTATCTGCCATTTTAATATACTTATTGATTCCAGTATTGTTCTACTTTCTTAGTAAGATTTATAAGAATTTCTTCATTTAAAGGATTCTTAAGATATTCTACAACATCTGATTGATTTCTACCAAGAAGTGTTGTTGTTTCAATATGATATATAAACCCATCAGCTTTTGTAGCAATAAATTTATAATATGCACTATCTTTTACAACAGCTTTAATTTTCAAACTTTCCATGTCAAGATTTACTGTATCAAGGAAACGTTGAGAACTCTTCATTTTATCTTTTTCTATAAGATCACCGTTAATATATTTATCCATGTTATCATAGATTATATCATTTGGTGTTGACTTTTTATACTGTGCTCCATTAGGATCCAATATTCTAGCTACAAGAATAAGTTTGTTTTGATTTTTATCAAACAACTTTTGAAGTTCTGAAAGAGCTTTATTACGAAGTTTTTTAACTTCAGTTTTTGTAGATGCTGTATCTTCTAATCTATCAAGATAAAACTTAGGTGGAGTTGGTCTTCTACGAGCATCTTCTAAAGATTTTGCAACAATTGAAAATCCTCCAGCATCTATAGCATATAATTTAATTAAATCATATGGGTCTTTTTCAGGATCAAGATGAACAGGCTCATTGCCACATCTAATTTTAATCTTATCCCAAAATTCTGTATTGTCAGGTCTAAGCAGTTTTACTTTATTCCAAAAGTCTTTATCTTCAGGATCTATTACATTTGCAGCAAGAGTTTTTTCTAAATGAGAAACAACTCTACGAATTTCTTTTACTTTAGCTTCTTGATCATCAGGAGGAAGTATTTTAATTTCTTGAGCAAACTCGTTTAATCCTGTAAGGTATCTTTTAATACCATTAACTTCTAAACAAGCAATTGACTCTTCATGAAAAGCTCCTTCGAAAAGACTAAGTCCATACTTTTGCAAGCCCATATTATCAATCATTGGATCAAAATAAGGCTTCACTGCAATACTAGATCTCTTGTTTTGTGGATACATTTCCACCATAGTAATACTACTCATGTTTGGTTTTTTTGGTTTATTTTATATAAATTATCGGAATAATTCCGATAAACTTAGTCAATTTTTACAATCTCATAATAAAAATACACATTGCCCCAGTCAGCACTATTAGCAACATCATATATTTTTATATTAAAAGTATCTGGTGCAAATCCTGTTCCAAAAATTACAGGGATAGCATCACCTGTTACGTATGGAGTTAGTTGTATATAAAACTTTTCTCTGTCTTGATTAAGTTCAGGATTTTGTAAAGTTATAAATAGTGTTTGAGCTGTTCCATCAAAGTTAACTAAATCTATAATACCTTTCTTAGAAGATATTTTGATAGTAGTAGATGTACCAGTACCTAAATCTGCTTCATAAAACTTAATGTCCATAATGTCTCTAGACAATCTATTGACATGAGCTATACGAGCTAAAGCTGATTCAGCTTGTGTATATCCTTGTTCTATAGCTCTATCTGGAGAGCCAGGCCTCATTATAAGACGCTTAAGTGAAATCATTGTATTAAAATTTATTAGATTAAGTAGAACCTAATAAGAGTTGCAAACTCTTCACGTGATCAGCGTGGTATGCCTACTTTAGGTTAAAGGCCCAATGATATTATCATTAGGGAGTGATTTATTTTTTCTTTTTAGAAACTTTACCACCCATTTTGTACATTCCACCACCTTTAGCAAGTGGAGCAGTTTTGCCTACCATTCCACCTTTTTTCATAGTGGGAACATTAGGTTTAGCTGCTTTATTGTTTACACCAACTTTTACACCTTTTGTTGATGCTGCTGTTCTTTTATAACCAGCTGCTGATCCAAGTTCAGACTTAGATTTTGGAGTACCAGGTTTTCCTGCCATTTTATTTTAGTTTTAAATTGTTACAAATTTATATCAAAAACCTGGGGGAATTTCACCCCCAGATTTGATATTATAAATTAGAATGATCCACCAGTGATTGGATTGCGCATAACAATCTTCAATACCTTAGTTGGGTCTTTAACCCAGATAGCTGGCATTGTTTGTGTCATAAACACGCGATATCCATTAAAGTTACCACTAGATTGGAATCCTTGTGTACGACCCATATAATCCATGGTACCATTTTGATAGAACCACTTCAATTGATTATCCCAAGACAACTTCAACAAGAAGATGTTGTCGTTAGTGTTATCAGTGATATCAAAGATAATGAAATTATATGAACTCAATGGGAAACCATCAATAATTGGATTCTCAATATCATTTGTATGAACGTTATCAAAAGCTGGATTCAATACAAACTTAATGTTAGCCAAGAATGGAATGATATATTGAGTGTAAGCAAATCCAAAGTTCAAGTCCATACCAGTTCCTGTGATAGCTCCAATCTCACGAGCATTAATAACCAAACCTGAGTTAACAGCTTCTTTCTTAATAGCTTCGTTTACAAGTTTCATACCACCCAAACCAGTTTGAACAATCAACTGACGCTGAGGATCTGGTCCTTTAAATTCAACCTTACCATTGAAGAAGTTGAAGATTTCAGACTTAAACAAATCCAAGTTGAATGATCCACGATTGTAGATACGCTTGTAAGAGTTATCCAATTGCTTCCAAAGACCAACTGACAAACGAATATCATCTGGACCATCTTGCTTAATACGTCCACCTTGTCCCCACATGAGGTAAGTTTCGATGTCATTAGCAATTTTAGTCAGGTGAGCAGCTTCAAGTGTAGTCAAGAAAGAACGAGTCAATTGACCTGATTGATAAGCTTTCTTTACATAATCCTTACCCATCTTAGAAGCCATATCTTCCAAGTTAGTAATAGAAGGATCAGGATTTTTGTCAAAGTTACGCCACAATTCAATTACAGGTACAGTACCATCAGCTTTCATACCACCTTTCATCATCAAGTCAGCACGACTAGAGATAGAATAGTGTACGTGAGCTTCAGCACCACCTACATAGTTGTAGAACTCACGGAAACCAGCTGATACATTTCCAATATCTGAGAAACGCTCACCATATTCTCCACGAGCAGAACCTTTACGGAACACCTTAGTACCAGTCTTCAGATATTTATTATCCAAATACTTAGTGCTGTCATTGTTCACCAATTGTACAGTGTAGATGAAACCATCACCAGCTGGGATAATATCATCAGCAGTGATGTACATTTCCACACCATTGTACTTGTCATAA
>Ga0129333_10007128_pt1 | contig 10577 bp, 12 predicted proteins | sample CPB6_08_DNA_FD_94474 | JGI IMG/M metagenome (GOLD analysis project Ga0129333, IMG submission 94474) | Freshwater to marine salinity gradient microbial communities from Chesapeake Bay, USA - CPBay_Sum_0.6_0.8_DNA | ecosystem: Environmental > Aquatic > Marine > Coastal | place: USA: Chesapeake...
AGCGACGTCAACGAAGGAACCAACCAATACTTTACACAGGCTCGTGCAAGATCTGCATTGAGTTCAACTGCTGATTCAAGTATCAGCAGTTTAATCAGTTACGACGACAGCACTGGTGTTATCAAATATCGTGCCAGCACAAGTTATATCACAGAAGGCAGCAACTTATACTTTACCAATACTCGTGCAGATGCTCGTGCAGATGCAAGGATTGGTGCAGCCAGTATCAATGCATTGGCCGACGTGGACACAGTAACTACAGCACCCAGCAATGGTCAGGTTCTAACCTGGACAGGTAGTGCCTGGACACCGCAGAATGCTGGCAGTGGCAGTGGTGCAGTTTTGAGTGTCAACACAAAAACAGGTGCAGTGGTTTTAAGCACAGACGACATTACTGAAGGCACTTCAAATCTCTATTACACCAATACTAGATTTGACACACGCCTGGCAACCAAGACCACTGACAACCTCAATGAAGGTTCTACTAACAAGTATTTCAGCAATACCTTGGCTCGTAATGCTCTGACAGCAGGCACAGGTATTTCTTACAACAGTTCAACAGGAACTATCAGTATCAGTGCTAACACAGATCAAGTCACTGAAGGTAGTTCAAACTTGTTCTATACCAACTCAAGATTTGACACCAGACTTGGTCAAAGCACATTGAGTCAATTGTCAGACGTAACAGACACTACTCCTACAACAGGTCAGGCTTTGGCCTGGAACGGTAGTGCTTGGGCACCAACTACAATTAGTGGTGGTAGCGGTGGAGGCGGCGGCGCATCTTCGGGTGTGTTCCGTGCCAGCGTTCAAGTTGACTATGATGCTTCTGGTAACCTATCAAGTGTGAGTGTGCTCAGCGGTGGTATTGCCGCAGTAATTGCCACAGCAACATCAACAACTGCTACAGTGACATTTACATTTACTGGTAGTGTATGCCCTCCACTCAGCACCATGGTCTACGGTTATCAAAGAGCCAGCAACGTGTATGTGTCACGTGCATTGGCCAGTGACTTTACTACAAGAACAATTGCTGGTGGTGGCTCAAGCGGAAGCCCAACAGCGTTCAGCAGTTTTGATTCATCAACTAACACAATGACATTGAGTTTGACCAAATCATTGACTGGTGCAAGTTCCGCAGTAGGACAAACAACACACGCAGTGGTGCAATTCTTACTAAGCAGTGAGTAAAAGGACATAGGATGTCAATCAATGCTTGGAAGACCAGTTTCATAGGCCTAAACAAACCTGCAAAGGTTTTGTCCGGCACGGCTGACTCTTTCACTCCGGTAGCACTTTGGCCTCATGCCAATGGTGCTGATGATCCCTATTGGTCAGGTGGCACCAACCCACAATTCTATCGTTGGGAAGTGTCTTTTACTGTCAACAGTAGAAGTCATGGCAGTAACTTGACCAGAACCCCATTTAGTTTTGATGCACAAGACATCGAAGTAGGTGACTTTGTTGCCGGTGCCCAGGATGGCAAAGTTTGTCAAATTATGAGTATCAGTCAAAAAGACAACAACACATTGACTGCCGTTGTAGAAGATAGACTACGCTATAACACATTCCGTGATCCCACAGGCTTTGGCTTGTTTGGTGCTCCAGGAACTGTGATCTTTTTCCAAATCAACGAACTGGGTTTCCCTATGCTGGATCCAGTGCCAGGAGAAGCAGCCGCAGATTTCTTCACCAATGTGATGAGCAGATTCCAATACATGAATCCTTTGACCAACTACTTGTTGGAAAAGTCAGCACATGGGTTTGAACAAGGCGATGCTGTCTGTATCGAAGACGGAGAGTTTGTTTTGGCAGACTCTGACAATGTAAGCAAATTTATAGGCACAGTGGTTTTTCCAGGACCTGGCCCTAACCAGTTTATTTTAAAACCAGCCAACGGTATCATTGACTTTGTTCCAGGATTGCCTGGCGGCGTTGGTGACTATTTGTATCCAAGTATCTTGGGCACAGGCGACTTGACAACTGATTCAGCAAGTTCAAGACCAGTGTTTATGAAAATTGCCAATGCTGTTCCCACAGCAACCACGGGCACTGGTATAGATCCTACTGGAACAGATGGTGATGTAGTTGAAATCAATCGCGTTCAGGTTACACTCAGCAGTGGTGCCGGCATGTATAACGTCAATCATGCTGTGGCACAGATCAATGCAGAAACTTCTAATCACGGAGTTACTGCGGTAAAGGTTGGAGCGGCAACAGAAGTTTCTTCTGATGCGGCAGGACAAGGAAGTGCCTACGGTATTGTGGCCGGTTACACACCATTCAGCGTAGAAATTAATGGTGTTGTTGTTAATTTTACAACAACAACATCTGGTAGTGCAGTCTATGGCGACCCAACCGTAGCAGATGCCAACGACATGGTTGCTGATATCAATGCTGCCAATGTGCCAGACCTGGTGGCCAGTGTTATTAATGGTAGTGAAATAAAACTACGCAACAATGCAGGTGGTGCCATCAATATTGTAAACACCAGCACAGATGCCAATGGCAATAACTTTGCTGGTGCCACTTCACTGTCTAGTTTGCCAGCAACAACGCCGGCTAATACATCAACATTTGCACTTAGACTAATCAGAGAAGATGGTGGTCCATTGACAATCAGAGACTTCCAAGGAACATTTTTTGCTGACGCAGGAGTAATGAGCGGACAAAATGGACGCTATGCTCTTGGACTCAACATTGAACAAGGTCTGCGTTCAAGTGCTACTAGTGTGGTAGCAGACATTGCGGCAAGAGATGCACTATTTCCGTTGGTTGGTGACCAAGCCTATGTAATCGATGACGGCAACGGCGAATGGGCATTGTTTATGTGGAATGGCAGTGGCTGGGATAGATTCCAAAATCAACGCAGTGAATCCACAGACGCCAAAACCATTGAAGCAGTTTATACATTCCCAGGTGCTGGTGATGTTCAGATCGGTGCTATTACAGCAGGTCGCAGACTATTGAAAATTTCTGTAGTGGTTTTAAGTGACCTTGCATCTGCACCCAACTTTGAAGTAGAAGTTGGATCCGCCAGCCTTTGGAATTTTGCTCAACACGGTGGCAATAGCGTTGGAGCATATAGTGTTGAAACAGATTACATTACATCACTGATCGAAGCAGTGACACTGAAGGTGCCCAGTAACAGCGCCACTGGTGTAATTCGTGTTGAGGTAACCTATCTATGAGTCGTCAATTTAACAACACCACTGGCACTACATCAACAGAGTTTCAACTTGGAGCAGGAACCGGTGCTGAGGTAAGACATTTTGTTTTAACTGCGGCCACCAATGGCGCTCCAGTATTGGCTACAGATCGTTTGGGCAACGAAATTGACATAGCCGGTGTAGAATTTTATGATATTAAATTGCTGGCCAAAGATGCCAGCGGCACAGTTGCACGAGCAGTTCGTGGAACTGTTGCAGGAACTACAGTAACAAGAATCACAGATACTTTCCAAGAAGACTTTGATGGCGACATTGCTATCACTTCTACCGGAACTGCATTTAGTGTTGAATGCACGAGCACCACTCAAGCAAACTTTACAGTTTATGTGACCTTAACAAGGGTTAGTGCATAATGACAATCGCAAAAATTAAATTTTCTCAACTGCCTGCGGCAGATGACTCAGATATCGCCGATGGTGATATTATTCCTGTTGTTAACGGTATTACTAGCAAAAAAATCACATTTGCTAATTTTAAAGAATATTTGACCTCTAAAGGTTTTGCCAGCATTGATGACGTAAACTACCGTGTTAGTAATGCTATTGAATCAATCATCGGCGATGCTCCAGAATACCTTGACACTCTTAAAGAATTGGCCGACGCAATCAACAACGACGGAAGTTTTGCCAGCACAATACAAACTTTAATTGACAATGTGTTTCAAGGCAAAACCTCAGACAACCTGCCCGAAGGCGAAAACAACAAATACTTTACACCAGGTGCTGCCGACTATCATTTTGACACAAGATTTTTAGAAAAAACCACTACTCAACTTGACGAAGGTAGTAACCTTTATTTTACCGAAGAACGTGCTCGAGCATCAGTATTTGATTCTGATGACCTTATCAACTTTGAAAATGGCGGACAAGTTGGTAACGCACAACTGATTCATGAAGGCCTAGGCGATACGTTTTATGGCATGGACATCTACTCCCCTGCTTCTCATGAATGGGTTCAGTTAAACTACGACGATAAAAACTATGTTTGGGTTACTGAGGAATTTGTTGGCATTGACATCAGCAACGAAACAGGATATGTAACCTGGCGTTTCACCGGCAACGGTGTATTGACATTACCTGATGGTGGAGATATCGTTGACAGTGATGGTAACAGCGTTTTAGGCACTGGTGAACCACCAGTTACAAATATCAATGACCTTGCAGATGTGGCAATTACAAGTCCAAGCGCAGGTCAAGTTTTAAAGTTTAATGGAACTGCTTGGATCAATGATACAGACTCAACTGGTTCGGGTGGCGGCGGCGATGTAGGCACTGATCCTACATTTACATCTGTTACTGCTACTACATTAAATGTTCAGAATGTTAACTTTACCGGAACAGGTGCAGTAAACATCACTAGTAGTAATGACATTAATCTTCAGGCTGACGGATGGATTACATTTTCTTCGTTGCCAAAGATTCCAACCTATACATTGACACAACTATCTGCTTTGGTTGGAGTTCCTTTTGGTGCAATTGCAATTTGCTCTAACCCAATGGTTGGTGGTGCTAGACCTGTATGGTATAATGGTTCTGCCTGGAAAGACATGGCCAATGGCGACATCACTGGCGGCGATGATTTTTCTGTTCCAGGTTAATTTAAGGAAACCCATCTAAATGCAACAAGAATACATTATCACTGTTAAAGATCCTAGTGTATGGGATACAGGACTTTGGGACGAACTAACCAAAGACGGTCTCGGTGACAACTTTATTCCTACCAGAGAAGTTGAAGTAGTCAACGAACGTCCATTCAATGAATGGTGCGCCCACTTTAACTTAACCGAGGAGGAGGCAGAATTAATTCGCCAAGACTCAAGAATTGATACTGTTGAACTACAAGCAGATCTCCAGGAAGATGTAAAAAAAGAGTTCATTGGAACTAGAACTGCACTCTACGACAAAAGTAATGCCACTTCTGCACTGATGAAAAACTGGGGGCTACTTCGATGTATAAACAACACCGATCCATTTGCTAGTTCTACCAGCGTTACTGGTGACTTCACTTATAACCTAGATGGCACAGGAGTTGATATTGTTGTCATTGACGCAGGTGTTGAACCGGGGCACCCTGAATTTGCTGTCAATGCAGATGGCACCGGTGGTAGTCGTGTAGTAGATTTCAACTGGGCAAGCCTTGGAGTTCCAGGAACACCTAGTTCTGCGGCTATTGGTGGTTATCTAGGTGACGCTGACGGACATGGTAGTCATTGCGCTGGCATTGCCGCAGGCAATACCTGTGGTTGGGCACCGGGCGCCAACATCTACAGTATTAGAATTTTTGGTGGATATAGAATTACCAATGGTGCTTACCTGGGCTCTATTAACTCAGACATTGCTTTTGACTTAGTTCGTGCATTCCACTTGGCCAAGATTGCCGCAGGCAATACTAGACCAACTATTTGCACCAACAGTTGGGGATACCGTTCAACTTATTCTGGTATGCAATATACCGTTTGGCGCGGAACTCAATACAACATTACTTCCAGAAATAACTCATACGGACAGATCAATTCATTGCATCCTTATGTTGTAAACTACCTAGATGTTTCTGTTAACAATGCCTCTGCCGCTGGTGTTATTATGGTAGGAGCCGCAGGAAACTATTTGCACAAGGCTGATGTTCCTGGGGGTATGGACTACGACAACTATTATCGAGCCTACAGCGAAAACATTTATTATCATAGAGGCTCTAGCCCAACACGAGCAAGTTCGATGATCAATGTTGGTGCAGTTGACAACTTCACCACAGAACGCAAGGCCTATTTCAGTGAAACTGGTCCTCGAGTGGATGTCTATGCACCAGGCGTTAGAATCATGAGTGCGTTAAGTGGCAACTATGGTAGCCTAACAGATCCAAGAAATAGTTCTTACAGAATAGGAAAGATTGATGGCACTAGCATGGCCTGTCCACAAGTTACAGGAATGTTGGCTTGTGCATTACAGGCTCGCCCTAGTATGACACCCGAAGAAGCCAAACAATTTGTCATTGATCATTCAATGAAAAACGTATTGCAAGAAGGCAGCAGTTATCTTTATACTAGCACTACATACTTGCAAGGCGGAAACAATCGTTATTTGAAAATGCCTTTTACCAAACCACAACGGGGCGGTATATCATCTTAATGAGATGCCATTATGGAACAGATCTACGAACCACCATGTAATCTACGAGTTTGTGTAAGCAGAGAACTCAACGACGAAGAGTTTGAAACTTTAACAGATATCTTAGAAGATCACATTGGTGACTACATTGACGACGATCAAGTAATCGTGCATGACGTGTATCTAGACGGATACGATCGCTTGTTTACCTGCTACTTGTTTAGTTTAAAGGACTATCTGGTCAATGCTGATGATGGAGCCTATCGCGGTGACAGCCTAAGTGCAGACCTTGACGAGTGGATGCCAGGTGATGTTATTTGGGAGTTGGAAGCCAGTTTACCTGACCAAGAAGTAGATGTTGCTGACGATGCTTCTGAATCCGAAGTTTTTGAATCTGTTCAAGAACAAATCAAACGCATGCTCAAAGGCTAACACTCTCTGATAAACTTGGCTAGATATAGCCATGAGAGAACAGTTAGTTGAACAAGGATACGTCCTACGAGAAGGTTGGGATGATACTATACAACGTGATATGGAAGTATGGTATCGTTTCACTGAAGACCATTCCGTTTCTCACTACGCATTTTATCCACGCAAAGACCACAGAAACTCTGCAGGCTTTGTTCACGGCGGGATACTTGCCGCATTCTTGGATCACTGCATGGGCAGTATGTGTTGGCGTCTTACCAATGGCGGGTTTGGTTGGACTGTAACATTTAACATTCAATACCTTCGTCCTGCCAGGACTGAACGTTGGCTCTTTGCCGAAGTTAGACACTTGGCTGGCTCAGACTCAAATATATTGCTGGATGCAAAACTTTATTCTGTGCCCAAGTATTCAGGACCAATGGTTGCTCAGGCACAGGGCAGTTTTACCGTTCCGGGCAAAAAAGCCAAAAAAGCCGTTGACCAATAACAGTCAACAGCATATAATAGCAACATAGTTTCAAAACACAATCAAAGGTAAATCTCCATGCAAATCAATCTACGCAAGGCCGCTGTGGTCCAACAAATTATCCAAGACGAAATCAAGCGTCTTGGCCAAGAAGACACTAAGATTCGCATCAGCCTGTTTGATGAAAATGTCCAGACTCGCTTGGACGAACAGGCTGGCAAAGTCATTGCCACTGCTCAGCGAGTAGGCAGGCTCATGGAAGCCAATCGCTACTTCCGTGCCACCCTGGCTCGTAAAAATGCCGAGCATGGCATTGCTGACTACTTGGCCGAAGACGCCATGCTGGCGGCCATGGAACAGCGTGTAACAGCACTCACTGAAGTTGAGGCCCGCCCTGACCTCGAAGTGCTGAAAAAGGAAATTGCCGCTCGCCAAGCACAAAAGGACGAGAAAGTTTCTATCTACGGTGCAACTCGCGAATACGAAGTGTCTGTGAATGTGTTGCCGCAGAACCTCATTGACAGCGCCAAGGGTGAACTGGAAAATGTTCGTCGACGCCGTCGCAAGATCAAGGACGAGATGGTCACCATCAACGTCAAGCACGAGTTTGAAGTTCCTGAGCAAATAGCCTCTGTGCTGGTTGAACTGGGACTTGACTGAGAGTTGCCGCGCTCAGTCCTGGGCATAGACTAGAAACCATTGGAATGATTATTCGTTCCGAACATTACTGGAATCAGTCTTGAAAACTGACTCTACAAAGCCTCTGGTTCAACTAACATAACCAACTTGATATTTGATGCAGTTGGACCAGTAAAGCGTATGTTTGATGGTTGCTATTTGACATTTGCTAGTTGATAGGTTTCTTCTAGCCCAGCAAAGCGGCTCTTTACTTTTAACCTTAACTTGTGTATAATGACACTATGGGTCGAATTGGTTTTGCTTGTAAATGGATTGATGAGCCGCGTCAGGTCAATGGCCTGAAGCCCAAAGATCCTGCACGGATCTACAACACTGGCGCTACCACAGTTGCCTGGCTTAATCGCCAAACCCGCAGTGAAGCAGAACAGCGCCTTTGGGACCTAATGGTTCAAAATATTGAATCAGCCTACAGGCTAGTAAAAAGGGTCAGCGAATTAGATGAACACCTACGCATGGTTCGTCTTAGCAGTGATATTTTGCCTGTTTATACTGAGCCTAGTTGGAGTTACTTTTGGCGCAGGCCTGATGTGGTTCAATACTGCGAAAAAGCCTTTGAACGCATTGGTGCCTTGGCTCGCTCCACTAATGTTCGTCTCAGTTTCCATCCTGGTCAGTTCACTGTTCTTGCTAGTGTTGATCCTGACATCGTTAACCGTTCCATAGAAGAGTTTGAATATCACGTAGACATGGCTCGTTGGATGGGTTATGGTCAGCGGTTCCAAGACTTTAAGATCAATGTGCATATTTCAGGTCGCCAAGGTCCTGATGGCATCAAACGTGTGTTATCTAGGCTCACACCCGAGGCCCGTAACACTATAACTATCGAGAATGATGAAATGTCTTGGGGTATTGAAGCCAGCCTAGAATTGGTTGAGCATTGTGCCTTGGTCTTAGATATTCATCATCACTGGATTAAAACTGGAGAATATATTGAACCTACTGACGAACGTGTTAAAAGGATTGTTGATAGTTGGCGCGGTGTGCGGCCTGTTATACATTATAGTGTTTCACGGGAAAACATTCTTGTTGAGCATGCCAGCAACACCCTTCCCACCCTTGATGCGCTGATTGAGTCTGGCTATAAAAAAGCAAATCTAAGAGCCCACAGTGACTTTTACTGGAATCATGCTGTAAATGATTGGGCGGCCGGATTCACCAATAACTTTGATATCATGTGCGAAAGCAAAGGCAAGAACTTGGCCAGTTTTGAATTTGCGTCCAAAATAAAAGCAAGGCATTAAAGCCTTGCTTTTATAGTTTTATAGAGTTTTTCTTTTTATAAAGAAGCACCACGCACAGGATTGATTCCTCGGCTTGCGTAGAATGCATCTGCTTGTGTCTTGATTTCTTGAATCACTGGATCTGCTAAAAATTCTTGTAGTGCTTCTGCGTCACGGAATTTTTGTGTTAGGGTTGTTTTGGTTACTGTTCCAACTAGCGGGCCAGAAACGCTTCTTTCTTCAGTCATTTTGCCAGTGTTGATGTAGTTATTAACAATGTGTGCTCGTTGTTCTGTTGACAACGGAAAGGTGTCAGCGGCGATATCGATTCCGTTTTTACTTAAAGTTCTAGTAATGGCGAACATTTTTATTTGGTCCTTGCCTGTAGTTGGGACTTCCTGTCTCAACTGGTTCGGGTATATTTAGTTCGACCCCTGTGTGACAGACAGTTTATCCGTTTTTCATTAAATTGGGTTAGAACCATGTTGCACCGCAACATATATAGTGTTACACTAACATGTGTGCTGATGCCTATGAAGGGTCAGCGTTTTTAAACTTACTTGCTTAAAGGAGAAGTAACATGTCATACGATTTTACCAAATCATTCGAAGAGAACCAAAAGTTGGCTCGTGAATATACTACTACAGTTGCCACAGCCGCTATCGATTTCAACAAGAAATTGATCGACGCTACTACCGAAATTTTCAACTCTGTTCGTGAACAGACTGTAGCGGCTTACAAGACTATGGGCATCAAGATCCCAGGTCTTAAGGACTAATCTAAAGTCAAGCGCAAAGGAAAGGTGGCTCTTGTAGCCACCTTTTATTGTTTAAATGCTTTTAGAAGTTCTTGATTTAGAATTAAAAGAACAACCATATCACAAATGGGGACCTTGGGTTAACTTTTGGGGTTATGAAACTGTGGTTGCACAGTTTGACGATGACACCATTGTTGTGCATTCATTGACCCCATACAATGAAGAATTGGTTGCTTATTTTGTTGATTGGGAAGAGTGTGAACATTTTATAATGCTGTTAGAGCAAGATAGAAGATTTTAATAGGAGAACTATTGCTATGAAATATGTTAAAAAAGTATGGGATAGTTTTGCTGATTTTATGGTTGGATGGGCTGATGGAATTGGTCGCGCCCGTGCGGCTGCAGAGTTAAGCAGACAAGGTCGCTACGAAGAAGCCCGCAGGCTGATGCAGGACTGATACATAGGGCTATGACTAAATAGCCCTATGAAAATCACTGATCTAAGTCAGCCACAAATTGGCGATATAGTTGAATTCGAAACCGACCCTGAAACAGTAGTTGAAGGGCTTATTGTCGGCGAAACCGAAGACGGATACATCTATGAATTTTCCGAAACAGGGTTCCAGGAACTCAATGAAGCCTGCACTCATGGCAAGTATTACTGCTCTACAG
>Ga0129333_10007129_pt1 | contig 10577 bp, 11 predicted proteins | sample CPB6_08_DNA_FD_94474 | JGI IMG/M metagenome (GOLD analysis project Ga0129333, IMG submission 94474) | Freshwater to marine salinity gradient microbial communities from Chesapeake Bay, USA - CPBay_Sum_0.6_0.8_DNA | ecosystem: Environmental > Aquatic > Marine > Coastal | place: USA: Chesapeake...
AGAAGCAAATGGATTTGAACCACTGAACCTTGATGATATTGATCTCTGGGCATTTGAAGTTTTCGAAAACTCACAGATTGACAAATGAAATACAAACTCCGCTTCACTGTAGTACTTCTCATTTTAAGTGTCGCAATTGGACCATTTTTTGTGCCGTTTTCAACTTCTGGAACCCTTACAGAACCTGAGGCTCTCAAAAATGTCTCAGGTATGAGCGATACCTACCTCACTTCGTTGGACCATCGTGTTCACTTTGAATCTGAAGGTGATAAGAACTCAGATTCTGTCATCATCCTTTTGCATGGTTTTGGTGCCTCTAGTTTCAGTTTCGAAAAAGTTATAAAGGATCTGAGTCAAGATGCATTCGTTGTCGCATACGATCGAGCGGCATTCGGGTTTACCGAAAGACCATTGAATTGGTATGAAGTAAATCCATATTCCTTTGACGGACAACTTATTGTGCTTGACGACATCGTCAATCGATTTGGCAAAAATAGAAAAGTCACACTTCTTGGTCACTCTGCAGGAGCTTCCCTTGCACTTGAATATGCGATTCGTAACCCGTTACGCGTAGAGAATCTAGTACTCGTGGCCCCTGCACTTTCGGGTGATGGTGCGTATCCAGGTTGGATACGCCCTCTTTTCTCACTTCCTCAAGTTCGCCATCTCGGGCCGATTCTGGTTTCAACAATTGCCACAAGTGGTTTGCAGATTTTGTATGACAGTTATTTCGATGAAACGAAAATTACCAATGCCACATTGAATGGTTACACCGCACCACTTCAAATCAAGAATTGGGAACTGGCATTTTGGGAGTTCGTTACCGCCCCGCGAAGTGAAACTACTCCAATAGAACGACTCAAGACTCGAACGTTAATTCTCACCGGAGATAGCGATGTGATTGTGCCGACAACGGCAAGTATTCAGAATGCAGCGAAGGTTGAGGAGTTTGCTGATCTTGTTGTTATGAAAGACACAGGTCATCTCCCCCACGAAGAACACCCGGTTGAATTTGTGAAGTACGTAATGGATTTCTTGAAAGGAGATACATAATGGCTTGGATATATCTTGGACTTGCAATCGTCAGCGAGGTTATTGGAACGCTTGCGCTCAAAGCAAGTGATGGTATGAGCAAACTGCTGCCATCTATCATTGTTGTGATTGGGTATCTCACTGCCTTTTTTCTTATGAGTCAAACATTGAAAACAATTCCAGTAGGTGTGACTTACGCGATATGGTCGGGTTTAGGAATTGTTGGTGCAACTGTTGGTGCATATTTTCTCTTTGATCAAGAACTTTCCCGCCAGGCACTACTTGGAATGCTCATTATCATCGTTGGTGTCATCGTGCTGAATTTGAATCGGGCATAAAACGACGAGTGAATCGATAAGCCGGGTTCTGTCGCGGATGAACATCTATCTAGCAATTGTGTTACCACAATTGTCATGCGGTCTACCCGTGAACTCGTGCGAGTCGCACTCCTCTGACAACGTCAGTACGTTCACACAGGTGTTTCCACCCTCTTGACCTTGCTCCCAGTGGGGTTTGCCCTGCCACATAAGTCACCTTATGTGCGGTGGTCTCTTACACCACCTTTTCACCCTTACCAATTGCTTGGCGGTATTTTTTCTGTGGCACTTTCCCGCAGATCACTCTGGGTGGGTATTACCCACCACTGCACTCTATGGAGTCCGGACTTTCCTCAGTCGAAACTGCGTTCATCTGATTCACTCGTCAGGGTGAGCATAGCCTTGAAATCTTCGTTTCCAAAAAGGCGAAGGTCCGCTCACTTATTGCAGCGGCGGACCTTCCGTGCGAACGACACATACCAACAGGTGGGGACCTGGATTGCGACCGAGGCAATCGCTCCGAGCTTGTTTGCTCTAGAAGTGGCGGAAGTCTGTTTTCGCAGGGATTGTTTAATACGAATTTGGGAAACTTTCAAGATTTTTTCAGCAAATTTAATTCAAAATCGTCACTGTAATTCGGGCAATTCGTGCTTTTATTAACTTGAGTAACGTCGAAGAATCGGTTCCAAAAGCCCTCGACTTGCATTATCGAGAGCCTCATTTGCAAGTGCATCTGCTTTGGCATTCTCCTCACGCGGAATCCAGACAAATGTCGGGGTGAAAGTGTGTAAGAGTTTTTGTGCAGCAAGGGCAAGTTCTCGCATATCTGGGTGCTTGATTTTCCACTTTCCAGACATTTGTTCAACAACTAATTTTGAATCCATTCTGATCTCGACGAGAGGTGGAGCAGAGATGGTGTGCAGAAACTCTAATCCAGTAATCAGTCCGTAGTATTCAGCGAAATTGTTAGTTGCAACATCGAGATACCCAGCAAGTTCGGCAACGACATTGCCAGCACTATCGAAAACAACCGATCCATATGCGGCAGGACCAGGATTACCTCGAGATGCACCATCTGCATACAGAATGTGTTTAGACACGCTCTACCCTAATCAAAATTGTTTTACATTCAGGGCATCTCACAAGTTCAGTAAGAGGAAGGCTTTTGATATCTGAAAATTCACTTCCCCTTAATTCAAGATGACAACAGTCACACTTACTACCATTGAGCTTTGCAGCACCTATACCTTTGTCACGTCTTAGCTTGAGATATAAATCTTTCAGACTGCTATCAAGTGTTGCCAGTGCATCGTTTGAGTCATGTTCGAGTGATTCAATCTCTTGGTCAATCTCAGCAATTGCTTGCTCGAGCGCAGTTTTTGCCTGGTGCAATTCTGTTTCAACTAACTTTGTTTCACTCTCAATTGTCCGTATTTTCATAGTTGTGTCTTCAACATTTGAAAGGGCCTCAAGTTCAACATCTTCAAGTTCGGTTAATCGTTTTTGCAGATTTTCAAGTTCATGCTGTAACTCAAGTAATTGTTTTGAGTCTGTGATTGAACCTGAATCCAAAAGATCCTGATCTTTCTTCATTCGTGAAACTACCTGCTCAACATCAATTTCTGCCTTTGTTACAAGATCCTTTAGCTCCACTAATTCTGCTTGCAGTTCTACTCCTTGAATTTGCAAATCGCGGGCACGCACAGTGATTTCCTGTAATGCAGTTGCCTCAGCAAGGTTCTCTTTTCTAAATCTCAATTGAGTAAGTCGTTTATCAATCTCGCTGATATCGAGCAATGCAATGAATTCTTCCTCGGAAAATGCCGCCATAGGGTTATTGTGCTACCCAGGTTCCAAAAGGCAATTCACTGACAATTACTTTCACATCAAGGATTTCTTCAAGTGAAGCCTTTAACCCTTCCAAATAAAGCGATTCTGCGACACCATGGTCAATATCTATAAGTGAACAGCCGCCCTCTTGGAGATGCTCACTCACAGCATGATGTTTTAAGTCGGATGTGATGTATACATCAGCATCAGTCGTTCTGACCAAAGGCAACAACGAAGCACCGGAACCCGCACAAAGTGCCACTCGCTTCACGCTGCTAGAGACTGCAGTAGTTGAGCGAACCACACTTGCAGGAAGTAAGCGCCGAATTTGTGCTACGAAATCGGGGTAACTCATTTCTGGCACGTCACCGATTCGGCCAATGCCATATCGTGCATCCGAGAGAGGTTCAAGAACCTCAAGGTGCTTCACACCGAGTACTCGAGCCAGTGCATCACTGACACCTGGATTCATTGCATCAGCATTGGTGTGACAATTTAAAAGTGCAATGGAATGCTCATAAGATCGTTTCATAATGTTGAGTTTGTATTGAAGTGGAAGTTCGTCTTCTAAATAGAGCGGATGATGCGAAACGATTGCATCAAGACCGTGCCTTCGAGCTTCATCAAAAGTGTCAGTAGTAATGTCGACACACAACAATATTCCAGAAATCGTCTGTGATTTTCTTCCTTGAATAATCCCAATGGAATCCCACTCACTTGCAAGATCTGGGGGAAAAAGTTGATTGAGAACAGACAGAAGATTCTTCACTGTGGTTGACACAGGTTAATTGTGGTTGGTGGGCGCGGGGGGACTCGAACCCCCGACCACCGGTTTGTAAGACCGGTGCTCTAACCAACTGAGCTACACGCCCGAGGGGGTCGAAGGTTACCCGATGGCCTTCAGCGCTTCGCGATAGGCACTGGTTGAACGAGGATCCCCTGGTTGATTTATCACTGACCAGCGAAGAATGCCTTCGCGATCGATTAAGAAAGACCCTCTGATTGCCATTCCACGTTCTTCATTGAACACCCCATAGGCCCGACTGACTTCTCCGTGTGGCCAAAAGTCAGACAAAAGAATGTGAGTGAAATTTTCTTGATTCTTAAAATTCTGTAACACATAATGCGAATCACAGGAGATTGAGATCACGACTGTGTCGTCATCGAGAAAATCGTTCTCGTTGTCACGAATTGCACAGAGTTCTTTTGTGCAGATTCCTGTAAAAGAAAATGGATAGAAAACGAGAAGGACTTTCTTTCCTCGAAAGTCCTCAAGCGATACGTTTTGAGCATCCGAACTCTTCAAAGTGAAAGTTGGTGCTATTTGGCCAATGGTTAGCACCATTAACGCTTTCCAATTTTTCTCGTAACCAACCTAGTGCCCTGCCAAGTCTTTGATGCACTGAGAGTCTTCGTCACCTGTAATCCAGCAGATGGTGCAGCATCAGCAATATCTGCCGGTTCCACATGGCCATCTTGTTGTGGTTTTGGAGTTAGCAACCAGATAACACCGTTCTCTGTTAATGGGGCAATAGCATCCATCAGCAATTCAACTAAATCATCATCATCTAGTCTGAACCAAACAAGGACTGCATCGACTGGATCTGTGTACTCTTCATCAACAAGTTCGTTTCCAGATGCTTCACGAAATGCAACACGCACCTCGTCAGCGCAGTCTGAGTCATACCCAATTTCTAATACGACTGAAGATGGTGAAATACCTAAGCTCGAGACGAGATTCGTCGCCGGCGAATTTTGCACGAGGGTATCCCACTAGGTTGCGAGCAAATTGGCAACTTTCGAGGCGCAATTCGCTGAGATTTTGGGCAATATGGTGATTTCGACCTCCACGTGGACTCCCACCTTGGAATGTGGGAAAATGAGCACGTTGCACCACCACCCAAGAAGCAGCATCACCGTATGAAAAGGACGCTATGAGCGACAATGACTTCGGAATCCCAAGCCAATACATCGATACAGATCCTGAGGAAACAAAGGAATGGCTTGAATCACTTGATGCCTTAGTGGCCGAGAAGGGTGCAACTCGAGCTCGCACTGTGATGTTGGAATTGCTACGTCACTCCGGTCGAACTCATCTTGGTGTTCCAGGTGTCAGAAGCACTGACTACATCAACACAATCGCGCCTCAAGATGAACCGGCCTACCCTGGTGATGAAATTATGGAAGCGAGAATCCGCTCCTACATTCGTTGGAATGCTGCAATTATGGTGCATCGTGCCCAACGACCTGGGTTATCTGTCGGTGGTCACATTTCAACGTATGCATCTGCTGCGACGTTGTATGAGGTTGGATTTAATCATTTCTTCAAAGGTATCGATCATCCAGGTGGCGGAGATCAAATTTTCTTCCAAGGTCACGCGAGCCCAGGAATTTATGCTCGCGCATTTCTCGAAGGTCGCCTCAGCGAAGATGATCTCAACGGATTTCGACAAGAACTATCACATCCATCAGGTTCTGTCTCTTCATATCCACATCCACGCTTAATGCCAGAGTTTTGGCAATTCCCAACTGTGTCAATGGGACTTGGTCCATTACACGCGATTTATCAAGCACGTTTTAATCGCTATCTACATAATCGCGGCATCAAAGATACTTCGGATCAACATGTCTGGGCGTTTCTTGGTGATGGTGAAGTGGATGAAGTTGAATCACTTGGCGCAATCGGTCTGGCATCACGCGAAAAACTCGATAACTTAACGTTTGTCATCAATTGCAATCTTCAGCGTCTCGATGGCCCAGTTCGCGGTAACGGAAAAATTATTCAGGAACTTGAATCAATATTCCGAGGCGCAGGCTGGAATGTGCTCAAAGTTGTTTGGGGTCGTGGTTGGGATGAGTTATTAGCCAAAGATGTAGATGGTGCACTTATTCAATTGATGAATAACACGCTCGATGGAGACTTCCAAACTTTACGAGCATCAAATGGTGAATATTTACGTGAACACTTCTTCAACAAAGATCCCCGCACGAAGGCACTTGTTGAACATATGACTGATGATGAACTTTGGGCTTTGCAGCGGGGTGGACATGACTACATCAAGGTGTATTCCGCCTACAAAGCTGCAATGGAACATAAAGGCCAGCCGACAGTGATTCTGGCAAAGACGGTGAAAGGTTGGAAACTGGGTTCACACTTTGCTGGAAGAAATGCAACACACCAGATGAAGAAAATGACCCTCGATGATCTCAAAGAATTTCGCGACACTTTGCGAATCCCAATCAGTGATGACCAACTAGATCCATATCTACCACCGTATTACAAACCTGAAGATGATTCGGACGTTGCCACCTACTTGAAGTCACGACGTGATGCTCTTGGAGGGTCCATACCTCGTAGAAATTCTCATGCACCTGCACTCACGCTACCAAAAGATGAGGACTACGAGGTCGTACTTCGAGGTTCAGGTAATCAAAATGTTGCCACTACGATGGCGTTTGTTCGACTACTCAAAGACCTCACCAAACTTGAAGGACTCGGCGCACACTTCGTTCCTATTATTCCGGATGAAGCGCGTACTTTTGGTATGGATTCAATCTTCCCGACACTCAAGATATATTCGCCACACGGACAGTTATACACACCAGTTGATAAAGACTTGATGCTTTCATACAAAGAAAGCACTGCCGGGCAAATCTTGCACGAAGGTATTAACGAAGCAGGTTCAGTTGCATCCTTCGTAGCAGCGGGTACCTCTTATTCGACACACGGTGTCGCAATGATTCCTGTCTATATCTTCTACTCGATGTTCGGTTTCCAACGAACTGCTGACTCCTTTTGGCTCGCGATGGATCAAATGACACGAGGTTTTGCACTTGGGGCAACTGCTGGCCGAACGACATTGATGGGCGAAGGACTACAACATAACGACGGGCATTCTCATCTACTTGCATCCACGAACCCTGGTGTCGTTGCCTATGACCCAGCGTTTGGTTTTGAACTTGCCTACATTTTCAAAGATGGACTTCGAAGAATGTATGGAGAGAATCCTGAAGATATCTTCTACTACATCACTGTCTATAACGAACCGTATGTCCAGCCTTCACAACCTGAAAATGTTGATGTTGACGGCATTTTGAAGGGCATGTATTTATATTCAGGATCAGCCCGTCAGGATGGACTTCGGGCACAACTTCTCGCATCCGGTGTTGCTATGAATTGGGCACTTGAAGCGCAGCGACTCTTACTTGAAGAATGGAATGTTGCAGCTGATGTGTGGTCAGTTACCTCGTGGAATGAACTTCGCAGAGATGGTCTTTCTACTGATAAACACAATCTTCTCAATCCTTATGAGCAGAGAACTGCGTATGTGACGAAGAGATTGTCATCAGTACCAGGACCTGTCGTTGCAGTCAGTGACTGGATGAGAGCAGTTCAAGATCAGATTCGCAACTGGGTGCCTACTGATTTCGCAACCCTCGGTACAGACGGATGGGGTCTGTCTGATACTCGCGGTGCAGTGCGTCGACATTTCTTAGTAGACGCTCAAAGTATTGTCGTACAAACCCTTCACTCTTTGGCCAGTCGCGGTGAACTTAGTTTTGATGTCGTCCAGGATGCAATCAATCGATACCAATTGCATGATGTCACTGCCGCTGATGCTGGAAACACTGAAGGCGCAGGCTAACTTGTTAGTCATTGTTGCACCTGGGCAAGGCGCACAAACACCTGCAATGTTTGAACCCTGGATTGAGCATCCTGCATTTCAATCAGTATTACAAGAAGCGAACGAATCGACTGGAATCGATCTTCAATATCTTGGTACGCGCGCCGATGCTGAAGAAATCCGTGAAACAAAAAACGCACAACCTCTGCTCGTCACAAGCGCTCTTGCTTCCTACAATGCAATTTCAGAAAATTTGGATTTACCTTCATCGACACTCGTTGCTGGTCATAGTGTTGGCGAAGTTGCGGCACTCGCAATCAGTGGCTCACTTTCATATAGAGATGCATTTCGACTCGTAAGTGCACGAGCAAATGCAATGCAAGAAGCTGCAGAACAATCCGATACATCAATGGCTGCAGTACTCGGAGGAGATCGTGAAACTGTGTTATCGCATTTACGCACATTAAATCTAGTTGCAGCAAACGAAAATGGTGCAGGACAGATCGTTGCCGCAGGTAGCAGTGCAAACATTGCCACACTTCTTGAACTACCCCCGTCGGGAGCACGCGTACGCGCTCTGAGTGTGGCAGGTGCATTTCATACGGATTTTATGAAACCAGCCCAAGGTCGCGTTCAATCAATCGCACAAACTCTCCAGGTTTCCGATCCAGAATTCAGAGTACTTTCCAATAAAGAAGGTGCGATTATCGCGTCTGGAAAAGAACTCGTGGAGCGAATCATCACGCAAATTGCAAATCCAGTGCGCTGGGACCTATGTATGGAAACAATGCAGCACGAAGGTGTTACTGGATTACTTGAACTTTTTCCAGGTGGAACATTAACGGCAATCGCGAAGCGGGCAATGAACAACATTGAGACTTTTGCCATTACTTCCCCAGATACGCTCACAGATGCTGTTGAATTCGCTCAACGACATTCAAGCGGTGAGCAATGAAGAATATTCAACAACCTCCACGTAGGTTTTCCAAAATCATTGGGCTCGGTGCTCATCGTCCAAGTGTCATTGTCACCAATGAGGATATTTGTAAAAATATCGACTCCTCCGATGAATGGATTCGAGAGCGCACAGGAATCATTGAACGTCGCTTCGCAGATGAAAATACAACTATTATCGATATGGCAACAGATGCAGGACAGAAAGCAATCAAGGATGCTGGGATCAAGCCAGAACAAATTAACACAGTTCTTCTTGCCACCATTTCACATCCATATCAGACACCTTCTGCTGCCGTGCTCGTCGCAAACAAACTTGGCTTAGGTGATGTAGGTGCCACCGATTTGTCGGCCGCCTGTGCTGGCTTTCCATATGCAGTTGGAATTGCTGATGGACTCATTAGCACGGGTCAATCAGATTATGTACTCGTCATAGGTGTCGAAAAACTTTCCGACTGGACCGATAAATATGACAGATCAACGTCTTTTATTTTTGCTGATGGCGCAGGCGCTATCGTGCTTGGACCTAGTGACACCCCCCAAGTTGGACCAACTGTTTGGGGATCAGATGGATCTGAATTTGATGCGATTGTGTGTCTTCCAGACTGGTTGAGTTTGCGCAACGACAATGAAACTGAAGGTGCTTGGCCAGTACTCCACATGCAAGGTCAGAAAGTGTTTCGATGGGCAGTTGGAGATATGCCAGAAGTCGCAAGCCGTGCAATCGCAAAAGCTGGACTTCTCCCAGAAGATATCGACCTCTTCATCCCCCACCAGGCCAATATGCGGATTACTGATGCCATGGTGAAGTCACTCGGACTTCGTGAGGATGTAAAGATTGCAAGAGATATTCAGACAGCTGGAAATACCTCGGCTGCCTCCATCCCATTGGCGATGGAGAAGATGCGCTCTGAGGGTGTCGCGCACGAGGGCGAACTCGCCCTACTCATAGGGTTCGGGGCTGGGTTAGCCTATGCCGCTCAGGTAGTCAGGTTCCCTTAAAGGAGGAAAAATGACCGATGCTGAAATCTTGGACAAATTCGCCTCGATTTTGTCCGACGTTGCAGGTGTAAGTGCTGAAGATGTTGAACTTGGAAAGTCCCTCATTGACGATCTCGATATTGACTCACTGTCAATGGTTGAAATCGCTATGGAGGTTGAAAAAGCAATGGGAATTGGCATTCCCGATGAACAACTTCAAAACCTCAAAACGGTTGCTGACGTTGTTAATTACATCAAAGCAAATTCTTAAGTAACCAGGTGAACTTGTGGGTCGTTCTGTTGTAGTCACAGGTGTAGGAGCGATAACACCGCTTGGTGATAACGCGAGTGCTACCTGGAGCGCTTTGCTGTCAGGAACCTCTGGCATGCGAACGCTCGAATGGGCAAGCGACCTGCCAGTCACTTTTGCTGGCGTCATTCAATCCGACCTCGTTGAACTTGGTATTGAAAAAGCAAAAGCCAGAAAACTCGATCGCTCTCAACAATTTGCTGTGCTCACAGCTCGCGAAGCCTGGGCTGATGCTGGGCTTAGTGAAGTCGATCCAACACGACTCGGTGTTTGCTATGCAACTGGTATCGGCGGAGTCACATCACTGCTCGAACAAAATGAAGTGCTTCGAAACGAAGGTCCACGATTTGTTTCCCCAATGACGGTGCCAATGTTGATGCCCAATGGACCTGCTGCCTGGATCGGGCTTGAATTTAAGGCACAGGCAGGAGTTCATACACCTGTCAGTGCATGTGCGTCAGGCGCCGAGGCTGTTGCGTGGGGCGCACGAATGATTCAAGATAACCGCGCTGATGTAGTTATTGTCGG
>Ga0129333_10007130_pt1 | contig 10574 bp, 8 predicted proteins | sample CPB6_08_DNA_FD_94474 | JGI IMG/M metagenome (GOLD analysis project Ga0129333, IMG submission 94474) | Freshwater to marine salinity gradient microbial communities from Chesapeake Bay, USA - CPBay_Sum_0.6_0.8_DNA | ecosystem: Environmental > Aquatic > Marine > Coastal | place: USA: Chesapeake Bay...
GCGCGGTGCTGTGAAATCGTTTCAGCCTTGGGGGTGCCAGCCATGGCGGTCCCTGCCTTCCGTGTATGTAGGTGTCGGAGGTCGCTCGGGCCGGTTGGCCCCAACATCACGTCGGAGTCGGAACCCCAACGGACGCTGGCAAGCCTACGGGGGCAGAACGGGTGTTCCACCGGGGTTGGGACTCACCCGAGCCAGGACTCGGCCCCACAGCCGTTCGATTGCATTGTGACGTAGAGCGTGACACGGGTGGTCTCTTGCGTGGTGACGTTCGTGATGATGATGGTCCACATGGCGTCTCCCTCCACGTCAGGACCCAATGGTTGCACCTGAGGGACGAAAACCCCTTCGACAACATCAACCTGGGCCACTCCCGACTCCGATATCACCGAGGCCCAGACCGAGTACGGGTACTCGGTCTCCACATCGACGCCGTGCTTCAGAGTGGTGCCCGCGTCGTCCCAGCAAGCAACACCGATGTCGCCCGTTGCCCAGCTGTAGACGTAGAGGTTGGCGCCCGACCGGGACCAGGGCAACGTGCCTCCCATGGATGAGCCACCTACCGAGGTGACTCCGGCGCCGGATGGACCCTGAACACCTTGAGGCCCTTGCGCACCCGGCGCCCCTTGCGCACCCGGCGCCCCTGCCGGTCCCTGAATTCCTTGTGGTCCCTGAACACCTTGTGGTCCCGCGGGACCGGTCAGACCCTGCGCGCCGCCGCCACCGGTTTGAAAGTACCCGACGACATCCACCAGCACGTCGGCGATCCCATACACGTAAATGCAGACCGCCCCCGCCGAGGAAAGCGCGGAGGTCACGGCGTTGGGGACCGTTTGGCCCGTCACGAAGTTGAGGTTCGACGCATCCGGCAGGGTTCCACAGGGATACACCGTGACGTACCCGCCCGACGATGACGCCCGCGTCGTGGTGACCGTCACGTTGAGCGAGACTCCCGTCGCCCCCGTGGGCACCACCTGCATGTTGCCCTCCAAGGTGGGAATCGTTCCCGTGACCTGCAGCGTGCGCGCCGCGGCGGTTCCGTCGAGTGCTCCCAATCGAGCAGTCGAACGTGTGTCGAGAATTCGAACGGGCGACACCGGCACGAAGACCGATCCCGACGACGAGGTGGCTTGAACCACCGCGAGAGAACCACCTCCCAGTGCCACGGCCACCGCGGCCCCGATCGCAGCCCAACGCGCTCGAACCATTCGTGACGACCCCGCCTCAACCTTGGACATTTCACGCCTTTCGGACCGCTCCCTCACCGCGGAGTATCACAAATTCTACTCCCGTGGCGTCGAAGGTGCCAGAGTGAGTGACTGTTCCGTCGGCCGATGGTTGGTGAGACCCGTCTCGCCGAGCAGGGTCGAACGTTTGGAAACGTCCGATTCGCCCCTTGTGTCAGGATTCGTGGGTGGAGCCCAACACGACGCCGGTCGAAGGCAACCCGACATCTCCTGGATCGGGCACTCCACGAGGAAAGGAATCCCCATGAGCCTTATCTACCGGGCCGTCTGGAACGACGACGGGGTGGTGGCGACGCAGCACCTTCTCGACCAGTTCGTGCTGTGGTGCCGTGGGAAGGGATTCGGCCAGCAGCAGATTCCTGAACGTGGTCGTATCGATGACCCTGACAACAAGAGATGGATCGACGTTCGGCGAGCCGAGGTCGAATACGGGTCCGCCGTGCGGTGCACTCTTCAGGAGGCCGACAACGAACGCATCTGGACCACAACCGCAACCGCATTGAGCTCCTCGACGACGCAGACCTTCTGGATCGACCTCGAACTGCACAACCCGGATGATCGTCCCGTCGAGACGTCCGCACCTCGACTGGTTCGGGAGTTGATCGCCAATGGAGTCAATCCCATGCGTAGCGGAGTTTCTCTGTCGAACCGCCCTCAGGTCATCGGTCCCGGAGATGCTCGCAAGGTGTTCGACGCGCTGTCATCGGAATCCTCGACGTTGCCCGTCATCATCTTTTCTGCCGACAACCACTCGCGACCAGAGGTCACGATCGAACGGGCCGAGAAGGCTGCCGGCGCCCTGTGCGGAATCGCTCGGGTGTTTGCACTCTCCCCTGCCGCCGGAGTCGCCTTCGAACAACTGATCCCGGCGGGCTTTCACACCTATGGCGGCGCCGTTCGGGTGTACCTGCCGAAGGTGAACTTCGAAGATCCCACCGACAGCACCCGCCATCGGTGGTTCGGACTCCCCATCATCTCGAAACACCCCCGACGCGCCGCCAGTCTCCTCGCACGACACGTTCTTCGTCTCGGACAACATGCCGATGAACCCGACGAGTGGGAAAGCATGTCGTCACTGCTCCGACGACCGACCGAGGAGGAAATCGAAGCCCGCAAGGCATCGATCGTCGCGAAGATTTCGTCCGCCTCGCCAGACGAAATCATCCAAGAACGAGCGCGGTCCTCTGAACTTGCCGAACTTCTCGCCATTGCGGAGATCGAAAACGAGCAATTCCGCAACGATTTGGCTTCAACGAAATCAGCTGTTTACCAGTTGGAATTCCGACTGCTGGAAATGGAGGACGACAACGCGCAACTTCGTGCGGAGAATCGAAATCTGAACCACACCATTCGGGCCATCAACAACCCACACGCCGCGGAGCACACAGACCCCGCGATTGTCGATCCGAATTCCCTCGATGATCCGTCGGACTTCGAAACCGTCCTCGAATTGGCCCGAGTGCACTTGGCTTTGGTCTCCATTCCTGATGGCGCGCTGCGTGACGTCGAAGTGCTCGAGGCCACGGCAAAAGGCGAGATCTGGGCCAGCGATACGTGGAAAGGGCTATTGGCCCTCCACAACTACGCATCCGACAACAGGCGCGGTATCGACACCGGCGGGTTCTATGTCTGGTGCCAAAAAGGCAACGGTTGGTCCGAGGACAAGCTGACGATGAAGGAGAGCGACACCGTTGTGCAGGATCGCGCCTTGGGCGACAAGCGAATCTTCCCCGTCGACCCGGCGATCTCAGCGACGGGAACCATCGAGATGGAAGCGCACCTGAAGATTCAGAAAGGCGGCGGTAGCAACATCCCACGCCTCTACTTCCTCGACGACTCCCGTGGTGCGACCGGCAAGATCCATGTGGGCTTCATCGGCCCGCACTACCTGGTTCCGAACACGAAGTCCTGACTCTGCGAATCGGTCGTTCTGGTGGACCGGCGTGACGTCCCGCATCGTCGAACCAGTCACGTCTCCAACGAATCCAAAGCCCCGACCACATCCGAAAGACGGGGCGAATCCCCTTGCGCGCCAATGATGGCATCGGACATCGGCGATACCCTGACCCCATGTTCACGGGCATCGTCGAAGAGTTAGGCACGGTGTTGTCGTCCCGGCCGGTCACCACCGAGTGGGGTGCCGGTGTGCGCCTACGAATCGCCGCTTCCACCGTGTTGGAGGGTTCCGGACTGGGTGCCTCCATCGCCGTCAACGGCTGCTGCCTCACGTTGGTCGACCAGGGTGTCGACGCCGGCTCGGGCTGGTGGGACACCGACGTGTCGCAGGAGACCCTCGACCGCACCACCACCGGTTCACTACAGGTAGGCGACCGTGTGAACCTGGAGCGGCCGATGGCCCTGGGTGATCGCCTGGGCGGCCACATGGTGCTCGGCCACGTCGACGGTGTGGGCGAGGTGGTCTCCCCCGCCCCCGACCTGGTGGTGCGCGTGCCCGCGTCGATGATGCGCTATCTGGTGGAGAAGGGTTCGGTGACCGTGGACGGCATTTCGCTGACCGCTTTCGACATCACCGACGACACTTTCCGCGTGGCCGTGATTCCGCACACCGCCGAGGTGACCACACTCGGTTTTCGACCCGCCGGCTCCAAGGTGAACCTGGAGATGGACGTGTTGGCCAAGCACATCGAGCGCTTGGTCGCCCCGTACCAGAAGTAGTCAGCCGATCATCGATCCCAAGTCCGGGACCGGTTTTTCTCCAGTTTCAACGTGGCGGCCTCGATTGGATCGATGCCAGCCACCGAGCACAACCTCAAGAGATAAATCAACACATCTGCCACCTCATCGGACAGCGCCTCCCGAATCTCCGAGTTGACCACAGCCTCCGACGATTCCGAAGGAGACATCCATTGAAAGATCTCCATCAGCTCAGCTGCTTCGATGGAAACGGACATTGACAGAAGGCTCGGAGTGTGGAAACGAGACCAATCCCGCTCCCGGGCGAAGTCATCGATCGACTTCATCAAATCATCCAAGCGATCACGCGGCATATCGCGACAATAAACGGTTCAGTGTCGCGTGGCGAGTAACTCTTGGAAGCGAACCGACAACGCCTCGTCGGCAAAGTACACGAAACACCCTTTCATCCCGCGAGTCATCAACGTGCGATACGTGTTGCGGATGATCAGGTCCGCGCGCCTGGTCGCGTCATCGGGATTCTCTTTGAGTGCTTTCTTGAATCCATGCAGAGACTTGTCGGTCTTGGCTCGCGCCGACGGATCGGTCCTGATACCGCCGTCTCGAAACACCATGTCCGGCCCGACGATCACTCCCACATAATCGAGTTCCAATCCTTGGCAGGTGTGGATGCAGCCGACCTCACTGATCGACTCGTCCTTGACGATCCACGCCGACCCGTGGGTCTGGAGATTCCAGTCCGCCTCGAATTCGAACTCGGGAAAGACGATGTCGGACTTGTCGGGATTCTTCCGGCTGATCCAATCCCAGCAGTACCCTGCGACCATCCGAGACTTCCCGTTCTGGGAATTTCGTTGCTTAATGGCCTCGAACAACTTCGCCGGATCCTCGAACACCCTGAAGTCGAATCGTGATGTCGAGAAGTAGGACTCAGCCTCCGGCGCAACACCTAATGTCCCGTCGATCCATGCCATGTAGTCATCAGAACCACCACACCGGAATTGAGACGACAATTCGAGGTGATCAACGTCCGCCCCAGCCTCCGATGCAAACTCCTCGATAGCGGCGATCTCACCGATGTCGAGCCATGTCACCTTTTGTGCCTCGTCGATGAAGAAGACCACGGTTCGTGCGGCATCGATGATTTCCTTGATCTGATTGACGCCGCCCTTCGCGTACTGCGAACGGAGTTTCAGGCGATGCGCTTCGTCGACCAGCAGCACGTCATACGAGTCGCGACCCACACCGGTGTACGACGCGGAGCCGCTGAACAGCTGTCGCACGTCCCCGCCGGGAATCGCACCCTTCAGTTTCTCCTCGAATACCGCTCGCGGAGCAGCATTCGGTGTCACGTACCGCACATTCATGCGCAAGGCCGACAACTTCGACAGCGCGTTCAATGCGATCACCGACTTACCCGTTCCGGGACCGCCTTTCACCACCAATACCTGCTTGCCGTCGACCATTCCCCGCGTCGCGGTGTTGACGATGGTCTCCATGACCGTCTTCTGCTCGTCGAGAAGAACAAACTCTTCATTACCGTTCAACATTCGACCAATGGACTCCGCCAATTGGTTGGAGGGACGAACCGGCGAAGAATCGATCCTCCTCATGACGTCCGCACTGGAGCCCCGAACAATTCTCTCCTTCACGAACTTTCTCAGTTGTGCAAATTCGCCCTTCTTGAAGACCGGCGAACGTTGCGTGAGGTGATCGAATTTCGCGTCACGCAATACCAAGTCACTGACGCAATTGTGAAGGTAGGCACAGGATTCGACCGAAAAATCGTTCTCGTAGACGTATTCGTTGAACTGACTCAGATGGCTCGCGTAACTCCACGCCTGATAGGACGGATGCCTCTCGTCTCGCTTCGCACCACCCACGAATGTCTTCACGTGATCGGCAAGAGCCGAGTGCTCGACATCGGACCATTGCTTGAGTTCGATGATGACGAGCGACCCTCGCCCGTCGGAACCCTCTCCTTGGATCAGGAAGTCGATACGGAACCGTCTCCCATTGAGCCGGTACTCGATTGCCACCGTCGCGTCACCCGGGATGTCCGGATCATTCATCACGTGGTACATCGCATTTCCCAGTGAGTTCCTCCATGCCTCGAACTCACTTCTTCCCACGGTCAAATTGAGTAGCTCCTTGACCTTCTCCGAGACCTTGTCTTCGATGACCGGCGCATCTTGGAGAAACTGTTGTTTGGATGCGAGGTAGGCGAGCATTAGTGATCGGGTCCGCGGGCTCAGCCGATTTCCGCCGGCGACAGCGCACGGCCGATTCGACGTACCGACAACGCGGCCAAAACCGATGCAACTCCGACGAGTAATGCTCCGATCCCTCCAACGCGGATAAAGGTCACGTACTCGTCAGGAAGTACATCCTCAGAGTTCGCTGATCTGATAGCGAAAAGCATCGTTTGCCCTGCGGCATACAAGGACCACCAAACGACAATCATCTTGTTGAACGAAACTTGACGCCAATCCTCTGCTACCAAACCGTCGACACGCCGCGCCGACGAGATTCGGTCTGTTTCCACCCACACCATCGGCGTGATGATCGCGTTAGCGATCGGGATGAACCAGGCACCGACTGTCCAGCCCCGCGACCACTTGCGCGGACCGCCCCAGATGGTGGTACACGCCTTATGCGCTCGGAACGAGAAAACGATTAGAAGAACAAAAGCCGCAATAGAGAGAAGATAGAAGAATCCCAAAGCAGAAAGATAGAAGTTCTCCGCATCTAGAGCGTCGTCGAGGTTCGCAAACCGGCCACCGTTGAGATAGTTCTGAAACTCGGTTGCCGTCAGTAACGCTCCGCTTCCTCCGAGAAAAGAGGCAAAGCTTGCCAAGTAGAGAACTACCTGCAACCACACGGAAAGTGCTGGGCTCAGGGTCTCTTTGCGCACGAAGTGCTTCGCTGACCAACCCGGAGGCGGAGGCGGAGGGAGCATCCCATTTGTTTCACTCATGCCCGAACCATAAGCCGAGCTTGAACACTCGTTGAGCATGACGCCACCGACCGCTCACACTGTTTTCGAACGGCCATGTCATCGGCGTCAACCGCGTCACACCCATGGTTTACGATGCGAACATACGTTCGTAGTGAACGAACAACCGACAACGAACAACCGGCGCTCGGGAAAGGAGCACGCGATGAAGACCAGCACTCTTGCCAGCGGTACCTCGTCCGCTCCCCTTGCCGGCCTCACCTTGGCCGACGCCCGGGCTGAACTGGCCCACCTCAAGCGCGAGCGATCAATCCTCGACGCGCGCATTCTGGCCGTGGTCGCCCACATCGATTCGCTGGCCACTGCCGAACGCCCCGAGTACGCCATCCCCGAACGCGAGCTCATGGCGCACGCCGGCATGTCCGGTCGCGAGGCCCGCGAGGCCGTGGCCCGTTCGCTGGTCTCCGAAAGCGCCCCCGCGTTCGCCGACGCCCTCGCCAATGGCGACACCACCGCGGCCCACCTCGATGCCGTGGGTCGCGGGCTCAAGATCGCCGGCTCCGATCGCGAGGCTTTCCTCGCGCACATCCCCCACCTCGCCGAGGCCGCCACCAAGCTCACCATCGGCGAGTTCAACACTCTCGTGAAGGAAACCGCCAAGTCCGTGCAGTCCGACGGCGGGCTGGCCACTTTCGAACGTCAACAGCGTGAGACCTACCTCAAGACCTGGACCGACCATGACGGCATGGTTCAGGTTCGCGGCCAGTTCGACCCCGTCAATGGCGCGGCGTTCGCGTCGTTGGTCGAACAACAGAAAGAGCGCATGTTCCACTCCGGTGATCGCGATGTTCCCGTGAACGTCGCACCGGGCATCGAGCCCAACGATCACCGCCGGGCCCACGCCCTACTGGCCCTCGTCAACCACGTGCCCTCCACCGACGACGTTGTTCGCCCCCAACGAGCCGAAGTGGTCGTGCACATCGACCTCGCCACGTTGGTCGACGGATTGCACGAGCACGGCGAAAGCCGAACGACCTGGGGAGCCGACATTCCTCCCGAAACAGCCCGACGGTTGGCCTGCGAAGCCGACATCATCCCGGTGGTCTTCGACGGATACGGCGTTCCCATAGATGTGGGTCGGGCGAAACGTCTCGCCACCATTCATCAACGACGAGCACTGGAAGCCACCCACACCACGTGCGCCATCCCCGACTGCGACGTGCCGTTCCACCGTTGCCAGATCCACCACATCGACTACTGGGAGAACGGCGGTCGCACCGACATGGACAACCAGATTCCGCTGTGCTCCAAGCATCACCATGCCGCCCACGAAGGCGGCTGGAAACTGTCGCTCGACCCCCGCACCCGGGAACTCACCGTCGTGATCCGACAGTGAGCGACCCGACGCGCGAGCGTCACGCGGCGGCGGGCGCCTTGCGCTTGCGGATCTTGGCCACGCCCCGCTGACTGGCAAGGGCCACGGCGATGATCAACGTGGTTCCCTGGAACATCGGGTTCACCCAGTACGAGTCGGTGCCGACCACCAGCTGCAAGCCCTTGATGCCGAAGGCCAGAGCGAACAAAGCGATGAAAGTTCCACCCACGTTCGGACGGCCCTTCAGCTGCGAAGCACCGAAGAACACCGCGGCGATGGCCGGGAAGAGGTAATTCGGTCCGGTCGCCGAGGTGAACAAGCCCACCTTGGCGCTCAACACCACGCCGGCGATTCCCGCCATGGTCGACGACGCGATCAGCGATCCCCACACGATGCGGTTCGTACGCACACCAGCCAGTCGTGCCGCTTCGGGGTTTCCGCCCGTCGCATAAATGAAGCGTCCGACCGGCGTGTGCTCGAGGACGAACCAACAGATCAAGCCGAGTACCGCAAGGTAATAGAAGACCACCGGGATGCCCAACAGATCGCCACGACCGAAACGCTCGAAGGTGCTCGAGAACGTGCCCGTGATCTGACGGTTGAACGACAGCTTCAACACGATCGCACTCACGACCTGGCCGATGCCGAGGGTGGCGATGAACGAGTTCACCTTCAGTTTGACCACCACGAATCCGGAGATCACCCCCACACACATGCACGCCAGCACGGCGATGAGGGCCGCGTACCCCACCGGCATGTTGAAAGACCGACTCTTCTCATCGGAGAGGAAACACGTGATCACCACCGACAACGACATGACCGCTCCGATGGAAAGGTCGAACGTCGAAGCGCAGAACGGGATGAGGAACGCCAACGCCAGGATTCCGACGGCCACGTTCTCGCCCATGATCAACTTCGCGCTGGCCACGCTGAGGAACGTGTCGGTCTTCCAGATTCCGAAGATCACCATGAAGGCGCCCCACAGGTACAAGGCGCTGAAGCGATCCAATCCCAACTTGGCCAGCAACGACTTCTGCGGGGCTCCCGCGGGACGGGCGGCGGCGGTCGCGGTTTCCGTGTTTCCTGACATCTCTTTCCCCTCGCTTTAGATACTTGCGTTCACTTGTGAGCCACGAGGCTCGAACCGGCCAACAACACTTGATCGACGCGCTCGGCCATGGAACCGGCACCGGAACCACCGTTTCGCAACACCGTGTCCACGATGGCGCCCTTGTGCATCACGATCACGCGATCGCACAGTCGAGCCAACTCGGCGGAGTCCGTGGACGCCACCACCACGGCCGAACCCGACGCGGCGGCCGAGTCGACGAAGGTGTGGATTTCTTCCTTGGCCCCGATGTCGACGCCCTGCGTGGGCTCGTCCAACAACAGAACCTTCGGATTCAGACGGAAACTGCGCGACATCATCACTTTTTGCTGATTTCCGCCGGACAGGGTGCTGACGGGCGCCTCACTGCCGGTGGTCACCACCGACAAGCTGCGGATCCACTCGTTGGCCTCGGCCTTTTCCTTCTTGTGGTTCAGCCGCAGCCCGGTCTTGTTGCGCTTCACGTCGGCGATGGTGGTGTTCGAGCGCACGCTCATCATCGAGATGATGCCGTTGCGCAAGCGATCCGCCGGAACGAACGCCAAGCCGGAGGCGATGGAGACACCGGGATCGCCCGATGGCAAGGAGACGCCGTCGATGGTGACGTCGCCGAATCGATCGATGGCCCCCGACAGCGACGGAATCAACGTGTCACGGCCCGAACCGGTCAACCCGGCCACGCCCAGAACCTCGCCCGGGCGCACCTCGAACGACACGTCGTTCAGCCCGAGTCCGGTCAGCCCCGACACCGCGAGGCGCGGGGTCAGACTGCCGTCGATCGTGCGATCGACGGATGCCGCGGTCACCTTGTGTCCGACGATCAATTCGATGAGCGACGACATGTCGAGTTCGGAGGTGTTGCGGGTGGCGACCACGCGCGCGTCACGCAACACGGTCACGCGATCGGCGATCTCGAACACTTCCTCCAGGTGATGCGACACGAACACCACCGAGATGCCGCGGGCCTTCAATCGCCGCACCGCCTCGAACAGGCGGTCAACGTCGGCACCGGGAAGCGACGCGGTGGGCTCGTCGAGAATGAGGATCGAGATGTTGTGTTCGGAATCCTGCAGCGCGCGCGCGATGGCCACTCCGGTGCGCTCGGCACCACTCAGCATGGCCACCGGAACACGCACGTTGATGTCGAAGCCCAGATCGAGCAGAGCCTGCTTGGCGCGCGCCGTCTCCTCACGCCACTTGATGCGACGACCGAAACCGGTGCGGTAGCCGAAGCCC
>Ga0129333_10007131_pt1 | contig 10574 bp, 9 predicted proteins | sample CPB6_08_DNA_FD_94474 | JGI IMG/M metagenome (GOLD analysis project Ga0129333, IMG submission 94474) | Freshwater to marine salinity gradient microbial communities from Chesapeake Bay, USA - CPBay_Sum_0.6_0.8_DNA | ecosystem: Environmental > Aquatic > Marine > Coastal | place: USA: Chesapeake Bay...
ATCATGGGCCCCACCGCGTAGCGCGCCTCTCCGGGCACCAGCGGGTAAAGACCCCACGAACTCATCACGTACCACGCCGACATTTGGCCGCAGTCTTCGTTGCCTTGGTAGCCGTCGGGCCGGTCGCTGTACATCGTCTCGAGAATCTCGAGAATCCGCTCGTGTCCTTTGTCGGGGCGTTCGGTCGCCGCGTACAGCCAGGCAATGTGGTGCGACGGCTCGTTTCCGTGGGCGTACTGCCCGATCAAGCCCGTAATGTCGGCCTGTTCGCGACCTACGGTGGCTGACGGAGCCGCAAACAGCGCGTCGAGCTGACCTTCAAGCGTGCGGCCTTGGCTGGCCAGCATCGAAGTCCACCGCTTCAGGTCGTGCACCGGAGCAAAGCTGTACTGCCACGCATTGGCCTCGGTAAAGTGGTTGTTGACCTCCCGCGGTTCGTAGCGCGGCATAAAGTCGCCGTTGTCGCGCGGACGCATCAAGCCCGTCTCCGGGTCGAGCAGGCTTACCCAGCCCTGGCTCCGGCGCCAGAACTGTTCGGCAACGTCTCCGCGGTTGAGGCGCTGCGCCGTCCAGGCAATCGTCGCGTCGTCGTAGCTGTATTCCAGGGTTTTGGACACGCTTTCGGACTCGTCTTGAATGCTCAAGTACCCATTGGCCCGGTAGGTGGGAATCCCAAAAACAGGCGACTGTGCGGTCGCCACCATCGCCCGAAGCAGGCGCTCGGAGTCGATTTCATAGCCCTTGGCGTGCGCGTCGGCGAGCACGCTCACGCTGTGGTAGGCGATCATGCAGTTCGTCTCGTTGCCCGCCAACTCCCAGACCGGCAGCCGGCCCGACTGCTCGTACATGTCGAGCATCGTGGCGACGAAATCTCTGGTTCGTTCGGGCTGCACCAAGGCATACAGCGGGTGCGCAGTGCGGTAGGTGTCCCACAGCGAAAACACGGTGTAGTGGGCATATTCCGCATCAGTGTGAATCTGGCCGTCCATCCCACGGTAGCGCCCGTCTGCGTCGCTCCAGAGGTTGGGAACACTAAAAGCATGATACAGCGCCGTCGCATAAATGCGTTTTTGGGCGGCGGAACCACCGCGAACTTGGGCTCGGTCCAATTCTGCTTGCCAAGCGCGTTCGGTGGCGCGCACGCACGAACTAAAATCGGGTGTCTTGCTGAGGGTGGCCGCGAGGTTGCCCTCGGCACCCGACGGACCCGTGCCCGAAAATCCGACGGCAAACGACACGTTGGACTTGGTGAACCGCAGCCTAACGCGAAGCGAATCCTGAACTTCGACCTCGGTGCCCTCTGGCAGCTGTATCGCCAGGTAGGCGTGCTGCTCGCGCGCCCAGGCTTGGCTGACGCGCTGCAAAACAAGCGTGGATCCGAACTGCACCACTTTGGCGCGAAGCACGCGGTCTCGGTAGCTCAGGTCGATCCAGACCTCGGGCGCTTCGCCCGGAGCAAAGGTGTAGCGGTGAAATCCGCCCCGATCGGCGGCGGTAAACTCCGCCCTCGTGCCGTTGGCCAAAGAAACCCCGTAGTAGCCGGCAGAGGCGCGCTCGCTGGACTTGCGAAACGGCACAGGCTGGTCCGCAAACGGGCCGCCCCAGGGCTTGAATAGAAAGTCGCCGTAGTCGCCGACCCCAGTCCCGCTCAAGTGCGTGTGACTAAAGCCCCAAACCGTGGAATCAGTGAAGTGGTATCCGCTGCAGCCATCCCAGCCCTCGCGGCGCGTGTCGGGGCCGATCTGTACCATGCCAAACGGAGCGGTTGCTGCGGGGTGGGTGTGTCCGTGGCCACCGGTCCCGATGAACGGGTCTATGTCGCGAACGCGCACCTGAGCTGTAGTCGCTAGCGACCCCGCTATGCCGCAAACCAAAAGAAACACTCGGGTCATTCCTGAAAGATAATGCGCCCCCGCGAGCTATTCGCCCAGCAAATCGGGTCGACGCGCCCGGGTGCGCGCCAGCGCTTGCTCGGCGCGCCACTGCTCGATGGCCGGCGTATTGCCTGAAGTGAGGATTTCAGGCACGCTCAGGCCCCGAAACTCCGCGGGCCGGGTGTACACGGGCGGCGCCAGCAGGTTGTCTTGAAACGAATCGGTCAGCGCCGAGGTTTCGTCGTTGAGAACCCCCGGGATTAGGCGAATCAGGGCGTCCGCAATGACGGCTGCTGCAAGCTCGCCTCCGCTCAAAACGTAGTCGCCGATCGAGATTTCGTGGGTGATCAGGGTGTCGCGCACGCGCTGGTCGATTCCTTTGTAGTGCCCGCAGACAATCAAAATGTTGCGGAAGGCCGACATGCGGTTAGCCATGGGTTGGTCCAAGGTTTCGCCGTCAGGCGACGTGTAGATGACGGCGTCGTACGTCCGCTCGGCCAAGAGGCCCTCGATGCAGGCAAAGAGCGGTTCGGGCTTCATGACCATGCCTGCTCCGCCGCCAAAAGCATAGTCGTCGACCTGCTTGTGCTTGCCGAGGCCAAACTCCCGAAGGTCGTGCAGGTGAACTTCAGCCAGGCCTTTGGTTTGCGCCCGCTTCAATATCGAAGCCTCAAACGGGCTGCGGATCAGCTCGGGAAGCAGCGTGACAATGTCGATCCGCACGACTTACGCTAAGCCGATTTCGACGAGGCGCTCGTGCAGATAAGCACCTGCGGTGATGTCGCTGAAGGCCTTGGGGCGCTCGGCTGAAATGCAGTGCGGCAAGCAATTGAGCGGCATATCCTCTTTGGGGTGCACAAAAAATGGCATTGAGAAGCGGGGGAGGTGCCGTTTTTCGACCGTAGGATTTACTACGCGGTGGGTGGTGCTCGCCAGCACCCCGTTGGTCAAGCGCTGCAGCATGTCGCCCACGTTGATGACCAGTACGTCGTTGGTTACGTGAATCGGAACCCATTTGCCCTCTGATACCACTTCAAGTCCTTCGGCCGAGGCACCCATCAGCAGCGTGATGAGGTTGATGTCTTCGTGTGCGGCGGCGCGAATCCCGTCTTCGGGAAGTTCCGGCTGCGCTGGGTAGTGAATGGCCCGAAAAATAGAGTGTCCGCCGGCCAGGGGCTCCGCGAAGTAATCGCGATCGACGCCAATATGGAGCGCCACAGCCTTCATCAGTTCGTTGCCGATGGACTCGAGCTTGAGGTAGGCGGAACGCACGACCTCGTCCATTCCCTGGACGGCGCGGTCTACCGCCACGTTGGCCATGAGCCCGCGCTCTTCGGCGTTCATCGGTCCCCACTGAAAGAATTCCTTGAGGTCAGCCGAAGTTTCGCCCTTGGCGTGCTCGACGCCAAAAGGCGTAAAACCGCGTTGTCCTTTGGCGCCCTCCACGAGAAACGCGCGTTTTTCGGCCTCGGGCAGCTGAAAAAACTGCTGCACGGCGGCGTAGAGTTGTTCGCGGTCGGCCGAGCCAAATCCATGGTGCTCAATCGCGGCAAAACCAAGGCTGCGGAATGCGCGGCCAAGTTCCTCAGAAAATTCAATCTGCTCTTCGGGACTGCCGTGCGTCCATTTTTGAAGGGAAAGGGTGGGGAGTTGCATCCATCAAAGATAAGTCGCGCCGTTCCTTTGCACTATGAAGCACCACCCCAGCCTCGACCTCTACCGTTCGCTCTACTTGCCCCGCGCCGTGGAAGAGCGCATGCTGATTGCCCTTCGTCAAGGTCGAATTTCTAAGTGGTTTTCGAGTTACGGCCAAGAGGCCGTCAGTGTGGGAACTGCACTTGCCATGCACGAGGATGAGTGGATTTGCACCATGCACCGCAACTTGGGGGTGTTCACCGCCCGCAACCTGCCGTTGGTCAAGCTGTTTGCCCAATTTCAGGGCCGTGCTACCGGCTACACCAAAGGCCGCGACCGATCCTTTCATTTTGGTACGCCGGAGCACAAAATTTTTGGCATGATTTCGCACCTCGGGGCCCAGCTCGGCGTGGCCGACGGTTTGGCCCTGGCGCGGAGCCTGCGCGGCGAAGGAAAGTGCGTATTGGTATACACCGGCGACGGCGGAGCCTCTGAGGGGGATTTTCACGAGGCCTTGAACGTTGCGGCCGTCTGGAATTTACCCGTGCTGGTGGTCGTAGAAAACAACCAGTGGGGCCTTTCCACGCCTTCTCGAGAGCAGTTTGTATTTGATTCGTTCACCGTGAAGGGTCCGGCCTACGGAATCGAAGCCCATTCGATTGATGGAAATGACCTCGGTCTAGTACTGGAAACGACAAAAATGCTGGCCGAATCCATACGCCAAAATCCACGCCCCATTCTTTTAGAATGCGTAACGTTTCGAATGCGCGGACACGAAGAGGCCTCGGGCACCAAGTACTACCCCGAGGGATTAATCGAATCATGGCAGGCCAAAGATCCGGTATTGCGCTACCGAAATGCACTACTATCTGACGGCGTCGCCCAGGAAGAAGAAATCAAGGCACTCGAATACGAGCTCGCGGCGCAGGTACTGGAGTCGCTCAACACGGCCTTGGACGAACCCAAGCCAGTCTACGACGAGCAAGCCGAACTCGCCGACGTCTACGCCCCCGTCGTCGATGCTCCGAGCCACCCAAGTCCGCCTGCTTCAGACCGCAAACTGCGGCTCATTGACGCTATTAAAGAGGCCATGGACCAGGCGATGGCACGCCACGACAACCTGGTCCTTATGGGGCAAGACATAGCGGAGTACGGCGGAGTGTTCAAGGCCACCGAGGGCTTTCTCGAGCGCTACGGGGCGGGCCGAGTGAGGAATACACCCTTGTGCGAGTCCGCTATTGTTGGTGCCGGAGTGGGACTTTCCGTGGAGGGATTCAAGGCAATGGTCGAAATGCAGTTCAGTGACTTCGTCACCGAGGCCATGACGCAGATTTGCAACCAAGCCGCCAAGCTTCACTACCGCTGGGGTCAGCGGGCCGATATGGTCATTCGCATGCCGACGGGCGCTGGGGTGGTCGCAGGTCCGTTTCACAGCCAGTCCACCGAGGCTTGGTTTGCGCGCGTTCCCGGCTTAAAAGTGGTGTATCCTTCAGATCCTGCACAGGCCAAAGGCTTGTTGCTGCGAGCCTTTGAAGACCCCAATCCCGTACTTTTTTTTGAACATAAAAACCTCTATCGTTCCCAAGAGTCTGAGGTGGCTCCAGAATACTTCAGCCTGCCGCTGGATCGGGCTGTAACGGTTGCTGAGGGCTCAGACGTAACTGTGGTAGCATACGGTTGGGCGGTGCATTGGGTGCGGGACTGGATGGATCAAAACCCCGGAGTTTCTGTGGAATTGATCGACCTGGTGTCTTTGCGGCCGATCGATTGGAATAGTTTGCAGGAATCTGTTCAAAAAACTGGGCGTTGTCTTGTGGTTCAAGAAGATACATTTTTGGGTAGCGTAGGAAGTTCGGTTGCGGCCGAGTTGCAGGCAAGCTGCTTCTCCTATTTAGATGCGCCTATCGAGGTGGTTTCGAGCGCTGATTTGCCCATCCCGTTTGCTGCTGAATTAGAGCGCGGTTTTCTCGCGCACGAACGCCTCGAAAGGGCCTTAAACAGGGTTCTAAATTTTTAATTAAATACGCTTGTTTTTAGGGCGTCATTTTTACTACATTTGACCCCAGCGATTAACCAGCTAAATATACTATTATGACTCCTTCTCAACTCGTTCAGCATTTCCGTGAGAATCAAAACGGCAACAAGACTTTGAAAACGGTTTTCCGCAACCAGTTTTTGGGCAAATTTGACGTAGAAGAACTCGAGGGTTTGATTATCTCTTGCGAAAAAGAAATCGCCAAGCGTGCACAAGCTGAAATTGATGCCCGCATTCAGTGGCTCGAGGCTCAGGGTTACACCGTTTCTAAGTAATTTGGGTAACCTCTGATCGCCAAACCAATAAAGGAGCCCAATGGCTCCTTTTTTTTTTTGCGCTCAATATCCTCGGCGCGCCGCCTGCTGGAGTAGGGATACAAAAAAAGCCGCCTAATGGCGGCTTTTTGGGGTGGGCGCACACGGATTCGAACCGCGGACCCTCTGCTTGTAAGGCAGATGCTCTGAACCAGCTGAGCTATGCGCCCTATTTGGGAGTGCAAATATAAAAAGGTTTCTCAATCCACCAAAGACTTAGGGCAGAAATTGAGGCCCTGACCGGTAGACAATGTGGCATTGGTCCTTGCCTACCACAAACCATGCGGTGGCGCGTACAATGCCCAACGAATCCAATACGGTGACGTTCAGGCTGTCGCCCTCGAAGCTGAGGTCCTTCATGTTGCTGTCGTCTACCACTGCAAAAAAGTCTTCGTAACCTTGATCAAGCACCGAGAGGGTGTCGCCTGTTCGGTCGTTAATCGTAACCACCGAGGCCGGCAGGGGGGGAGTGGTCCACGTGAAGCCCACACTTCGAAACTCCTCCGTGCAAAAGGTTCGGGTTTCGCAACCAACAACCGTCACGGCACTAAGTCCAATCAAGAAGGCAAGCTTCATTTCTTTTCTTCTTTGAAGTCCATCGACGCGCTGTTCACGCAGTACCTCAGGCCGGTGGCGGTGGGGCCGTCGTCAAATACGTGCCCGAGGTGCCCGCCGCAATTTTTGCACAAAATTTCGGTGCGGACCATTCCGTGGCTGTAGTCGGGTTTTTCGAGCACATTAGCTTCGGGGAGCTGGGCGTCGAAGCTTGGCCACCCACAGTGAGCGTCAAACTTGCTGTTGCTGCCAAACAAGGCCGCGCCGCAGCCAGCGCACACATAGGTTCCGGATTCGAAGTGCTTGTCGTATTTACCGGTGCCGGGGTATTCGGTCCCTTTTTGGCGAAGAATTCGAAACTGATCGGGGGTAAGTGCTGACCGCCACTCCGCTTCAGATCGCGTAAGTGGAAAAGTTGCTTCATTCATGGGTTTTACCGTTTGTTGGCATGAGGCAAGCGGACTCATTCCGATTGCCAAAATAAGAAACCCTAAAATCTTCATGTTGTTGAAGTCCGCAAATAGCGGACCAAAAAAAGTGCCCTGGACTGGACTCGAACCAGCACGAGCATAGCTCACCACCCCCTCAAGATGGCGTGTCTACCAATTTCACCACCAGGGCGACACTTTTAAATCGAAGAACGTTTCGTGACTCGACTGGGATTCGAACCCAGGACCCATACATTAAAAGTGTATTGCTCTACCAGCTGAGCTATCGAGTCGTCTCGCAAACGAGGGTGCAAATATAGCGCAAATGAGCAAAAACCAAAGGACTGCTTGTAGTTTTGTAGGTACGTATGAAAACCAGGTATTTGTGGGGCTACATGGGCTCGGGAAAGTCGACCATTGGACGCGCTGCAGCGAAATCCTTGGGCGTAGAATTTAGGGATTTAGACCGACTTATTACCGAAGAGTCGGGCCTCAGTATTTCGGAGTTCATGGCTTCCCGAGGAGAGTTGGCTTTTCGCAAACTGGAGCGGCAGATTCTTTTGGAGCTGGCCGGGTTTGAAGGAATTCTGTCCTGCGGCGGAGGCACCCCCTGCTACTACGACAACGCTCAATGGATGCGGGAGCACGGCACAACGGTCTATTTGTCGGCATCGGTGCCGTGGCTGCACCAGCGCCTTGCGGCCAGCCGTCTTCGGGGGACCAAGCGCCCGCTTTTGGCTGATGTGGCTGACGAGAATCTGATGGAATTCATTGCCAAGCACCTATTTGAGCGTCGGGAATTCTATGCGACCGCGGACTACCAAATTCCCGTAGACCAAATGAGCACCGATCAGGCAGTGGCTCAGCTCGTGCACTACATTCAGACGAGGTAGGTCGCGCAGGGGGTCGACCAGTCGACCTCGACGCGCTCGTGCAGTCCGGTGCTCAGCGAAAGACCTTTGATGTCGGCTTTGACGGGGAAGCGCTTGTGGTTGCGGTCCACCAAAACGGCAGTGGTAATGCGCCCAACTCGGGCGGTAAGGAAGTGCGCCACCCCATAAAGAAGCGTAGCCCCGGAATTCAGTACGTCGTCCACAACGACGACGTGGGCGCCTTCGAGCAGGGCGGGGTCTAGCGAAGCTCGGGTGTCGTGCAGCGAAGGCTCGCGTTTGTTTACTTCGAGCTCCATTAGCTCAACGGCGGTGTGAGCCTGAAGGTGCGCATAGATGCGTTCGGCCAGCGCGTACCCTGAATTTCGAATGCCCGCGAGCACCAGTCGCTCAGAGCTGGCGTGCCGCTCCAAGATTTGCCAAGCCATTCGCTCGACCGTCCGCGCCATTCGCGCGTCGTCCAAGATCAGCGTGCGTTCTCCCATACCCTAAAATTAGGCTTTTGGGGCGGATTTAGCGCGCAGCAGTACGACCGATTCTACGTGAAAGGTTTGCGGGAACATGTCGACCCCCTGAACCTGAACGACGTCGTAGGCGTCGCCCAGCATTTGGATGTCGCGCGCCTGAGTGGACGGGTTGCACGAGACGTAAACCATCTTGGGCGCTTGAATGCGCGCGAGTTCGGCCACCACCGCGGGGTGCATGCCTTCGCGGGGCGGGTCTACCACTACGACGTCGGGGGCGCCGTGCCGGCCGACAAACTCGGGCGTGAAAATGCGGCGCATGTCGCCGACCTCAAAGGTGGCGTTGCGGATTTCGTTGCGTTCGGCGTTCCGCACCGCCGCTTCAACCGCTTCGGCCACGCTTTCGACGCCCACTACCTTTCCGGCGACCTGTGCCATGAACAAGGCGATGGTGCCGGTGCCGGTGTAGAGGTCGTATACGGTTTCGCCTCCGCGCAAGTCGGCGGCCCGCAAAGCCTCGGAATACAAACGGTGCGCCTGCACCGGATTGGTTTGGTAAAACGACTTCGGGCTGATCAAAAACTTCAGGGAGCGGCCGCCATCCAGAGCCGATTCCATGGTTTCTTCCAGGGCTTCGACGCCATGAAACAGGTGCAGGTCCACGTCGTACATGGAGTCGTTGACCTTCTCGTTGAGCCCCCAATAAAGGCTGACGAGGCGGTCAAACTTCTCGGTCATGCGGTGCATTAGGGTGAATCCATCGGGGCCAGGGTGTTCGCCCCACTGAATGATGAGCATCCAGTCGCCGGCTTGGTTGCTCCGCAGCATGGCGGTGCGAAGCGCGCCTACTTTGGCTCGCGGATGCCAAAAGCTCAATCCCAAGTCAAGGGCTTCGTCGCGAATGGCGTTTCGCAGGGTGTTTCCGTACTCGGGAATCAAGTGGCAATCCTGAACGTCCAAGATTTTATCCCAGAATCCAGGAACGTGAAAGCCAAGTCCAGGCTCGGGTTCAGCCTCGGGATGCGCGTCGAGTTCAGCACGGGTTCGCCATCGGTTGCTCGTGAAGCTGAACTCCGTCTTGTTGCGGTAACGGAACGGTGTGGGTGCCGGAACGAACGGCCGCCAGCTCACGCCTTCGCGGGAAACTCCGCCTACGCGCACTAGCTGTTCTTCGACCTCGCTCGACTTAAACTCCGCTTGACTAGAGTAGCCCAAGTGCTGCCAAGGACAGCCGCCGCAGGATTCAGTATGGGCGCAAGATGGCGGCACCCGAAGCGGAGAGGCCGTCACCAGTCGTTCCACGCGGCCCTCAAAAAAGTTCTTCTTCCGCTTGATTACGTGCACGTCTACGACGTCTCCGGGGGCGGCGCCCCGCACCAGTACGGTTTTGCCGTCAGACGTTTTGCCAACGGCCACGCCGCGTCCGCCGGCCCGGTCTACCTGAATGTTTTCGAGAATCACCTCCCAAAGGTAGGGTGCTATCTTTGGGTAAATCCTCAGCCCCATGAAGCCGCACGACTACATTGCCCTCGAAGACCAGTACGGAGCCCACAACTACCATCCGCTTCCGGTGGTGCTCAATCGGGGGGAGGGACCCTACGTTTGGGACGTGGAGGGCAACAGGTACTTTGACTTCCTAAGTGCCTACAGTGCCGTGAATCAAGGACATAGCCATCCGCGCATCGTAGGTGCCTTGGTCGATCAGGCGCGGACCTTGGCGCTGACGTCGCGCGCCTTCTACAACGACCAGCTCGGCGCGATGGAAGAGGCGATGGCTACGCGTTTTGGCTACGATAAGGTGCTGGCGATGAATTCCGGAGCCGAAGCCGTCGAAACGGCCCTCAAACTCGCGCGCCGTTGGGCCTACGACGTCAAGGGCGTGGCCAAGGATCAGGCCGTCATCATAGTGGCAAGCCAAAATTTTCACGGCCGGACCTCCACCATTGTATCGTTTTCGAGCGATCCCGATTCCTACGGCGGATTTGGACCGGCAATGCCCGGCTTCCAGATCATTCCGTACGACGACCTCTCGGCGCTTGACCAAGCTTTGGCCAACCCCAACGTGGCTGCGTTTTTGGTCGAACCCATACAGGGAGAAGCCGGAGTGTTCGTCCCTTCAGATGGCTACATTTCAGGGGCGGCCGCCCGCTGCAGCGCCGCTGGAGTGCTGTTCATGGCCGACGAAATACAGACCGGCATCGGCCGCACCGGTTCCTGGCTGGCCACCTGCGGCGCGTGCAGCTGCGCGGGCGGCCGCTGCGAGCGCGACCCCAAGACCTACGTTCGGGCGGACGTGCTCATCCTGGGCAAGGCCCTTTCGGGCGGCGTATACCCGATTTCTGCGGTTTTGGCCGACGACGAAATCATGCTTTGCATCAA
>Ga0129333_10007132_pt1 | contig 10573 bp, 22 predicted proteins | sample CPB6_08_DNA_FD_94474 | JGI IMG/M metagenome (GOLD analysis project Ga0129333, IMG submission 94474) | Freshwater to marine salinity gradient microbial communities from Chesapeake Bay, USA - CPBay_Sum_0.6_0.8_DNA | ecosystem: Environmental > Aquatic > Marine > Coastal | place: USA: Chesapeake...
CTAAGTGCTAATAAATGTACACCGCTAAGAATATCAATGGCTTAGGAGAAGGGCAGACCGGCGACAGTGCCCAGGATGGCCCTCTTTATGCCTCTGATGGGCTGTTCCTGCTTGGATGCCAGAAAGCTGGGGAAGATGGTGACCATGCCCGGCAAGCGTGAGGCAGTGACTTCCCTGGGCGTCCGGATTAGGAACTGGCCATCCTCGTAGTCCTCATTCAAAGGGAGGTGGAGACTAAGCTTGTTGGTCTCGCGAGTGGAGTGGTCCACGTCGATGCTCCAGTCCATCCACTGAGATCGACTGAACTCCACGTAGTAGAGGCCAGGGATCGAGTGGACTTTGTAGTTATAGTTGTTGATGTTAGAGTCGATGACGATCGAGGTGATCTTCTCATAGATGTTAGGCCAGATGTCGGGCTCGATGAGTCTATAGCTGTATGAGAACTCATTCGTCCCGTGAGACCTCATGTCAGCGCCCGTGAAGCCGGCGGCCAACTCAGCACTCTCCTCTGGCGTAAACACCCTGCCATGACTCAGGAGTCTCACCTTCTTGTCGGGTAATAGCTTCCAGCTCACTTGTGATACTCCGCCGCGTAGTCGGACATGCCATGATCTATGTGATTCAGGCCGTGCTCGCGATCAAGATACTTCCACTCGATCTTGATGGGATTGAACTCAGACAGGGCCTCGAAGACCTTCTTAGGATCTAGTGGCCCACAGGTGTAGACGTCGAATTGCATGAGACCGGGCTGGTTCTCGTCCCAGACGTGCATGGCCACGTGGCTGGTCTCGATAATGCAGACTCCGGTCATGCCTCGATTGCCCTCCACATCTAAGTAAGTCACGTGGGGACCGTTGAGGATCTTCATCCCAATGTCGGAGATGAGCTTCTTGAACCAGTCGTGCATGTAGCCGACGTGGGAAGATGATGGCGGGTTGAGGACCTCGGCCCTCACTATAAGGTGCTTGTGCTCCAACATCTCAAGATGACCTCCCTATGAGAACTTATTGTCTAGCTTCTCTTCATTGGTGACGATCACTAACATGTTCTCGTCGTCTAATAAAAAGACGGGCGTCAGTCCGGCCCGTCTGTACTCGTCTGCAAATTCCAGGGCCGTGTAGAAAGAGCTATCCGGCCCGCTCAGGACCGCCGCCTTCTTTATCAGGTCCTCGTTCACCCGTTCCATGTTCTCGTACGCATTCTTCATAGAATCCCTCCATGAATTGCTTGTAGAGTTCTGGTGACTTAAACAGGATGTGAGCGTAGAACTTGCCCATGTCCTTAGCGTGGTCGAAGAAGAACCGCCTGGCGGTGTCCTCCGTATATTTATAGCTGAACATCGATCATTGCCTCACTTCTGTCTATAAATGCATGCGGGATGGGAGCAGACCCAATTCCACGGCCTCCCCTCGTCTTTCCTATTGCATATAGAACACGCTCCCGCTGTCGTCGGCGTAGATTCTTTTGCTACTTCTGCAGGAGAGATCACGACTTCAGAGACGTAGGGCGTCTCTTCTTCAGTCGTGACTTTATTCATGCGACCTGAGCTCTTACACCTAGGACAGGGATGATACTTATAGTCGTACTCGCCTCGGTGGTAGTTAGTGAGGATCTCCTCGATGACGTATCCACGACCCTCGCACTTCTTACAGACGACGATCTCATGCGTCCTCTTCTTCTGGTTCAAGAACATCAGTCCCACAGCCCCTGATAGTACTTACCAAACAGGCGCAAGCCGCGATTGACTCGCTCCTGGTACTTCTTATGAAGATCAGGATCATATCGGCCCATCTCACGCTCCTCTTCCTCAGTCCAGAGGTAGATGGTCTCGTCGGTCTCTGCATTAGTGAAACAGAATGGCGCGCGATCGATCTCTTCGCCGGCCTCGTACGGGATGTAGTAGTTGTTGCGACCCTCATCAGGATCCACGATCTGCTCAAAAGTCCAGATCATCTCGTCCATGACCCAGTCCCATCTCTCATGGGCATCGGCGTGCTGATCTTCTTCTTCGTCTGACTTCTTCTTGCCTCTCTTCTTTTTCTTAATCAAATGAGGAACGTCCTCGTCGTCTACCCAGGGAGAGCCGTGCTTGGTGGTCTTGAGCTGCTTCAGCATCGGGAGGATGATGTAGGCGAGCGTGGTGTCCATACCCCACGTGTCGTGTGGGTCGATGCGTACGCTGATCTTGCGCTCGCGATTCTTGAGTAGCTTATTGATCGTAGCATTGAGTACGCCTTGCCAGAGATCAGTCACTCTAAAGAAGAGTTCGTCAAGCCAGTCATACTTGCTCTCGTCCATCTGAAAGATGTAGTCCACGCCGTGACGACGACTGACCCACCAGTCCTTAGAGCGCTCTACAGACCAGTGATTGTTTGGGTAGTCTCCTATGTAGACTTTCATGACTGCTTCTCCTTCTTCGCCCGGTGCGCCTCGTAGGCGGCGATGATGCGCTTGTGTCCATCGCTATTCGTGTTGTAGCGATAGTCGTTAGACTTGGTCAGGATCGCGCCGTCGCTGCTGTACTCTTCCAAGACTCCGACTACAGTGATGTTCTTTCCGTCTATGTGATTGCGCTCGATCGACCAGACATTCACCTTATCGAAGTCGATCATGACTGGCTCTTCACGCGCAGACCGCTCCAGCATTTGATTAACACTCTTCTCGCGATAGAGTTCATCATAGCCTTTGAGGACGCTGCGTTCACTCTCGAGATCTATCTCTAGACGCTTGATCTTCTTCTCGAGATACTTGATCTCATTCTGCAGTGTGATCTTTGACTTGCCAAACATTCTCATTCTCCTGTTGTGATCTCCCCGGACTAGAGTTGATCAGTCGCCTCTTCAGGATCGACTGTGTTCTCATTCAGCCACTCCTCCTCGCTCATCTCTTTCCACTGATTGAGCAGCGAAGAGTAGTGATCGAAGACTATCTCCTTGGCCTCCTCGAACGTGAAACCGTGGTCGGGGTTAGTACCGTAGCAGCCGCCATTCTCGTCCCACTCTCTACAGAAGTGAAAAGTGAGTATCGGACCAGTGTCGACATAGACCACGTCGTAGCGATGCTTATTGGTACTGGTTTTCTCGGTCATCTTCTGCCTCTTCTAAGACCTCGTCGACTGACTCTCTGAAGACCTTCTCGTAGTCTATGTTGGCTTTCTCGAACTCCTCGATCATCTCCATGGTGAAGAAGCCCCTCATGCCGCGATACTCTACTATCTTCGGCTCGAGTGGCTTCTTCTCTCTCTTGAAGAGTCTTAGTACGTGATCAAGATAGCCCATGCTCGTCATTCACTCTCTTTGCCGCGTCTACTAGCGCCTGATATACGCCCTTCTTGGCGAAGAGCTTCATGGTCTCGTATTCCATGTCGACAACTAACGTGGCGCCACCATCTTCGTTGTCAGTGATAGAGACCACCTCGATACTACGAGTAGGGTTGAGCGCGTCGATGGGCGGGATCGGGAAGCCGGTGTCGTACTCGAAGTCCTGAGAATACATCGGCTCGTCTGGTACCACATCGTAGGTCTGATCGAAGATGGAGCGCCTGATGGAGTAGAGCTCTCCGGCGATGCCCTTGACGAGGACGTCTCCGTCTTCCGCGGTCATGATTCCCTCGAGAGTGCGGATACGAAGTACCATCTTCTGTCCGTCGCTGACCACGGCGAGGCGACCGTTGTTTGCCTGGTACTCGTTGTGTACCCAGTCCAAGACGTTGCCGTGATACTGCAGCTCGAGAGTGTCGATGCGCCAGGCGTCTAGAGTCATGGGCTTCTTGCGTATCTTCATGATACGATACTCACGTTGAGGCCTGTCTGATTGACATCATAGTGTTCTTTATACCAGTTGTTCTTAGCCGTCCACACCGCGTCGTCTCTGTTCTTGCTCCAGATCTCATAGACCTGGATGTGCTCATCGATGTTGGTGGTCTTGTACGGAATCACCTTGATCTTATAGAGACGCTGGCTCTTCGTCTTGGTATTGTGGTCCTTCAAGAAATTGATCGGCCCGGTGCGCCAGGCCTCTTCCATCTGTTCCTTAGTTAGCATATCCGATCTCCCGCAGTATGATGTTGAGCTCGTCGCGGATCTTCACCAGCCTCTTGAGGTAGTGATCGCGATAGTCTTGAGTTAGATAGGGATCTGCAGCCATGGCCTGGTACTCGTATATGCGGGCCATGATGGTGTGGTCTATTGGCTCTATGAGAGCGACTTCATCTTGTATCACTGGATCATCCTGTATGTTGGAGCGGAGTACGAGATTCGAACTCGTTTCATCAGCTTGGAAGGCTGAGGCACAACCCATATACCAACCCCGCGTATCACTATATATGGCTCTTAACGTCGAAGGCGCCGTCTACCAAGGCCTTCGCGGTCTCGTCACCCACAGTATTTCGGAAGATGCCGATGGCCGTGGTCATCATGATAGATGCCAACATCATGATGTCCTCTACGTTGTCACACATCATGATGCGCTCATCGATGGGCTTCATCAACTCCTTCATGCGAGCCTGCACTTCTTCATTCGTCCTCATGTCAGTCCTTTCTATTCTTGAAATAGTTCTCGTAGATGACCCCTAGCCTGGCGAGACCCGGGTGTTGCCGGATCCACATACCAGTAGAGGGGTCGAAGTGCTTCTCGAAGAACTGGTCTAGCTCGTCGTCTCCGGTCTTCACCTTCGTATCCACCCTCAGCGACAGGGAGTCGAACTCCTCGTCTGACATGATGGAGTCGTCGTGGTACTCGTAGGCGTAGGCGGCCAGAGCCAGCCTGATGCGCACTCTCCGCTGCTCGGTGGGAGTGGGCTCGTAGTGACCCGCCATCCTCTTCTGGTCTACGTGATCGACTGCCTCGAAGAATGCGTCTAGCACTACTTCACCTCGATGTCGGGGATGATGGCAGCCGGCTTGAACACGACTCGATAGTGATCGGGGCTGACGTTCTGGTCCCTGAGCTGCTCGACGAAGTAGGTCACGTTGTCGGAGATGCCGAGGAAGTGCTTCTTGTACTCCTTCTGTCCGGTCTTGCAGGTGACCTCGAGCTGGTTGTCCTGGTTGTCCTTGTCGATGGAGCACGCGCCCTCGATGGTGAGCATGTAGGAGTCAGTGATGCCGTTGTAGAACACGATCCGGCGCTGGATCTCGAACATGTCGGCGGCCTTGGACAGGTTCTGAGAGGCGATCTCGGCGTCTGTACAGGCAGCGAGGCCGGCTACTGAAGCGCCGAGGACGAGGACTGTGAGGATCTTCTTCATGGTATCTCCTAGTTGAGCTTCTGATCAGCGATCAGGTGAAACACGAATGTGTAGTCGTCGATGGCGATGGTGCCGATGCAGTATCCATCGTACTCTAGACCGGTCGGCACCAGCTTCACGTTCCAATGCCTGTTGAAGAGATCGGTATTGACCTCACACCAGACGTAGACTTGACTCTTCTGGAGTGCCATGTGAACCGGCGTACCCTCGCAGGGGTACACGCTGCCGGGCACTACCGGCCCATACTTTAGAACCCGCTTCATCCGCGGAAGTCCACTACGCAACCGGTCTTGGTGTCGGTGGCGCGGCACCGGACCTTGTACATCCGATGAGCCTCGTCTAGGCGCATCTTGATGCCGACCGAGTCGGAGGTGTTCATGGTCATCAGAGTCTGCCAGAGACCCCCGTTGACCTGAGCTTCTATACGTACCTGTGACATATGTCGTTCTCCTGATTATGATCCCTTATACCATGGTCGGCATAATATGTACATGCCTATTCGTCCCAGGGCATAGTCACTCGAAATACCCAGTGGCCGGTCTCTTCCTCGTAATAGGGCTCGGAGTCGTGGAGAGTGGCTCCTACCTTGTCCCTGTACGTCTTCATGAGAGTGAAGGCGCCTGACTTGGACAAGTTGCCTATGAGGACCGGCGTGGGCTTGGCTCTCTTGGCCATCAGACCTCGCCATTCTTCATGGTGAACCAGATCCTGCTGTACATGTTCTTCGCGCTGTCGTACTTGACGTCCTTGATTGACGATACGGGTACCAGGGACTTGTCCTGATAGATCGCCTCGAGAATCTTGTCGGCGTATTTCCGGCGCGAGTGCGTGGGATCGCCGCCCACGAGGTTGAGGACGTCTCGAATGAAGACCATCTCGTCTTCGCTGAGGTTTAGGGTGTAGCCGTACTTCATGTCTGCCATGTGTGTCTCCATGAGGGGGAAGAGGAGGGGCCGAAGCCCCTCCAGTTTCTTAGGCCGCGTTGGCGTACTCGACTGCCTTCTCGAGGGCCTTGACCTTGCGGGTGCGGTTGAAGCCGAACCAGGCAGAGTTGAGGCGAGAGTCCTGAGAGCGACCGAGCTCGTGGTCGACCACGTAGGTGACCGCGTTGAAGGCCTGCCACCAAGAGCCGCGAGCGTACTCGGCGCCGGGCTGAGTATCGAGGACGCCGAGGGCCTGGGTAGCCGGACGGGAGATCTTCTCCAGTCGCTTCTGGTCGTCGACGTTGCCGGTCAGCGGGAACACGTCCTTGAAGTACTGGATGATGTTCTCCGGCGTGGCGCGCTTGGTGCCGAGGTACTCAGCGAGATCCTTATAGGCGCCGAGCTTGACCTTGGAGATGCCGACCATGGCCTTCACCTCGTCAATGTCGATCTTGCGGCGGTGAGAGAGGCGGACCGCGGCCTGCGACTCGTCCTTGAGAGCTACGGTCAGGGTGTTGTTGCAGACCACGCGGATCTTGGTGGAGCGAGCCTCGAAAGACTGGCCATACTTGTGAGGAGACGAGAGGAGGAAGTAGTCCTCGATCAGGTCGCCACCGAAGACCTCGAACTTCTCCTTGGTCTTGGCCAGAGCCCAGATGCGCTTGCCATCCTCGAGCGAGCCGGCGGTGTGCATCTCCATGTCACCGGCATCCACCCACTCCTTGAAGAAGGAGAAGGCCTCGTCGTTCTGGACTTCGTTCCAGTCGTTGGGGACGACGCCGAGCATCTTCTCGTCGGTGCTGCGGACCAGGGCCGACCAGCCGACGTTGACCTGCTTACCGGCGATCTTGGCGAAGGCCGGTACCTTGTTGACCTGCCAGTCGAGGCCGGCGGCCTTCATCATGTCGGCAGGAGAGAGGTTGCTGTCTACCTTGGTGCCAAGGCCGTGCCAGGGAGTCTCGCCGGCGTAGGCCATCGTCTCGATCATGTGTGCCATTGTGTAGGTTCCTTGTTTCCGTTGATTATGAACTGATCTTACTTCACGTCACAAAAAATGTCAACTGCTTATTTGCAGCAGGTGACACGGGCGACCTTCTGCCAGGTCTCGCCGATCTTGCGGATGGCGCCGATCTTCAGGGCCATGCGGAGGGAGAGTTCGCGGAGACGGTCGGTGTTGTTCTCGATGAACTCCACCACCTCGCGCTCCTGAGACTCGGTCAGGCCGGACTTCTTGAGGAGGCCCTTCTCGAGGACCTGCTTGATCCGGACCACGTAGTCCCGACGGGTCTTCATGGCCAGGTCGATGTAGTGAGCGCGAGACATCAGAGCCTGAAGATGAGGAGCCAACTTGTGGCCCTTATCGATCATGGCGTCGAAGTCGAGGTTGGTGATGAAGACGATCGTGCCGTTGAACTCGAAGCCGCGGGGAACCCGCTCGCCAGAGTCCTCGTCGATCATGACGCCCTCGGTCAGCCAGGAGACGCGACGCTTCTCGTTGGTGTCGCAGACCGCCTTGAGGAGGTTGAGGGCGACGTCGTCGTAGAAGATCGAGTCGGCGTCGTCGAAGACGATGACCTGACCGGCCTCGCGGTAGTTGTAGAGAGTCTTGTAGAGGCCGGTGGCCCGCACGAAGCCCTTGATGATGGTGTGGTTGGACTCGTTCGGATCCCACTCGGCGAGCTCCTGCTCGACGGTGAAGGACTTACCGAGACCGGCCGGGCCGGAGACGATGATGGCGCGGGCGTCGCCGTTGACGGCGGCCTTGGTCATCATCTCGAGGATGGAGAAGCGATCGTTGAGCTTCTCGGCGATCTGCTCGTCGGTCTCATGAACCACCGGGGCAGCTTCCACGAGGATGTGGCGAGCGATGGCCGCACGGTTCTTGGAGGCTTCGGCGAGGCGACGCTTACGGGTCATGCGAACACCGTTCTTGGGGACTCCACGAGGCATTCAGTAGCTCCTTTGCTTGATCATGATTTCTTATACCTGGCTTCTCATTAAATGTACATGCCCAGGGCAAAAAAAAGTGAGCCGGAGCCCACTTTTTTCTTCTAACAATATCAATGGCTTAGGAAGCCAATAAAAAGACTAATCTCTTCAAGGACTTGTAGAGGGCTCCAGGAACTCACTGGAGAGCTTCTGGGAAGGCCTGATGGTCAGAGTCAGGACCTGGCCGGCCCTGTCCACGGTCAGCTCCAGCGGCTCGTCCGGATCATGGGAGGCCACTGCCACTGGCAGGCTCTTGGATCTGGCGTCGTACTCCCCGTCGCTGGTCTTGAAGGCGAGGATCCTGTCTCCCACTAGGACTCCGTCCCTCTCGGCGGCCTCTCCGGCCACCAGCTCCTTCACGGAGTTGTCGTTTCCTATCATGACACCGAGGACGGACCAGTGTACTTGCCCGTACTTCTTGAAGTCCTTCAGGACCTTCTCTATCATGATGACTGGTAGGGCGAAGCCGTAGCTGCCTCCCTCCTGAGCGTACATGAGGGAGTTGACTCCTAGGACCTGTCCTATCTCGTTGAGGAGAGGTCCGCCAGAGTTACCGTTGTATACCTTGGCGTCGGTCTGAATCAGGACCTTGGGCTCCTTGCCTGGCTTCCTATCGACCGCGGAGATGATGCCCTTGCTGATGGACCAGACCATTCCCCAGGGATGACCGATAGAGTAGACGGTCTGCGTCTGAGTCACGTCGTGCTTGTCGGCGAACTCGAGGATCCTGTACTGGTTGTTCTCCTTGAACTTGTCCCAGTCTACGATTCGAATCACGGCGAGGTCCGCCACCGGATCACTGTTGACTACTTCTATGTCGAAGAACTCGGTACTGCCCTCGAGCGCTACCTTTATGTTCTCGGAGTCAGCGACTACGTGATTGTTCGTGAGGATGACGTTGTCGCCAATGAAGAAGCCAGTTCCTAGGCCGGTGCCGTCTTGACCTAGGGGACCCTTCTTGTCTGCCGTGACGACGACGATCGCTTCTTTCGCGTCGAGTACTGCACGATTCACACCCTCTCCGTTGCAAGCCACGAGGACGAATGATAAGAAGATTGCAGCCAGTGCTGTCTTGATGGCATTCATGTGATCAACCTTTCTTTAGACGATCCGCCGGAGACTCTATCTCCAGGTGCGGCACGTCGTATTCTACTCCATCGCTATCGCCACCCTCTTTCTGGGGCTCGCCATTCTTCTTCACTTCGCCGGCTTCTTCGCCTTGTCCGCCGTCTCCTCTAGTTTCCATGTTCTCTATGTTGACGATCATACCCTCCTCGAGGGCCTCTCTCGCCTCCGCGAATTTCTCAGCGGCCTTCTTACTGTAGGGGAGGTAGTAGGCTCGAGGAGGATCGCTCAGATCGGAGGTGTACGTGTAGATCTTCTCCCACCAGGTGAGATCGGCCTGACCAAACACCCAGAAGTAGATGGCTCCAGGATCGGTGGAAGACGGCTCTATGATCTGTATAGCGACCACCTGTCCCTCGGTCGCCGCTGTCCTCGTGGGCCATCCCTTGTAGGTCTCTAGCGAGAAGTACACGAGGCTGGCTAAGAGGAACGTGTAGGTGATCATAGCTAGCTTGAGGACGGAGCTCTTGTAGTACAGAGTCGCCGCTGATAGCAGGGCGTAAACCACGAGTGCGACTACTAGATAGAAGCCCGTCATCTCTCTTGAACCTTAACTAGTCTGCGTTGCGTCTTATCGATCGAGACTACGTCTCCGTTGGCCGCCAGGGTGAAGTTGAACGGCGTGATCTCGTCCCATATCTTACGGAGCACTATATTCTCGACCGCGATGAGGTCGTAGTACGGGTTGAGTCTGATGAACTCGACCTTGACCGGCAGGTCCATCTGCGTCTTCAGCGCCATGGACAGCGCAGTCAGCGGGTTGTCGCCGGGGTAGCGGCACGAGTACAGGTGGACCGAGACGTAGTACTCGCCAGGAACTACACCTCGAAGGACCCACGTCTCCTTGTTGTCCTTGGTAGTACCGGTGATCCTGCCGTTGCTGTCCTTGATGAAGTCGTTCTTGTGACCCATGTCGTCGCGCTCGATGTGCATGATGTCGAAGTCGCGCCTGTTGAAGAACACAGCCTGACCGTTCGGATCCTGCACCCAGATGTCTACGTCGCAGTCGACGTTCGGATCCCACTCGACGTTGATGATGTACTGAGCGTCTTTCTTGATGCCCTCGTCTTGCTTCTTGGTCTGAATCATCATCGTGGTGATGATGAACAGGAATATGATTCCCGTCAATACATTCAGGAGCAGGTCGATGTAGGCCGTGCGGAAGTCGAATAGCTTATGTCTCATCTACGCCGTATCCAACCAGGTAGACCTGCACCTTCAGCACGATGCTGCAGATGAGGCCCACGGCGTTCGTGTAGAGGGCCAGACCCATGTGAGTCCACATGTC
>Ga0129333_10007136_pt1 | contig 10570 bp, 8 predicted proteins | sample CPB6_08_DNA_FD_94474 | JGI IMG/M metagenome (GOLD analysis project Ga0129333, IMG submission 94474) | Freshwater to marine salinity gradient microbial communities from Chesapeake Bay, USA - CPBay_Sum_0.6_0.8_DNA | ecosystem: Environmental > Aquatic > Marine > Coastal | place: USA: Chesapeake Bay...
AAAAGCACCCTCAAGCTGCATGATACAGCAACAAACAGGCACATCCGGCTCGCCCAAAAGATTCATGGATTCACCCAGCGGAATCGGGGTAATGGAATCCAGATGCACCGAAATCGGTTTCCCAATCCATTGGGTAAGGGCCTTGCCCGATTCCATGGCACCCTGCTTGAAGGCTATCTCAAGTTGTTTGATGGACTTGGAATTTATGGCAAATTGGTTGCTGCTCATTTTGATCCTTCCTGGCTGAGAGCGGCCTGTAAAAATCCATCCGTGTCCATGACAAGACAAACCGATCCATCACCTAGAATGCTGGCACCGGCAAGTCCCCGGATATTTTCGTAATTGTCCGATAGTGATTTGATGACAATTTCCTGCCTGCCCAGAAAATCATTTACCACGACTCCCGCGGTAAGCCTGCTTGAGGTAACAATCACCACTTTGCAGGTTGAATCTTCCAAGCCTTTTCCAGATTCGCCATTTAATTTGGTTTCCTCAACCGCATTAACGGCGGGACTTTCTTTCCAGTTAAGTACAGAGCTGGCGGTAACCACGGGAATAAACTTGCCCCTTAGTTCCATGGTTCTGGAACCCTGAACGTGGTGCACTTCCCGTGTGGAAATCTGGGCAACTTCAAGCACCGATTCGATGGGAATCGCAACCGCCTGGCCTTCAACTCTTACCAGCAGGGTTGGCATGATAGCCAGGGTCAGTGGCAGGCGAATCTGGAAAGTCGTGCCATTGCCGGGTTCGCTGAAAAGTTCAATGCTGCCGCTAATTCTGTTGATGCGACTGCGAACAATATCAAGTCCAAATCCCCGGCCGGAAATGTCGGTAATTTTTTCGGCGGTGCTGAATCCCGGGCTCCAAAGAAATTCAATAACCTGCTTGGGGCTAAGAAGTGCAGCCTCTTCCTCGCCTACCATTTCCAGGTTGATAGCTTTTCGCCGGATTTTTTCCATATCCAGCCCGCGGCCATCATCTTCCACCTGAATCACAACACTATTGGCGTTATGGCTTGCACTCAGGCGCAGATGGCCTTTGGGATTCTTTCCTTTTTTGATTCGGGTTTCGCTGTCTTCCAAACCATGATCAATCGCATTGCGAAGCAGGTGCAAAAGTGGCTCGGTAAGCTCATCGATCAGGCGCTTATCCAGTTCGACATTCTCGCCAATAATCTCAAATTCGAATTTCTTGCCAGTTGTCTGGGCCAAATCACGCACCATGCGCTGGAACCGGTTAAACATTGGCCCGATCGGAACCATGCGCGTGGCAAGAATTCCCCTTTGAAGACCGGAGGATGTCCGCCCAAGGTGATCCTGCACAATTCGAAGATCGTCCAAAAGCCTGGTGCCAGCCTTGATGGTCTGGATATCGTGTTTCAGTTCCTCCAAATCGACCAAAAGAGATCCCAATTCCGCCGAGGAATTTTTCATCTGCACCGCATAAATGATCGATTCCAGTTTCTTGGAAACAGTATTGTTCCCAAAAAACTCCTGGAAGGAATCCACCAGCCCGGCAAGCCTGGCTTTTTGAATCACCAGTTCGCCGGCAAGATTCATCAATTCATCAAGCCTGCCCACCGGGACTCGCAATGTATCGCTGGCAGTGTTTGAAACCCCTGCAGTTGTATCCTGGGTGTTTTTCTTTTCTTTATCGCCTTGGATTGCGGAATGTGTGGTAACAAAAGAAGCTGGTTGAGGGCTATTTTCCTGAACCTTGGGTTCCAGGGTATCTTCCGGCGGTTTGGTCGGATTTCTTTCCGTTGAACAAGATTCTACCCCATCCAATTGGGTCATCATCACCAGAGAATCAGCGGCCAATTCGCTGGTCATATCAACAAAGAATTTCTGGAATTCCTTGCCTGCCTTTAATTCTTCCTCGGAAGGATATGTTGCAAGAACTTTGCCTGCTGTTTGCAATTTCACAATTATCAATTTTGCCTTGAGATCCGGTAACTGCACGTCCGGGGTAAACTTGTAAATCAGCCTGATAATCTCAGCCGGGGCATTCACAACCGGCGTGAAATCCATTGGTTTGGATACCGCGACGGAAAGCCCTGCGCTGCTTTCCTGCACCAGGGCACTCAATGCCTCCATGGGAACATTCAGACTTTCCGGAGGCTGACCAAAAATGGAAAGATCGTGATGATAAGCCTTGAGGGCATCCAGGCAAGCTAAAAGAATATCGATTCCACCCTTGGAAACTTTTGAACTGTTTTTACGCCAGGCGGACAGCAGACTTTCCATCTGATGGGCCGCCTCCGAAACCTCGGCGAGCTCGATGACGGCGGCAGACCCTTTGATAGTGTGTACAATCCTGAATATTTCATCCAAGGAAGCTGATGAGGTTGGGGCTTTTTCCAAAGCCAGCAACAATTGGCCAAGACTTTCGAGGAATTCCCCAGTCTCATCCAGGTACATGCGTAGGTATTCGTTTGCACTCATGATCGTTGGTTAGCCGGCTTCCTTCTGGTAAAGCCAGGGTTGTATTCTCCGCAGGGCCTTGGAACAGCCGAGAATGTCCTCGGCTCCTCCCAATATCAGGTAACCATCCTTGGCCAGGCAACTCGCTATGCGATCCAAAACCTTTGTCTTGCTGTCCTTGTCAAAATAAATCAGCACATTTCTCAGGAAGACCAGATCAAACTGCCTTGGTGGCATCAATTGCTGCATGAGGTTGTGCTTGCGAAATTCCACCAGTTCAGCAAGTTCAGGTTTCACCTCCAGCATGCCTGGTTCTGTCGCATCCTTGAAATACCTTTTCAGTTTTTTCAGCGGTATCTGCTCCAGGGTTCTTCCCTGATAATTTCCCTTGCGGGCCGTCTCCAACACCGTGGAGCAAATGTCTGTTGCCAGTATTTTCAAATCCCAGCCATTCAGAATGAGCCTGTTATCCAGTAACATCATGCCGATGGTGTAAGGTTCCTCCCCAGTGCTGCAAGCCGCCGACCAAATGTTCAACTTTTTCGGTCTTAGTCCCTTCATTCCCTGGTTGGAAAGATCCTTCAGATAAGTTTCCATCCAGGCGAAGTGATTATCATGCCTGAAAAAGAAGGTTTCATTGGTGGTGACGGCATCCATCATGGCGTCCAATTCCGCCTTGCCCGTCACTGACTGCACCACCTTCAGGTATTCGCCGTAAGTTTGGATTCCCGTTGCCCGCAACCTTCTCAAGATTCTGCTGGATAAAAGGGCCTTCTTGGTCTCATTGATCCGCATTCCGGAAATCTTGTAGATGATTGCCTGGAACTCCGCCATTTCTTTATCGTTTAGCTCCAACAAGAATCATTCTCCAGGAGTAAAATTCAGACGGGAGCGGATATCCTTCACCCCCGTGGTAATCACGAAACCTTGAATCTTGAAACCGTGCTTTGCAGGTTGGAAGCAAGTGCCCCCAATTCCTCGGCACTGCTGGCAAGTTCCTCGGCACTGGAAGCGTTATCCTCGATACTCTTGTAGAAATTCTGGATGGCGACCATCATCTGGCTGGTGCTGCTGGATTGCGATTCGGTTGCCTCGGCAATCTTGGTGATACCCTCGGCCGCGGTGGTCACGCTGTTCACAATGGAGACAAGCGATTCACCAGCCTTGGCGGATAGCTGGGCTCCCTCGGTAACACGCTTGGAAGATTCCTTGATCAGTTGGGCAATTTCCTTGGCTGCCTGGCTCGATCTTTCCGCAAGCTTGCGAACCTCGTCGGCAACCACGGCAAATCCAAGACCATGTTCGCCTGCACGGGCCGCTTCAATCGCGGCATTCAGCGCAAGCAGGTTGGTCTGGCTGGCAATTTCACCAATCACCTGAATGATGTCGAAAATCTGTTCGCTGGACTTCTCAATCAGGTGCATGGAAGCGACTGCCTTTTCCACCGTTTCCCTGCCGGACTTGGCAAGAGTGGATGCCTCGCTGGATTGAGCCCTGCACTGGTTTGCATTAGTGGAAATTTGTTTTACAGTAAGGTTCAACTGCTCTGCGGCGGCATTCATTTCCTGAATGGTTACCGTCTGAGTCTGGGTTCTCTGGCTCATGGAAGCGGAACTTTCGGCAATCAGCTTGCTGCCTTCAGACTGTTGATTGATCGCCTCTATCACACTTCCCAGCACACTGCGCAACTGACTTAAGAATGCCTTGAGGCCTTTGCCCATCTGGCCGATGGCATCATCACCGGAAACAGTGACTTCCGCGGTAAGGTTTCCCGCCTCGGCAGCGTTCACAGTATCCAGCAGGGAATTAACCTGGCTTTGAAGGTATGCCGCCTGTTCCCTTTCGCGTTCCTGCGCATCCTTGAGGTTTTTCTCATTCTCAAGTCGTTCGGTAACAATATCCCAGTTTACCATGGCACCGACATAGTTCTTGTTGTGGTCGTAAATAGCGCTGGCATTCAAATCCAACTTCTCCGGGCCAACCTGGATGATGGTCCTGTGGGGGAGATTCTTGGGGTTACTTAACAACTTGCGCTGGTGTTCAGGGGCCTTGTGGAACAAATCCACCGATTTGCCGATCATGTCGGAAACCTTGATGGGCATATATTTTTCAAGCCTTGCGAGCGTTCTTGCGGATGCGGGGTTGAGGTAGCGGATGTTAAAATCCATATCGGTATACATCACATTGATGGGAAGATTTTCAACCATGTTGAAAATACGGGCCATTTCCGCGGCTTTGGCCTCACGACCCTGCATTTCAATCACCAGTTTGAAGAATTCCTCAAGCAACTGATCCTTGGCGGAATTATGGTCCAATGAAGCGGCTGAAAATAACAGGAACACACCTGCTGTTTTACCATCCAAAACCAACTGGCGTGCCACGGCAATTTTCATCCCGGCGGAAGACATTGCACGGGATAATGGGCAGTCTGAAGATTCCAAATTCTCAATCACCAGGGTTCCAGTCTGCCTGCTTGCGCGGCTGGCAAGACTTCCATCCTTGAGAATCATGGATTTGACCGCGGCGTCAAGTTCCTGCCCATTGGCACATGAATCCAAAGCAAGGCTGAACTGCTGGTCCTTGGCATGAAAGGCCCAGTAGGTGGCAAACGTGAAACCTATGGCATTATTCAAACCTGGCAGCGCTATCGCATTGATTTGGGTTCCATCATGGGCCTGGTTCAGTGCCTTGGAAAACCTGGCGTAAGCCTGGGCGTTTTCTGGAAAATCAAAAAGGTCACCCATGGTTGTTGCCTTGGAAGCGGAAGAGGTTCTTCTTTGACGAGCCATCGCAAACTATCCTTTTGAATGAACCGTCCTGGTATTGCCAGTCGCAGCTTCAATTCTGCAACAAGAGAGATTTTTCAGCCTTGTTTTAAGGCCTCGTTCACATTGCTAGATTGCATCATTTTCTCGATATCAAGCAGAATCAAGAGATGATCATTTTCCTTGGTAAGACCCGCAATATGGTTGGAAGTGCCCATCGCTATCGCAGATTCAGGGGATTGCACTTCGTTGGGATTAATTTTTTTCACCTGGGTGACATTATCCACGATCAGGCCAACAGTTTTCTTCTGCACATGAACCACCACCACGCGGGTGTCCTGGTTAATCTCCCGGTTTTGCATACCAAGGATAATTCGAAGATTAAGGATGGGAATGATGTTGCCACGAAGGTTTGTCACCCCCTCCACAAACGCGGGCACCTGAGGCAGGCGGGTAACACCATTATAAAGCACTATCTCCTGGATCTTTTCGATCGGGATTGCGTATTCTTGTTCATTCAAAATAAAACCAACATATTGCTGGTATTTCTGGGCGGCTTCCCTTCGTTCTTTTCTGGAATCCTCTCCAAGCATGGAAATACTGCCGGACTGAATTTGCGAAGACTTGGTTTGAATGGATGTCATAAACTAGATCACTCCGGAATAAATCCCTTGCGTAACGCGGATTAAAGGGCTGTGAGCAAACAGGACCAATACTCCATGTCCAAATCCCTATGTAGCAAGCCCTGAAAACCGTCAAACCTCAGGCCAAGAACTTTCCAAATACCATGCACCTTTGACACCAAAATCAATGCTGCATGCTCATTAAGGTGCTTTTGGCTCAATTCCTTTGAAATGCCAATCAAATTGGAAGTCGCTTCAGGAATCGTTCTAATCTCAAGTAGCGAATCCGAACCATCGCCCAAAACGGAATCTCTTCCAAACGACTTTAAAGCCGCTTGGGTTTGTCCCAAACCGATCAACTCATCCGCAAATGGCCCCGTAAAACAAACCTTTCGATTTATTTTACCCATTTTTTCCATATACCCTAGGGGAGCATAATTCACAATGAGCCGAAGAACTACAGGAAAAATCGTTTTAATTGACTTTTTGTTAACTATTCCTCCCGCATATTCGTTATCTTCTTTCAAAACATCCACCAAGCTTTTGGAGGCAGACACCAATACGCCGTAGGTTTTCTCGGTTATTGGAGTTTTTTTAAGCTTTTTCAAAAACTCCACCCCGGTCATTTCTGGCAGAGTGTAATCAGCAAACACCAACTGAGGCACAGACATAACTGCCAGTTCCAAACCTTGCTTGGCGGAAGTTGCCAGCCGGGTATCCAATCCTTCGTGACTGATGGAATCCAAAATCATGGAACCCACTAACTTGGATGGTTCCACCAACAAAGCCAAATTCTTTATTTCCCCGGGCGATTCATAGGAAGCACCTTTGGTGCCAGCAAGTTCATGGTATTTCATGATATCACGGATAGACTTGGCCAAAGACTGGGCATTGGGAAACCTTAAAGTCGGGTCCTTGGACATGCACCTACGCACAATTTCACAAACATCCCTTGGGATTTCAGGAACCAGTAAAGATGGATCAGGAACCGGCTTGGTGGTATGTGCAATCATGTGCTCCATAACTGTCTTGGCATCCGGGTAGGGGAATTTTCTACAAAGCAGCGCATAGAGGGTGGCACCAAGGTTATAAATATCTGACCTTGGAGTAATGTTGTAACCATCAAACTGTTCCGGGCTCATATACTGCGGCGTTCCAACAATCACCTGATTTGCTGAATTCTTGAAAACCTCCTCGGGATCTTGAAGAAGGGAACTACTAAGACCAAAATCAGCAATCTTTATAACCCCGTCATCCGCAAGCATGAGGTTTTCTGGCTTGATATCCCTGTGAATCAAACCAGCCGCATGGGCAGCGGCCAACCCATCGGCGGCCTGGGCTATCATCCCCAGGGTCTCAAACCATCCGGGCTTCCGCTTTCTGATAAGCTCGGAAACACTTCCCTGCCCGGCGTATTCCATCGCAATAAAGTACATATCATTTGCGACATTGATTTCATGGATGGAAATAACATTAGGATGGTTCAACCTGGCAACCGCCCTGGCTTCACCAAAAATGAATCCAAGTCGTCTCTCTTTAAACCCGAAGTCTTTTTAAGCAGCTTGATCGCGACATTTCTTTGCAGTAATGGGTCATGGGCCAGATAGACCTCCCCCATGCCTCCTTCACCAAGCTTACGGAGAATGTGGTATTTACCCAGGGAACTTCCGGGTGCAAGCTCAATGGCTTTTTCCCTTTTAAAACCCGGTGTCTCGGAGTACTTGGAATTTAAATACAGTTCGGTATGCGCGGCTTCCCCTTGGGGTTCGCCTTCATGGTGCTGCAAAACTTTCTGCTGTTTTTTATCCTGGGTCATGAATTTAGACCCTGACTGTCCAGGCTTAAATCCATGATGGATCTTGCCATTTCCTGAAGTGAAAGTGCTGCCTGGGAAATTCCCGCTTCCGCGACCGCCTTGGGCATGCCATACACCGCACAACTGGAAGGTTCCTGCGAAAGCACCAACCCACCTTTCTCGCGAATGGCTTTGGCACCCAGCATGCCATCCTGCCCCATGCCGGTAAGAATGGAAACCAGTGTTCTTTTTCCAAACACATTTGCCATGGATCTAAAAAGCACATCCGCGGCAGGTCTGCAGAAATTTTCCTGTGCTTCGTGGTTTAATCCCAGAACTGGCAGCCCACCGGATGATTGCACAGTCATATGGTAATCACCGGGGGCAATATAAATTTCCGAAGGCCGGATCACCATTCCATTGGTTGCTTCAACAACCTTCCTACCAGGAATTAATTCATTAAGCCGGGCCGCAAATCGTGTGGTAAAAACCGGTGGCATGTGAATAACCACCAGAATGGGTGTTTTGAATTCAGGCTTTAGATGCTTTAACATGTTTTCCAAGGCAGGCGGACCACCCGTGGATGCCGCGATACCCACGGCGGCTACTTTTTGGGGAGCAGGAAGATTTAATGGGCGTGTTTCAGAAATGCGGGGATGGCTGGAAAATTCCTGTTGTTTCAAAAGAGCATTCAGCTTGTGGAATATATCCTCTTCAAACTGTTCCCATGTGATCTGTTTACCACCTTCCACCCTGGGTTTGGTAATGTAATCCATGGCCCCAAGAGCAAGGGCTTCCAAGGTAACCTCGGCACCCTCCGCAGAAAGGGAAGAACAAATAACCACTCGTGTTTTGGGATTTTTTTTGCGAATCAGCTTCAGGGCTTCCAGCCCTTCCATAATCGGCATTACCAAGTCCAGAAAAACATAATCATGATTACCCTGGGCAACCTTGGCAACACACTCCACACCATCCTTAGCCGAATCCAGCGTAAGCTCTGGAAAAGCTTCGGAGATCTTCGTGCGAAGGAAATGCCTCATGACAGCGGAATCATCAACGATTAGTAATGATTTCTTGCTCACGATTGCCTCTGTAATGATCCGATTTCAATAAACGTATTTTATTAAAATGGACAACGAGGTCCCATAATCATGTTGTCCTTTTCTTCCAAGGGGCAACCAATTGACTTATCCATATGGCGCCTAGAACCGGCACTCCCCATTGCAATTCCCTTATATGAATCGCCATTCCGACTAATACCACCCAGCCAAATGCCTTCAAGGTGGCAAGCGGGTTGATTCTTGCCCGCCTTCGTTTGCCAAGGACATTTGCCCAATCTGGAACCAGCATTGCCGCCATGTACCAGGCAGGGATGATATTTAATTCTTTGGCAGAAATAATTCCGGGTAAACTTTCTTGAAAGACAAATCCAGCCACCAGCCCCACACCCATCATGATTGCCTTTTTCACCAAGTTGGAAGCTTTTTTGTACCACTTTGCGGTTCCAACAAAAACCAAGGTGGACGAATACAGACTGGTCAAAATGATCGTAATAATCATGATTTTGCCGTAAGAATCCACCACCTGAAGAATCCTCAGCCCAAACACCCAGATAAGGCTACCCAATGTGCTGAAAAAAAGGACCAGGGGTACTTCGTATTTTATTCTTGTGCCAACCTTTAACGCGGGTATGGGACCAGTCACGCTGGCAGGCGCCATCAATTGCTGAACTGTGACTGCTGAACCAAAAACACCTTTAAATTCCTCAAGCATGGCCTGAACACTTTCGTAGCGGCCATTCTTGTCCTGAGCCAGTGCCTTTTTTAATATGGGATGAAATCGAGCATCCAACACACGCGAAAGGTCGGGTGTTGATTGCATTTGCTTTCGCAATATCTCCACCAGGTCTTCTCCGTCATAGGGAAGACAACCGGAGAGCATCTCATACAAGATCACCCCCAGCGCGTAAATATCCACATTCTTGTCATATCTGCCAGAGGCAATCTCAGGAGCCATGTACTGGCAGGTGCCGATCCTCTCGGTGTGCCCGCGGTGCAAACCGGCACCAATCGATTTGCTAAGCCCGTAATCTCCCACCTTGACAATGGAGTTCTCCAGAAAAACATTACCAGGTTTCAAGTCACGGTGAACAATACCATGTTCATGAAGATGCCTGATGGCTTCGGCCATGGAGACAAAACATTCCCGCACCAGTTCCAAAGGCATGCCGCGCTTGTGCCTGGCAATCAGCGAGGCAAGGGTTTCTCCAAACATATATTCCATCACCACCCAGGTATCATCCCGGGAATCCACCCGAAGATCATAAAGGGTGACCAAGTTCGGGTGTTTCAAATTCAAAACAGCCAGCGCCCCCCTGCGTTCCACCTCGCGGTCATTTGAATTGCGTATCCACTTAAGGGCGGCAATCTTGCCCCCGTCACTTACAGCAAGGTATACCTCGCCGAAGCCACCGATACCCACACCCCGCTTGATGGTAAAACCTTCCAGGGGCCGATCACCACATTGAAAATTGAAGGACATGAAAGACCTCACGGGCGATATGTGGAAGCAGCCGGTTCAATACTGAAGGAGATGGACCCTGCGATAACCGAGGCTTCCTCAGGAATTGGGTGCGGCCCGGTGACTTTTTTGCCAGCAACAATCAAGGGGCTTTCAGAACGGATACTAAGGCCGTTTCGACTTCGGAAAATGATAACCGGCTTTGCCAACCCGGGCACAAGGATATGGGCGGGGGCCTCACGACCAAGCGAAAGGGTTTGCCCCATGAGAACCACCCCATCCACCGGCGCGGTGGGACGGTGAAAGCTTAACGGTCGAACCAAGGCAGTCAGCGACCCTTGCAAAGGCAGGCTAAAAAGCACCCTGCAACTGTTTCCCAGGGTTATTTCCTCATCTCCCTTGAGAATCATCGGTTGATCCACCACTACTTCGTTCACTTTACAG
>Ga0129333_10007137_pt1 | contig 10569 bp, 14 predicted proteins | sample CPB6_08_DNA_FD_94474 | JGI IMG/M metagenome (GOLD analysis project Ga0129333, IMG submission 94474) | Freshwater to marine salinity gradient microbial communities from Chesapeake Bay, USA - CPBay_Sum_0.6_0.8_DNA | ecosystem: Environmental > Aquatic > Marine > Coastal | place: USA: Chesapeake...
ATCCAATCTGATGGATTTTCCGACTTGCGCGGCGAGTTAGTTAGTGACTTCAAAGGGTTTCAGTAGTATTGTGGTATGAGATTCCACGTCGTAGGACTACCCCATACCCAAGTAACTAAAGAGTTCTCAGGATGTGCCTATACCGAAAAGGTCAGGCGCTTCTGCAATATGATGAAGGGCCTAGGCCATACGGTCTATCTCTATGCTGGCGAAGAGAACGAAGCCAATGTAGATGAACTGATACCTTGTATCACTGAGACCCAGCGTAGGATTGCCGTAGGCAATAAGCCGTATGTTGAAACCCCATACGATCCAAAGCTGCAGCACTGGCAGACCTTTAACAAGAAGGCCGCTAAGGAGATTCGCAAGCGAGCCGATAAGCAAGACTTCATCTGCTTGATAGCAGGTGGCAGTCACCAGCCAATCGCAGATCAACTACCAGAGTTTATGAATGTGGAGTTCGGAGTTGGGTACTCCGGCGTATTTGCTCCATATAGAGTCTTTGAGTCTTACGCTTGGATGCACAGCGTCTACGCTCAACTAAAGGATGCAGCTACCGTAGATGGCAGCTTCTTTGATGCTGTAATCCCAGGTTACCTAGAGCCAGAGATGTTCCCACTAGGTAAAGGTGATGGCGACTATTACCTGTATATCGGCAGGATGGTTCCACGCAAGGGCGTGGATATCGCCGCCCATATCTGCAAGGTAATCGGTGCAAGACTGATTATGGCAGGACCGGGAAATCACATCCCAAGCTATGGCGAGTACATAGGACCAGTAGGCCCAGAAAAGCGAGCTGAGCTAATGGGTGGGGCAATAGCCACCTTCGTGCCTACGCTTTACATAGAACCTTTTGGCAATGTGAACATTGAATCACAAGCCTGCGGAACTCCAGTAATTACCACAGACTGGGGCGCATTTACAGAGACGGTAGTACAGGGCGTCACTGGATATCGCTGCCGCAATGTTGAGGACTTTATCTTGGCTACTCAAAACGTCAAGAATCTAGATCGCAAGGCAATTAGGGATAGGGCTGTATCGCTCTACTCCGTAGATGTCATTGCGAAGCAATACGAGAAATACTTCGAGAGACTGTTGACCCTATGGGGCGACGGCTGGTATACGGAAGGAAACAATGCCAACACTGTCCGAGATGATAGACGAGGTACGGACTAACCTACAGGGTTATACCCTTCGTCAAGATCGCATCACCTATGTGAATAATGCGGCTGGTCTTACGACTACCAGTCTTTCTATAGAAGTAGGCTCAACTGAGAATCTAGCCAAGGGCCTAATAGAAATTGATGATGAACTAATCTGGGTCGACTCTTTTAACAAAGCAACTGACACACTTAATGTTATGGGCGCCGCTGCTAACCCAATAGGTCGCGGCTTCCAAGGGACCACGCCTGCTCCACACTCTCGATATGCGCAGATAACCCTTGCTCCTACCTTCCCAAGGATTTCAATTAAGAAGGCTATCAACGACACCATCAACTCTTACTACCCAAAGCTCTGGGCTGTTGCATCTACCACCTTCACCTTCAATGCCAGCCAGGTTACTTACGCCCTGCCGGATGACTGCGAGCAGATTCTTTATATGTCTTGGCAGACCACTGGTTCAAGCCAAGAGTGGCTGCCCATCAACCGCTGGCGCATAGACCCAATGGCCAACTCAAGCACCTTTAATACCAACGTTACGGTAAATATCTACGAGAACATTCAGCCGGGACGAACTGTCCAGGTCTGGTATACAACTGAGCCGAATACTCTAGATGCAAGCACCGATGATTACGAAGATGTCAGCGGCCTACCAGGTAGCACCGCCGATGTGACTGTTCTTGGCGCCTGCTACAAGCTGCTGTCATTCCTTGACACTGGACGTATCAATCTATCCAGCGCTGAGGCTGACCTTAACGATACGAAGAATCCATACAACTCCGGCTCTTCGGCATCCCGTTATGTATTCGCCCTGTTCCAACAGCGCCTTAATGATGAGGCTCTGAAGTTGCAGGATAAGTTCCCAATCCGTTTGCACTATAGCCGTTAGGAGATAATAAGTGGCTAGAAAATACTCATCAACCAGCGTAGAGCAGTTGCTCAATGGCTCGCTTGGCGCAGGTGATACCACCATATCGCTGACTAATTCATCTGCAGTAACGGCTCTGCTAGGCGGAGTAACTCTTGGTGCCGCAGTAGGCGGCGTATACCCAGATCAATTCACCGTTGCTATCGACCCTGATACAGCCTCTGAAGAAATTGTTTTTGTAAGGGCTACCTCTGGTAACCAGTTGACTGCAGTACTACGCGGTCAGGCTGGAACCTCTGCAACGACCCACACCGCTGGTGCAACTATCAAGCACGTCCTTACCAGCGATGACTTGTCAGCCTATGCGACTTTGACTGATACACAGACCTTAACTAATAAGACCCTAACTGCTCCAGTAATTAGCACCATTGCCAATACTGGAACCTTAACGCTGCCATCTAGCACAGATACCTTAGTCGGTCGCGCTACTACCGATACGCTGACTAACAAGACCATAGCCCTTGGCAGCAATACCGTAAGTGGAACTATTGCCCAGTTTAATACTGCTTTGACTGATGGCAATTTCGCCACCATTCAGGGAACTGAAACTTTAACCAATAAGACCTTGACTACGCCAGTCATTACCCTTGGCTATAGCACCCCTTCGTTTACATCTAATGCTTATACGCTAGTAATCGGAGACCAATATAAGTTCCTATTGGCTAGTAACAGCACTGCTGCAGGTAGCGTTAGAATCCCAACGTATGCTTCGGTTCCGTTCCCTAATGGAACGCAGATAACCGTAATCCAAACTGGCACCGGTCAGTTGACAATCAACGCCGTATCTTCTGGAACAACAACAATCTATTCGGCTGGGGCTACCGCGTCATCGCCTAAATGTCGCACCCGATACTCAGCCGTAACCTTGATACAAGCAGATGCCGATGTCTGGTATGTGGTTGGAGATTTGGTCTAATGCAAATTATTGGATCAATGGGTTCACCTCAGCGCAAATACGCGCTGGCTCAAACTTATACCTCTAGCACTACCTATACAGTTCCTGATGGTGTAGGACAGATTGCGATATTCGCAGTTGGGCGAGGTAATTCTGGGCAAGGTGGCACAGGTGGGTCTTATCCCTTGCCACAATCAGGTTCTGGTGGGGCTGGCGGTGGAGGTGGAGGCGCTTGCGCAGCCTGGAATATAGATGTCAAGTCTGGTGATACTTGGACCGTAACCATAGGAACATCAGCATCTGCCACTAATGGAACTATTACCTTAACCGCTAATGGCGGAAGTGGTCAAGCAGGCGGCTCATATTCTGTAACTGGTGCAACAAATTCTACTGGAGCAGCAGGTACCAGCGGTAGTGGAGGTGGCCCAGCCCGCACATCCTATGCCATTGGTTTTAATGGAAGCAACGGAAGTTCTGGTACCGCCCTTTCTAACTCTTCTTGGCCTGATTTAGGCTTGCCTAACGGTCTATACAGTTCTGGTGCCGGAGGTGGTGGAGGTGGAGGCGGCTCATTAAATAATCTTTCGACCACAACTAATTCCGGTGGTACTGGTGGTACTGGTTATATTGGCTCTGGAGCGGGTGGTAATGGCGGTAGATACTTTACTGCGGGTAACGCATCAAATCTAAATGGTACTGCTGGAACAACTGGCAACGGTCCTGACGGAGGCGGAGGCGGTGGCGGCGCTGGAGTTGCTACGACTGCGCTAAATACCAGCCCATCAGGTTGGGCAACCACTTCTGCAGGCGCTGGCGGAGCCGCTGGTTCTGCATCAGTTTATATTTATCAACGATAAGCAAGGAGAACGATGGCACCCTACGGTGACGACATCACAGAAGGTATTCCGTATGTCCTTTCTAATCCATCTACTGCACCTATCTACACGCCTAGCAATGTTGCCTATGATATGGCCATCAACAATCTGCCATTCTTTACGGCAGCATCTGATGATTCCCCTTATCGCCGCGTAACTGCTCAATATCGTAAGCAGCAATACGATCAAACCCGCGAAGCTGGAGAGCAGACCCTTACCGGTTGGTGGTTCCGTAGCCAGTCTTCATTCCATTTAGGCCAAGGCATTAAGTTCTTTGAGCCTGCTCAAGATGAAGGGCTACGCTTTCAGTACACCGAGTCCAAGGGTCTAGATGTCTGGACCAAGGGACAGGCAACACTGATACTGGATTCAGATGCTGGTCATCAAACCACTGCCGCTATCAACAGCAACGGTAGGCCAGACCAGCACTTACGTTCCATTAAGTGGACAAAGAGTGGTAACACCTACGACGGTTGCTTGATGCTTGATGGCTTTGATATCAATAAGGTTTACCCGACCATAACGGCTTCGGTCACCAATAAAGCCTTGACTTCTAACGTAGCTACTCTAACCACCAGCACTGCTCACGGGTTGGCAGTTGGTATGACTGCCGAGATATCAGGCGTAGATGCCACATTCAATGGTTCGTATACCATCACTGCGGTTACTAGTACCACCTTCTCTTATGCAAAAACTGCAACTAACGTAACTTCAACGCCAGTAAGTCCTGCCGGTACGGTTTATAGCAACGATACCCACTTCCAGGATTATTCAGTGGTTGGCGCTTACAAGGTTTACGCTTTATGTGATGATGGTGTCTACGCCTACTGGTTATCCCTTATTGACGATTCGGGTGTGGATAAGACTGCGATGTATAAGAAGTTACTTAATGATGATGCAACCGTATCACCAACTTTGATGTGGAAGACATCTTCAGTGTTAGTAAACAATGCAGTTATTGAGTTCACTAAAGAGCGTATTGTGGCTTGTATAAACAATGGCGTCTATGAGATATCAACCACAGCGTCGGCCTTGCCTACCGCTGTCTATACCCACCCAGTTGACAACTTTGTTTATGCCAGCATCACCTCAAGTGGTGCTGCTATTTATGTGGCAGGTTTCTCAGGCAGCCAATCAAATATCCAGAAGTTTACTCTCACCTCAGTCGGTGCTATGCCTACCTTGACTAGCGCAATCACTGCAGCAGAGATGCCTAGTGGGGAACTCATCTACAAGATTTACTACTACCTTGGCTATATGATGATTGGAACCACCAAAGGCGTTCGAGTAGCAGCCGTATCTGATGACGGTTCATTAGCATACGGACCTCTATTGTTTGATTCTGAGCAACCAGTCTATGACTTTGCCGCTAGGGACAGATATATATGGGCCGCTACCAACGTGGATGGCGCTCCTGGCACGACAAGGATTGACCTTGGTACGCAGATTGGTTCATTGCTTTTCCCATACGCTTGGGATACCTACTACGCCGGGGTGAGCGGTAGATACACCACAGCCTGTGCCTTCGTCAATGGCACCGACAGACTGGCCTTTACCACTAATTACACGACTACTGATGGCGCTGTCTACATAGAGTCAGCCACCCGCTTAGTATCTAGTGGCTACCTACAGACTGGTTACATCCGCTACAACACCTTAGAGAACAAGTTGTTTAAGTTGCTTAACCCGCGCTTCGATGCAACCAATGGCGCTATATCCATATTCTCTATAGATTCAGAGGGCGATGAATACTCAATCGGCTCGTTTATCCAAGGGGCAGCTGTAACTGAGATTGGTATTCCGTACCCAGCCGCTGCTCAAGAATACCTAGGTTTCAAGTTTACTTTCACTAGAAGCGATACGGACAATACCAAGGGTCCGATATTCACTGGATACCAAGTCAAGGCGCTGCCAGCAATTCCGCGTCAACGCATAATCCAGTACCCACTGTTCTGCTATGACCACGAGTCTGACAGATTTGGCGTTGAGGTTGGCTATGACGGTTCAGCCTATGACCGAATGATTGCTCTTGAGTCTGTTGAGAATACGGGTGATACCGTCCGTGTAGAAGATTTCAGAACCGGTGAGGTTTACATCGGTTTGATAGAAGAACTTGATTTCATAAACCGTACACCGTCAGACAAAAGATTCTCCGGCTTCGGCGGAATCCTAGTCGCAACTATTCGATCCGTATAAGGAGCCAGAGATGACCCCTGCTGATTGGGCTGGACTAGCAGTATCCATATTAACCGTAGCTGCTGGATTTACCGCAGCGATACGCTGGTTAGTCAAGCATTACCTACAAGAACTAAAGCCCAATGGCGGGTCATCCATCAAAGACAAGGTTAATCACCTTGAAGAGAAGGTTGACCTACTTACCGACCTGGTAAAGGAAGCACTGAGGAAATGAATGAGACCTGTAGTCAAGAGAGCCACGCCTGCTGCTATTGCTGTTCTTCGTCAGGCGACACAGTTGTGGCCCAAGCGCAAGAGACTGTCCGACGGATTGTTGCCTTCGTCGGCTCACCTAGTTCAGAATCCCAACTCGGATCACAATGTGGGTCTTGCTGTGGACCTAACTCACGACCCTAAGAATGGCGTCGACTGCGCTGAGATATTCCTAAGACTACAAACCGACGCCCGCGTTGAGTATCTGATATTCAATGGCCGCATCTGGTCAGACGGTAAGGGTAACCGCCCTTACGATGGTAGTAACAAGCACACTAAGCACCTACATATTTCCATCAAGCCAAAGTATGCCAATGACACCAGTCCTTGGTTCGGTTGGATGGGAGAGCCTAAGCGCCTCAATAAAGCCAAGGCTAAGTTGAAGAGAGTAAAGGCTAAGAAGAAAGAAACCCCAAGTCCTAAGGAGGACTAATGGATAAGTTAGTAAAGAAGTTAAAGAGCAAAGAGTTTAAGGCTGCATTCAAGTCTTACCTCCGAGCTGTCCTTGCTTCTGCTGCCGCAATGGGCATAGCGTTCCTAACCGACATCGCGCCGGAGTACGCTGTCCTAATTGGTGGCTTGACTGCCCCTATCGTTAAGTGGGCTGACAAGGCTGAAGCTGAGTTCGGACTCAAGTACGACGAGGCTACTAAGTAGGTTGTAACGAGCGCTGCGAGGAAGGCCCCTGCCCTAACGGGTGGGGGCCTCTATTTTTATGCCCGAAATCGGGCTTCTAAGGGGCCTCAGAGGGCTTATCTACTGGGCAAGGTACCTTCACTAGGTTCCCGCAGTTAGAACACTCGGCATCTAAGGCCCACCAGCAGATGTCATAGTCATCAAACTGAGCGAAGATTGTGAAGATGGTAGAGCCGCAGACGCATTGGTGTGTCGGCCCAAGGGACCGTAAGTCAGAGGCTTTGATAGGTGGTAGGCTAGTTCTTTGCAGCCTTGGTAGACGGAACCACATTGCTCGGGACGGCTCCCTCCTGTGGTCGGTCGCCTCGGCGCTTTCAGCGCCGCCCTACCGTTTATTCGCTAACGCTCATATTGTACAAATCAGACAGGTGTCGCTTGGCGCGACACGCCGTACCTAGTGATAAAGTTTCGCAGTGACCACACTGGTAGGGATAGCTCTTAGTGAAGCCTGTTACCTAGCCGCTGATAGTCAGATTACTGAAGACAATCTAAGAACCATATCTACTGCCACTCCAAAGATAATCTCAGTGGGTAGATACTTACTGGGTATTACTGGTGACTCTCGCCCTGGTGACATCCTCGCCTATAACTGGACCCCGCCACCCTACAAGGGTGCAGATCCGGTCCAGTGGATGGGAAAGAAAGTCTTGCCGTCAATACTCGCGGCGTTTAAGGAGAATGGATATGACCCCTATGAAGCGGTCAAAGAAAAGGACTCGGGGTTCGACTACCTTGTATCGTTTAATGGCAACCTCTTCCATATTGCGACCGACCTATCGTTCATCTCGTCGGATCACGGGCTTTATGGACTCGGGTCGGGCGGCCAGTTTGCTCTTGGTTATCTTTATAGTAATTTGGATAACATCACTGGCTCTAATGTAGAGCGACACGCCCGTAAAGCTGTAGAGATTGCGTCAGTACTTGACGTCAATACGCACCTGCCTTTACAGTTCGTTACACAAGAAAGGGTGATATGAGAAAAGATAAAGGTTCCTGGTCTGTCTACCTAAACCGGAACCACTTCTTTAACTGGGGTATTGGCATCAACTATTACCACGAGTACGAGACTGCACCCTTCAAAGTGATGGCAAAGATTTGTCAGATTGACCTGCTATTCTTTAACATCACGATTACTAGGTGGGCAAAATGGATATAAAAGAATTGCTGATTAAGTCTCTTCACGAGAAGGAGAATCAGCGCGGTCGAAGTACGCAGGTACAGATCGGGCCATCAGAACTGGGCGGCTGTCGCCGCAAGGTTTGGTACCGACTCAACAACCAGCCGGAGACCAACGATAACGAGCTAAAGCTCGCAGCGATTATGGGTACTGCTATCCACGCTGCAATAGAGTCAGCGATGGCTGACAACAAAGAAGTTCTACTTGAGCAGACTGTCGAATACGGCGGGATGAAGGCTCACGTAGACTGCTACATCCCTTCCGTCGGGGCTGTTGTGGACTGGAAGACTGTCAAGGCTAAGAACCTTAACTACTTTCCCAGTCTGCAACAGCGGTGGCAGGTACAGGTTTATGGCTACCTAATTTCTAAGTCGGGATTGGGGAAGGTCACGACTGTGAACCTAGTAGCCATACCTCGTGATGGTGATGAGCGAGACATAACAGTCCACTCAGAAGCCTATGACGAGGCCCTCGCGCTAGAGGCGCTCGGATGGTTAGATGCAATACGGAACGGTCAAGTGATTCCCGAACCCGAAAGGGACGAGAGTTACTGTAAGTATTATTGCAAATACTATGACGCCTCTGGCGAGATGGGATGCGTTGGTCTAAAAAAAGGACCTACAAAAACTGAATTACCGATAATAGATAACCCCGATGCAGACAAGTCTGCTCTGGAATATCTGCAACTCGACAACCAGATTAAGGAACTGACCGAACGAAAGGAAGCCATAAGAGAAGGGCTTTCTGGATTACTCGGCGTAACTCAATCTGGTTTCGAGATCAAGTGGACAACAGTCCAAAACAATACGGTCGATAAGGAAGCGGTGGAGAAAGCACTAGGCTTCGTACCGACTAAGCAGGGCAAGGAGAGCGCAAGGCTCTCAATCAGACAGGGAGGAAAGTAATGGCTGCATCAGAATCAACTAAGTTCCAGGTGAACTTCAAATCACCAGATGGGACGCTTATCAACCTCTACGCATCAAGCAAGGAGGAACTTGAAGGGCTGCTTACTACAGCTCAAGACTTTTCAGCGCTCATTTCTAGCGTTAGCAAATCTTTTGGAAGCACTTCAGCGGCTGCACCCGTTTATAGTCCTGGAGTTCAGGGCAAAGGAGCAGCGCCAGCAACGCCAACCGCAGGGCAGGACGGGCCGCCGGTCTGTCGCCACGGGGCGATGAGTTTCCGTGAAGGTGTCGGAGCTAAGGGACCTTGGAAGGGATATATGTGCGCTGCACCTAAGGGTGCAACGGACAAGTGCCAGACAATCTGGGTCAAGTGATTCGATGCGAGAGCCACGTGAGTACGAGGCTCCGCTATGTGCGCAAGTCGGTGGTGATCTCTGGTTCCCCGAGAAGGGTGGAGACATTGGTCTTATCAGAAAAGCGCAGAGTATTTGTGCGCTGTGTAACCACAGAGTTGAGTGCGCCGAATGGGGCATCAAATATGAAGCCTATGGAATCTGGGGAGGACTTGTTTCCTACCACAGAGAAGAGATTCGCAACCAAAGAAACATAAAACTACCGAGGGAGTTAAGTGCTTAGGCTAGACCGAGCTTGGCGCAGTTCGCACAGTAGTGCTGAACCGCTGCCTGTGGTCTGGAACAACTTAAAGAACAAAGAGATTACCTTCAGGCGCGGGCAGTTATGTATGGTCGCTGCTGCGCCTAACGCTGGTAAGTCTATGTTTGCTCTTGTCTACGCGATAAAGGCAGGAGTACCAACGCTGTTCTTCTCGGCAGATACTGATACTGCAACGGTGATGATTAGAGCGGCGGCCCATATATCGGGCCACGCTCAGTCAACTGTTGAAGAGAACATTAGGCGCAGGCCAAATCACTATGCTAAAGACTTGCAGGCGATGAGCCACATACAGTGGGTCTTTGACTCCAGTCCTAACATAGACGACATCGAACACGAGATTAAGGCTTACATTGAACTCTATGGTGAGGCACCTAAGCTGATTGTCATAGATAACCTAATGAATGTAGTCGCTGAGACAGACAATGAGTGGGCCGGTCTGCGGGCTATTATGGTGGAGTTCCACGATATGGCTCGCAAGACTGACGCTTGCGTGATGGTATTGCACCACGTCTCAGAGCAGAGCGAGTATGGTTCGGTCTTTGAACCTTCAGCTCGCAAGGCTATTCACGGTAAGGTGAGCCAACTACCAGCGCTAATACTTACCCTTGGTTATGATCCTTATAGCAAGGTGCTACGGGTGGCCTGCGTTAAGAATCGCTTTGGTAAGCACGCCGCTGATGGCAAGGACTATACGGGATTGTTTACTAACTTTGCTTGCTGTGATATCAGAGACTCTGATGCGATGGGCAGGGCGCTACTGCGCACTGATATGGTCGGAGTATGAGCAGTTACAATAAGGCCAAGGGTTC
>Ga0129333_10007139_pt1 | contig 10567 bp, 10 predicted proteins | sample CPB6_08_DNA_FD_94474 | JGI IMG/M metagenome (GOLD analysis project Ga0129333, IMG submission 94474) | Freshwater to marine salinity gradient microbial communities from Chesapeake Bay, USA - CPBay_Sum_0.6_0.8_DNA | ecosystem: Environmental > Aquatic > Marine > Coastal | place: USA: Chesapeake...
ACCTTGCACAAGCAATAGCCCACGAGGCAGACGTCTGGTTTCTTGACGAACCGACCGCAGGTCTCGATGCGGAGGGGCGGGACACAGTGACATCGTGTGTCGCTGCTGCCCGTGCGAGCGGCGCCTGTGTGGTGGTGTCGACGCACGACATCGATGACGCACGTGAAGCGGACATCGTGTTACTCGTGGCCAAAGAGGTCATCGCGCAGGGCTCTCCCCAAGTAGTCCTCACCGACGCCAATCTGCGCCGTATGTATGGGTTCACCGGCCAGCACTAGCCATCTACGGGGCTCGGGACGGCCGTGGAACTAGGCTGAAGGGCGCATGAAGGGGCTCATTCTCTCGGGTGGCGCGGGTACACGGCTTCGCCCCATCACCCACACCAGGGCCAAACAGCTGGTGCCTATCGCAAACAAGCCCATTCTCTTCTACGGCATCGAAGCAATGGCCGAGGCGGGAATTCAGGAAATCGGAATCATCGTGGGGGACACTCGCGACGAGATCATCGCTGCTGTGGGGGACGGGTCTCAGTTCGGCGTGAAAGTCACCTACATACCTCAGGATGCACCGCTCGGTCTTGCGCACTGTGTGCTGATCGCCCGTGATTTCCTGAAGGACGACGACTTCGTCATGTATCTCGGCGACAACATGCTCGAGCAGAACCTCACTCAATTCGTGTCGGGTTTCAAGAGCAAGCGAACGACGTCGAACCCACCTAGTGCACAGATTCTCTTGTGCGAGGTGGAAGATGCTTCTCATTTCGGTGTGGCCGTGGTGAACAAAGACGGTCACGTCACCGACCTCGAGGAAAAACCGAAGAAGCCGCGCTCGAACCTTGCGCTCGTAGGCGTGTATCTCTTCGACAAGTCGATTCATGTCGCTGTGTCGTCCATCAAACCGTCTGCGCGCGGCGAGCTTGAGATCACCGATGCCATCCAGTGGTTGGTCGACAACAAGCACGTGGTCCATCACGAGGTGCTCGAGGGTTGGTGGATCGACACTGGCAAGAAGGACCCGCTCCTTGAGTGCAATCGACTGGTTCTCGACGTCATCGAAGCAGACAACAACGGCACCGTCGACGACCAATCCCGTGTCGAAGGTCGCGTACGCATCATGGATGGCGCCAAGATCGAGAATTCACGAGTGCGTGGGCCGGTCGTCATCGGTCGAAACGCAGTCATCGTGAACAGCTACATCGGCCCCTATACGTCGGTGGGTGACGATTGCACCATCGCCGACACCGACATCGAACATTCGGTGGTGCTGTCGCGTAGCAGCATCTCGGGTGCCGGTCGTCTTGTCGACTCGCTTATCGGTTACGACGTCGCAGTGAAGCGGACTGAAGCCCTGCCGAAGGCCCATCGACTCATGCTGGGTGACGACTCCATCGTCGAAATCGGTTGACCCCGGTCGAAGAGCGCGAAAGAAAACGAGTCGAGGAGCACCTACGTGGCACAGATCGAAAAGTCCGACATCATCGAAGGCGTCTATGTCGTGACCCCGGACATTCACGGTGATGCTCGTGGATTCTTCGTCGAGACATATCGTCGCGAGTGGTTTCCGAAGGGTCGCGAGATGATTCAAGGAAATCGCGGTGACCGTCAGGCCGGTGCAGTCGTCGGACTTCATTACCACCTACATCAGGCCGACTACTGGTACGTACCCTTCGGTTCGTGTCGAGTGGTGCTCCACGACCTGCGTCAAGGTTCGCCGAGTGACGGACGCACGCAAGTGATCGACCTTGGCGCACGCGCCGACGGTACGCATGACCACCGTGGTGTGTATATCCCGCCCGGTGTGGCTCATGGGTTCTCTGCGTTGTCGAACATGACCATCACGTACCTCGTCGACGGGTACTACAACCCGAAAGATGAACTTGGAGTGGCCTGGGATGACCCTGCCATTGGTGCTGATTGGGGCGTGAAGGACCCTGTCCTTTCCGCTCGAGACCAGGCCAACCCGTCGCGGGCTGCCATCGCGCCTGAGTTGCGACCACACGTTTCTTTGAGGACATGACATGAAGTACTTCGTCACCGGTGCAGCTGGTTTCATCGGTTCCAATTACGTGCGCCACGTTCTTGCCACCACTGACCATGAGGTCACCGTCTACGACGCACTCACCTATGCGGGGAATCTGTCGACGATGAAGGACATGTCAGATGATCCGCGATTCTCGTTCGTGCAGGGGAATATTTGTGACCCTGCAGCGGTGGAAACCGCGATGAAGGGCCATGAGGTCGTGGTTCACTTCGCCGCTGAGAGCCACGTCGACCGGTCGATTTCAGGTTCTGATGATTTCATTCTCACGAACTGTTACGGCACGAACGTCATCATCGACACTGCGAGACGACTGGAGATGCAACGAGTACTTCACATCGGAACAGACGAGGTGTACGGATCGGTGGAAGAGGGTTCGTCGCTCGAGACCGATCCGCTCGAGCCTCGTTCGCCATACTCTGCATCGAAGGCCGGATCAGACTTGATCGCGCTGTCGTACTACTCGACGCACAACACGCCCGTGGTCGTGACTCGATGCACCAACAACTTTGGTCCGTATCAATACCCCGAGAAGGCCATTCCGCTGTTTGTCACCAATCTCATGGACGGCGGAAAGATTCCGCTGTACGGCGATGGCCTGAACGAGCGTGACTGGTTGTTCGTCGACGACCATTGCACCGGTATCCAATTGGTGCTCGAAGAGGGCAACCTCGGAGAGATCTACAACATCGGTGCAGGCAACGAAACTCCGAATCGAGTACTTGTCGACAAGATTCTCGACATCATGGGCAAAGACGAATCCAGTGTCCAATATGTTGAAGACCGTAAGGGTCATGACCGTCGCTACTCGGTGAATATCGACAAGATCACCAAGTTGGGATGGAAGAAGAGGCGATCCCTTGATGAAGCGTTGCTCGAGACAGTGAAGTGGTATCAGGACAATCGTTGGTGGTGGGAACCGCTGAAGAAGGCCAAGTAGGCCCCGTAGGCCTCATGTCATGACGCGACTGTTAGTCACTGGTGCCGCCGGACAGTTGGGAACTGAGCTACTTGCTGTTGCAAGCGCACGTGGGGTGGAGTGCATCGGTACCGCACACGCCGATGTCGACATCGTCGATGCCCACGCAGTGATGAATGTGGTCGAGAAAGTTCGTCCGACCCACATCATTCACGCAGCCGCATGGACAGCGGTCGACAACTGCGAAGCAGACCCGAGCAAGGCACTAGCTGTCAACGGGCAAGGCACAGCGAACGTCGCGGCAGCAGCGCGCCGCGCTGGGGCTCACGTCACCTACGTGTCGACGGACTATGTGTTCGACGGCACGAAAGTCGGACCATATGTGGAGACGGATCGCACCAACCCTGTGTCGTCGTATGGCCGGAGCAAATTGGCAGGCGAGCAAGCATTGTCGTCTCTTGATGCGATCGTGCGTATTTCCTGGGTGTGCGGATATACGGGAGGCAACATGGTAAAGACCATTTTGCGAATCGCAGAGAACCAGGAAGTGCTGTCGTTCGTAGACGATCAACGAGGTCATCCGACGTTCGCAGACGACGCAGGCGCGCGCATCGTTGATCTAGCACTCGCGAATGTGGCCGGAATCTGGCACGTCACAAATCAGGGTGAGGTCTCGTGGTTCGAGTTCGCCCGTGAAGTCCTCATCGCAGCAGGACTTGACCCTGACCGGGTGCGGCCGATCCTGACAGCTGATCTTCAGCCCCCACGACCTGCGCCGCGCCCTACGAATTCAGTGCTGCAGAACAAGGCAATGTCCGACGCAGGATGGCCGATGTTGGACGACTTTCGTGTACCGCTCAAACGCCTCGTCGATCGACTGATGTCGGACTCGACCAAGTAGCGGTGCAAGCGATAGAGCAGATGGAGCAGGTATGGATGTAGGACTCGCAATTCCTCAAATGGCGCGGGGACTTGACCGAAGCCGAGTGCTCGGGTGGTGTCAGGCCGCCGACAACGGACCGTTTTCGAGTATCTCGGCTGGGGAGCGCATCACGTTTCGAAACCTCGAAGGAATCACGTTGTGTGCAGCAGCAGCTGTCGCCACAGAACGAGTTCGAGTGATGACCAATGTCATCGTCTTGCCCTGGCATCAGCCGGCCTTGATTGCAAAAGAACTGGCGACGATTGACGTGATGTCGGGTGGCCGACTTGATGTTGCCGTGGGTGTCGGTGGACGGTGGCAGGACTATGCCGCACTTGCGTCGCCATTCGACAATCGTCATCAGCGACTCGACGATGCGGTTGCCGAAGTGAAACGACTGTGGACCGGTGGAGCCGCTGCCGACGGTGAGTCGGTGGGGCCCGAACCCGTGCAGCAAGGCGGGCCTCGGTTGTTCGGCTCGGCAATGGGCCCGAAGTCAATGGCGCGAGTAGCAAAGTGGGCACATGGGGTGAGCGGTTTCACTCTGATGGCCGATGTGTCTGAAGCCAAGCGCCAGTTCGCGGCTGCGGAATCTGCCTGGTCAAGTGCTGGGCGCACCGACAAGCCACGACACATGACCGGAACATTCGTGTCTCTTGGAAAGGACTCACGAGAAGTGCTTCGTCGGTTTGCCTATGAATACCTCGAGGTATTCTCGCCAGACTTCGCCAAACAACTCAGCGAGTCGATGCGTATCCACGACAAGGCAGCCCTTCGCGATCTGCTTGTCGAGATGAAAGAGATCGGTTGCGACGAGTTCGTGGTGGTTCCTGCCACATCTGACCCGGCGATGGCCAATGAAGTGGCCGACGTTGTAGCTGAGGTCATGTGATGACAACTCGGAGGCCGACGGCATTGGTCACTGGCGCAAGCAGAGGTGTGGGCAAAGGAATCGCTCTTGCGCTAGCAGCGAACGGATATGACTTGGTGATCACAGCTAGAACGGTCACAGAAGGTTCGGGGAGCAGTCCTGAGACGGGTGGGCCACTTGAGGGAAGTCTTGAGCGCACACAACGTGAGGCTCGAGAACTCGGTGCTGAGTGTCGGTGTGTGGTGATGGACCTGCTCGACCTCGAGGCGCTCGAGAACGCGGCCCACGAAGCACTCGCTGCGACAGATGGTCGACTCGACGTGCTGGTGAACAATGCCATTTACGCCGGTCCAGGTAACGATCGCCTGTTCGGAGAAGTGGATCGTCGCGACATCATCAATCGTGTCACTGGCAATTTGACAGCGCAGCTTCTCTTCACGCAGACGATTCTCAATGCCATGTTGCGACAAGACGAGATTGCGGGCTTGCGCGGAACAATCGTGAACATCACGTCGGGTGCTGGTCAACACACACCGCCGGCTCCGGTGGGCAAAGGTGGATGGCCGCTGACATACGCGGCTACCAAGGCCGGCTTTCACCGCATGGCAGACATGTTGGCGCTCGAGTACGGGCCAGTCGGAATACGTGCCTGCAACATCAACCCAGGTTTCATCGCGACCGAGCGTGTGCTCGCGTCGGAGACGCTGAAGTTCGTCGCGGAGCAGGGGGCAGCACCTTCTGTCGTGGGAGATGCCGTGCTGCGGTTCTTGAGTGACTTGTCCCTCAAGAACGGTGTTTATCTTCAAGCCCAGTAGAAATCGCGGGCTGTTCGAAGCGGGGCCGATGAGGCCGGTGCTACCTTGAGGAAACCAATTCGGAGGTTTCATATGCGTAAGGCGGCATTGGTAGGACTAGTTGTCACGGCGACTCTCGGAGCGGCCTCGTCCTCAGTCAGGGCATCTACGCCGACGGTCACGGTGCCTGCACCGGCCGACTTGGTCGTCGAAGCCGACTGGACGCCAGTTCTTGGCGACATCGCAGATATGAATTCGGTGAACTGCCGAGATGGTGCGACGACGCACAAGTCAGTGAAGGATCTCGAAACTGCTTTGAGTTCGAACCCGGTGAGATTGCTCAACGTGGTGAGTCTCGAGTGCAAGCCGACGTTGGCCGTTGAAGGCAAGGTCGTGACTCTCACTGGTACCGCCAAGAGTGATTCACTCGGATTCTCAGACGGCGTGTTCAATCTGAAGTGCAGTTTCCGTTCCAACCTTTCTGTCACCGTCGGCATCGACGCCGGGCTCAAGGTGCCGACCCTCATCGCCATGAAGAACTTGGTGTCCTCTCAGTTGCCCGTCGCATGTTCATTCACGGCCACATCAGCCGCAAAGGGTGCTTCACTCAGCGGCACGATCGAGGGGCTCGCGAACGTCGGTTCTTCGGCTTCGAAACAATGTGCGGCAAGCGCAGTCGCATGTGTGCCGTTCAGTCTCGACTCTGTGAACGTCACGATCACGGATACCACCGGTTCTCTCGACGGCCTCGTCGGCTCCGGTACCTACTCGTATGCCGACACGTTCCAGCTGGAAGGAATCACGGACATAGTCGACAAGTTCACAGCGACCAAGAAGGCGCTCGGTCTCGGTATTCGCAATCGTCCACAGGTCGACCCCGATCAAGGTGCGATGAAGTTGACCTTCGCCGAGGGATCGGGAAAGTCGACGATTCTGCGTCCTGCGCCGTTGAAGGCCGGGGGACAGGGCATCGTGACGGCAGGTGAAGGAGTCCATGTTGCGACCGTTGCCGGTGCAAAGTGTTCCATCACACTTTCCAACGGAGCGAGAAAGTCGACGCTGACTGCCACCGCTGGAGCTGATGGCGTGGCAATCGTCAACTACTCGGCCGTCAAACTCAAAGCTGAAGCAAAGAAGATCGGCGCGGTGAAACGCGGAAAGACTCTTCCGAGTGTGACGGCGACAGCGGCCTGCACCTCTGGGACCACAGTGATTCCAGCGGTCAGTGAGAAGGTGCAACTCGCTATCTGATTCCGAGAATTGCTCGGGTCTCCTCGTGAGTCGCGACTGTGTTGCCACTTCGGCGAATGACCTCAATAGCTTCGGCAACCAATTCGTGGTTGCTCACCTGGCGATAACCTTCGTAGTCCTCCAAGCCGACGCGCAAGTGACCGCCACGGGCCAATACCTCTTCGGCAAAGCCTGACCTCGCGAGATCACCACCCAGAACAGCACACGCCCACGGAAGTTGGGCGTCGGCGAGCAGATCGAGATACTGGTCAAGTGCTGCTGTCGAGGGTGGAAGACCGAATGGTTGGCGGTCTGTGCCGAAGTACAGCTTCACCAATGCACCCGGAGCCAACTGGCCAGACCGCGCGTACGCAGCCACGATGCGTACATATCCAGGTTCAAAGCAGGAGATGCTCGGAGCGAGTTGAAGGTCGCGACAGCGACTGTTGACGGTGGCGATGTCGCGGGGTGAGTATCCGTACAAGATGCCCGAGCCTGGTCCGCCGTCATCGGTTGGACGCCACAACAAGGTCGAACCGGGGTCGAGTAATGCCATGTCGATAAGTCCCAGCTCGGCAAGATGCTCGTGGTGTTCCCACATCTTCACACCATCAGACAAGTGATAGGCGTTTGCCGTCGGATACATCAGTGCTCGTGGGAACTGACGTTGAAGCTCGGTAAACACCTCCGCGCTGCGTCGCGCCATTGAGAGCGGTTCTTTGTCGGGGAAAGATCGAAATTCGTCGTGGTGATGGAAAATTGATGCGCCAACCGCAAGACACTCGAGACCGTCGCTGATGAGCTCGTCGATACTGATCGGAACGCGAGGCTGTTGCTCTTTTCGGGTTGGCCCGTTGACCGCGACCTCGATGATGACCGGTCGCGACACGATCAGCGTGGGTTCGGGTGATGACAGGCCACGAAGTGACCGCTGGCGATCTCACGAAGTTCGGGCTCTTGCTGGGCACAGAGGTCAGTGGCGGCAGGGCAGCGAGTACGAAAGCGGCACCCGGACGGAGGATTCATCGGAGACGGTGGCTCACCTTCGATGGTTGCCTTCGCCCGACCACGTCGTGGGTCGGGAACCGGAACCGAGCCGATAAGTGCCTTCGCGTAATGGTGTGCCGGGTTTGCATAGAGAGCATCGGGGGGTGCGACCTCGCACACCTTGCCCAAGTACATGACGAGCACCCGAGTCGACACCTGCTTGACGACAGACAAGTCATGGGAGATGAAGATCATCGTGAGCCCGAAACGGTCCTTCATGTCCTGAAGCAAATTCAGAATTTGTGCCTGAATCGAAACGTCGAGTGCCGATACGGGTTCGTCACAGATGAGCAGCTCGGGGTCGAGTGCGATGGAGCGGGCGATACTTATGCGCTGGCATTGACCGCCTGAGAATTCCCACGGACGGCGATCACGCACGACGGCGGGGTCAAGGCCGACTGCGGTGAGAAGTTCATTGACCTTCTTCTCGCGTTCGGCATCATCACCGCGGCCCCACACTTTGAGAGGTTCGTCGACGATGTTCTTCACTTGGAGACGCGGGTCGAGGGACGAAATCGGGTCCTGGAAGATCATCTGCATGCGCGGTCGTACCGCTCGCAAGGCAGAGTCATCGAATGAGGTCAACTCGTCACCACCGAGCTTCACCGAACCACTCGTCGGACGTGGCAGTTGCAGAATCGCCTTGCCGAGTGTCGACTTGCCACAGCCGGACTCGCCGACGATGGCAAGCGTCTCACCTCGTAACACATCGAAGCTCACGCCTGCGACAGCACTAACGACAGTCTTGCGACCTGCTTTGTAGTTCATGACGAGGTCGTTCACCTCGAGCACCTTGTCGCCCTCTTGACGCATGTGCGCCTTGCCGGTGCCTGCCATCAGCGACCTCCTCCGATAGGGAAGAAGCAGCGGTACTGGTGACCGTTGCCCATGTCAACGAGAGGTGGCTGTTCGGTGCGGCACTTGTCCGTTGCGTACTGACAGCGTGGCGCAAAGGCGCAACCTGGTTCCGGTTGTGTGGGGTCGGGTAGGCGACCAGCGATGACGGGGATCTTCTGACCGCTTGGTAGGTCCATGCGCGGGATCGACTTCAGGAGTGCTTCGGTGTACGGCATCTTCATGTTGGCAAACAACTCGCCGGTCGGTGCGGCCTCGACCACCTGCCCTGCATACATAACGAGGATTCGATCGGTGTGACCAGCAACCACTCCGAGGTCGTGGGTGACCAGCACCATCGACATATTCGACTCTGCTCGTAGCTCATCGAGAAGCTCGAGTACCTGTGCCTGCACGGTCACGTCGAGAGCTGTGGTCGGCTCATCTGCGAAGAGCAATTCAGGCGTGCATGCGACTGCGATTGCGATCATGACGCGCTGGCGCATGCCGCCAGATAGTTGCCCCGGGTACTTGCGGAGTGCAGCATACGGATCGGGAATGCGGACACGTTCAAGAAGTTCCACGGCGCGCGCCTTGGCTTGTTGCTTCGACATGCCGAGGCGAACGGTGAGACCTTCCATGATCTGTGAACCGATCCGTCGCACGGGGTTGAGCGATGTCATCGGATCTTGGAAGATCATCGCCATACCGGTTCCCCAATGAGTGCGTAGCTCGTCGCGAGTCAGTGAAGACAAGTCGAGACCGGCGAATTCGACGCTTCCTGTACGGGTGGCATTCTGTGTGAGAAGACCCATGATGCCGCGAGACAGAACGGTCTTTCCAGATCCCGACTCACCGACGACGCCGATGCTCTCCCCTCGACGAATGGACACGGACACACCGCGGACTGCCTGGATGTTGCCACGCGAGGAACTGAAGCTCACGTGAAGATCGTCGACCACCAAGATGTTGTCGCTCATATGCGCGACTCCCGTTGGTCGAGTGACTGTCGGATGATGTCGCCCACCTTGTTCGTAGAGATGACAGTGAGGGCGATGACCGCAATGGGTGCAAGAACTATGTAGGGCCGAATCTCAAGCTCAGTGCGGTAGAGGGCGAGCATCGAGCCCCAACTGACCCCGCCCGGTATACCTGCACCAAGAAGCGCGAGTGAGCCCTCGGCGACAATGACAACGCCAACTGCAAGGAATGCGACGGCAAGCATCGAGGGTATGACGTTTGGAATGATTCGCTGGAACAATACCGATCTGTTGGTCGCGCCGAGGCTGCGCGATGCGGTGACGAAGTCGCGGTTCACCCATTGCATGGCGGAAGAGCGCGCGATGCGACCGAGTTGTGGAATGACGACCAATGCCAGCGAAGTCATGAGAACAAAGGCACTGGAAAAGCTACTGCGACCCCCATCAACTGCGTCTGGTGCAAGTACCGCCATGAATGCCAGTGCCATCACAAGCAGCGGTATTGACAAGATGACATTGAAGAGCAACACAATGATGCGATCGATGACGCCTTTGCGAAAAGCGGCAAAGATTCCGACGATGCCACCGATGGTGCCGCCGATGCCGACCGAGAACACGGCAACGAACATCGAGATACGGGCACCGTTTGCAAGCAGAGACAAGATGTCATAGCCGTCTGGGGTGGTTCCAAGGATGTGGCATCCGTGTGGGGTGCCAGCGCCAAAGGATCCTTCCTCTGCGGCACCACTGTCGTCCTCAGATCCATCGAGGACTGCGGTGGTGTCGGTGACATCAGCGTATGTCTCGGTGGGGAACTCTTCGACTGCGGTGGTGTCGGTGACATCGGCGTAAGTCTCGGTGGGGAACTCTTCGACTGCGGTGGTGTCGGTGACATCGGCGTATGTCTCAGTCGTTGTGTCTTCGTCAAGCAAG
>Ga0129333_10007140_pt1 | contig 10565 bp, 10 predicted proteins | sample CPB6_08_DNA_FD_94474 | JGI IMG/M metagenome (GOLD analysis project Ga0129333, IMG submission 94474) | Freshwater to marine salinity gradient microbial communities from Chesapeake Bay, USA - CPBay_Sum_0.6_0.8_DNA | ecosystem: Environmental > Aquatic > Marine > Coastal | place: USA: Chesapeake...
CCAGGTGAGTCCGACCCATGTCGAACTCATGAAGTCCTACGCGGCGAGTGAGGTCTCGATCCTGCGCAAGGTGCGGGTGCCCAATGCCGTTCCGTACCTGTTCACGGCCCTGAAGATCGCCGCCCCGGCGTCGGTCATCACGGCTTTCGTGAGCGAATACTTCGGCGGTTCCCAGAACGGTTTGGGCAGCCGGATCGCCAGCAATATCGCCAATTCGAAGAACGCCGTGGCGTGGGCCTATGTCCTCGGGGCATGTCTGCTCGGTCTAGCGTTCTACGTGATCTCCAGCGTGCTGGAGGGAGTCGCCACACCGGGTGGTGGCTCCAAACGAGCCGACAAGGGCCCCGGGGCCCGACGCGGCAACTGATACCAAGGGCGCACGCCCATGGGGAGGAGCAATTACATGAGAAGGATCAAGGGATGGAAGGCAGTGGCAGGCGTCGTCGCTCTGTCATTGGCCGCCGTGGCCTGTGGTGGTGATGACGGTGATTCCGCATCGGAAGAGACCACCGCGACCGAGGCTCCGGCCACCGAAGCACCGATGTCCAGCGAGGCTCCGGCCGACGGCACGTGCGAGAGCACCACGCCGGTCAAGCTTCAGCTGCAGTGGTTCACGCAGGCCCAGTTCGCCGGTTACTTCGCGGCGATCGAAGAGGGCTATTACGCCGCCCAGTGTCTCGACGTCTCCATCGTCGAGGGTGGTGTCGACATCGTTCCGCAGCAGCAGCTCGCGGACGGCGCGGTCGACTTTGCTCTGTCGTGGGTGCCCAAGGCTCTCGCCAGCCGTGAGGCCGGCGCGAACATCGTGAACATCGCCCAGATCTTCCAGCGTTCGGGAACCCTGCAGGTGTCGTTCAAGGACAAGAACATCACCTCGCCGGCCGACTTCGCCGGTAAGAAGATCGGTAACTGGGGCTACGGCAACGAGTTCGAGATCTTCGCTGCTCTGACCCAGGCCGGTATCGACCCGGCGACGGGTGTGGAGCTCGTGCAGCAGCAGTTCGACATGGCTGCTCTGCTCGCCGGAGACATCGATGCCGCCGAGGCCATGACGTACAACGAGTACGCCCAGGTTCTCGAGGCCGTGAACCCGGAGACCGGTGCGCTGTACACCGCCGATGACTTCAACGTCGTTTCGTACGAAGACGAAGGCGTCGGAATGCTCCAGGACGCCATCTGGGCGTCGGGTGATCGTCTCGCCAACGAAGAGGGCTACCGCGACACTGCGGTGAAGTTCGTGGCCGCTTCGATCCAGGGTTGGGCTTTCTGCCGCGACAATGCTCAGGCTTGCGCCGACATCGTCGTGTCGAAGGGTTCCAAGCTCGGCGCGTCGCACCAGTTGTGGCAGATGAACGAGGTCAACAAGTTGATCTGGCCGGCCGCTGGTGGCGCCGGAGTGATCGACTCGGCCGCCTGGGACCGCACCGCCAAGTTGGCGCAGGAGACCGTGAACCTCGAAGGTTCCACGGTTCTCACCGCGGCTCCTGATGCCGAGTCCTACACCAACGACATCGTCACCGAGGCGCTGGCCCTTCTCGAGGGTCTGGGCGTCGACACCAAGGGTGAGGGCTTCGCCCCTATCGAGGTGACGCTGGCTGAGGGTGGCGCCTGATCGATCAGGCTTCTCCTTCGGAGAACGAGGGCGGGCGGGCTTCGGCCCGCCCGCTTCGCGTTCCGACCGATGTCGCGCAATGGGCGCCGGTCGTGTTCGTGCTCCTGTGGAGCACGGGTTTCATCGTGGCGCGTTACGGAACGCGCGACGCCGGCCCGCTCACGTTCTTGTTCCTGCGCCTCGTGGTGGCCGCCGCGGTTCTGTGGTTGGTCGCGATGGCTACCGATGCACCACGCCTTACGCGCTCCGATACGAAGTGGGCCGCACTCACCGGACTCGGACTCCACGCGGTGTATCTCGGCGGGGTTTTCGTGGCCGCCGATCTCGGGTTGCCGTCGGGTCTGTCGGCGCTGATCGCCGGACTGCATCCGGTCTTCACGTCACTCGGCGCGCTCGGACTCTTGGGCGAGAGGTTGAGTCGCCGTCAGTGGCTCGGCGTGTCGATGGGTGTGGGCGGAGTCGTGGCGGTCGTGATCGATCGTCTCGACGCCGGTGTGAAGGGAGTGACCGCTGGAGCCTTGGTGGCCATGGCGGTATCGGTGCTCGGCATGTCGTCGGGCACGTTGTTGCAACGCGCCAAGGGTGGCTCCATGCCACTGCTGCGCGGTACGGCGGTTCAGTACGTGGCGGCCGCCGCAGTGTTGGGGGTGGGCTCGGTGACCGTCGAGGGATTCGACGTCGAGCCGACGGCGCGGTTCTGGTGGTCGTTGTTGTGGGCGGTCGGTGTGTTGTCGATCGCCGCCGTTCTGATCATGCTGTATCTGCTGCAGCGGCAAGCCGCGGTGAAGGTGAGCAGTCTCTTCTTCCTGACGCCGGCCCTCAGCACGATCGAGGGGGCGTTGTTGTTCGACGAGCGATTGGGGGCCCTGGCCGTGGCCGGCCTCGTGGTGGCCCTCCTCGGCGTCTACCTCACCACCCGCAACTAACCCCGGTGTTTTGGTGATGATTTTTCACCGTATAGGTGAAGAACCCACACCAGAAAAGCGGTCTCAGCCGGTGCAGCGGGCGTCGGCGAGGGTCAGAACCTCGTCGATGATGGCGATGCCCTGACGGACTTCGTCGTCGGTGGTGGTGAGCGGCGGGACCACGTGCATGCGATTGAAGTGCGTGAACGGCCACAGACCCTTGGCCTTGCAGGCGCCGATCAGTTCGACCATCGGTGCGTTGGCTTCGCCACCCGCATTGAACGGAACGAGCGGCTCGCGGGTCTCGCGATTCTTCACGAGCTCGATGGCCCAGAACACGCCGATACCGCGCACGTCGCCGACGCTCGGGTGCTTGGCCTTCAACTTCTCGAGTTCGGGTCCGATCACGTCGCGACCGAGGTGACGCGCGTGCTCGATGATGCCTTCTTCTTCGTAGATGTTGATGCTCGCCACCGCCGCCGCACAGGCGAGCGGGTGACCCGAGTAGGTGAGGCCACCGGGGAACTGACGCTCGCGGAACGTGTCGGAGATCTTGCGGCTGATCACCACACCACCGAGAGGGATGTAACCCGAGTTCACGCCCTTGGCGAAGCAGATCAGATCGGGGGTGACACCCCACGCATCGACGGCGAACCATTCGCCGCAACGGCCGAATCCGGACATGACTTCGTCGGCGATGAACACGATGCCGTATTCGTCGCAGATCGCCCGCACGCCGTCGAGGTAACCGGGCGGCGGAACGAGGATGCCGTTGGTGCCGACGACGCTCTCGAGCATGATCGCCGCCACGGTCTGCGGACCTTCCACCATCAGCGTGTCGCGCAGATGCTGGAGCGCGCGCTGAGTTTCCTGGATCTCGTCGGTGCTGTGGAACGCCGAGCGATACGGATACGGCCCCCAGAACTTCACGATGCCGGGCAGGCCGGGCTCGCTCGGCCAACGGCGCGGATCGCCGGTGAGCTGGATCGCGCCGCCGGTGGCTCCGTGGTAGCTGCGATACGTGGTGAGGATCTTGTGGCGGCCGGTGTGGAGTCGGGCCATACGGATGGCGTTCTCGGTCGCCTCGGCACCACCGTTGGTGAAGAACACCATGTCGAGGTCGCCCGGGGCGCGCTCGGCGATGAGTCGCGCCGCTTCGCTACGCGCATCGTTGGCATGGAACGGGGCGATGGTGCACAATCGGGCCGCCTGCTCCTGGATGGCGGCGACCAACTTGGGGTGCTGATGACCGATGTTGACGTTGACCAACTGGCTCGAGAAGTCGAGATAACGCTTGCCCTGGTCGTCCCAGAACCAACTGCCTTCGGCCCCGGCGACGACGATCGGATTGATGAGGCTTTGCGCCGACCACGAGTGGAACACGTGGGAACGGTCGTTCACGAGCGCTTCGGAGGGCCGGGTTTCGAGACTGGTCATGCCTCAACACTATTCAGGACGACGCAGTGAGGGGTAACGCCGGTGACGATGGGGGAGAAGACGATTGCTACCGTCACCGGCATGGGTGAACGAGTTTCCTTCAAGTCGAACGGTGGAACCTGCGAGGGCTATCTCGCCGATGGTGGTGGACCGGGTGTCGTGGTGATCCAGGAGTGGTGGGGGCTCGTCCCGCACATCGAGCGCGTCGCCGATCGTTTCGCCGCCGAGGGTTTCACCGCCCTCGCCCCCGACCTGTATCACGGTGAGGCCTCGACCGAACCCGACGGTGCCGGCAAGTTGATGATGGCGCTCAATCTCCAGACCGCGGGCAAGGATCTCTCGGGCGCGGTCGATTTCCTGCAGCAGAAGACGGGCCGCACCAAGGTGGGTGCCGTGGGTTATTGCATGGGTGGCGGGCTCACTCTCGTTCTGAGCACATTGCGCCCCGACGCCATCGCGGCCGCCGCGCCGTATTACGGCGTGATCCCGTGGGCCTCGGCTCAGCCCGACTGGTCGAAGATGACCGCCAAGGTCGTGGGCGAGTACGCCGAGAAGGACGGCTTCGCCGGTCCCGACGCCGTGCGCGCGCTCGAGTCGCAACTTCGTGGACTCGGCAAGGACGTGACGTTGCACATCCATGCCGGTGCCGACCACGCGTTCTTCAATGACACTCGTCCCGATGTGTACGACGCGGCGTGCGCCAAGACGGCCCTCGACCGCACACTTGCTCTGTTCCGCGCCGAACTCTGAGCGAACATCGGCAAAGCGCCGTCAGGCGTCGCCGCAGTAGTCGAAGGGCGCGGCCGCGCACAGCGCGGTGAAGGTCCGGTCGTCCACCACGCCGTCGGGCGTGAGACCCTGCGTCGACTGGAACGCGATCACGGCGCGGGTCGTGCCCGGACCGAATACCCCATCGGTGGAGATCTGGTAGCCGAACGACTGGAGCATCTCCTGGACCGTGCGCACGGTCTCGTTGCGGTCGCACTTCTGCACGGGCAGCCCCTCGGGACGTGCGAAGTAGTCCTCACATTGGCTGAGGTCGACACCGACGGTCGTGGTGGTGGCCGACGTGGAGTCGGTCGTGCTCGCATCGGGAGTCGTGTCGCTCGGCGCCACGGCGAGCGGAGCGTCGTCGGTCGGGGGAGTCGGCGCAACGGTGGTGGAGAGGGTCGGGATCGACACCGGCACGAGTTCGGTTCGTGGTGGTGTGGCTTCGTCGTTACGAACGACCGCCAGGCCGATCAGCAAACCGACCGCGATGCCGAGTGCGCCGCCGACGAGACCGATGGTCAGCCGGCGGTTCGACATGAAGTCACCCTAGGGCGTCGATGGCTGCCTGAACCGCCAACACGCGGCGAGCGTTGTCGACGTGCAGGTTCTCGATCATGCGTCCGTCGACCGTGATCACTCCGCGACCGTCGGCTTGTGCCTCGTCGAAGGCCGCGATCACTCGGGTCGCGTAATCCACATCGGCCTCGGTGGGCGCCCAGACCTCGTTGCAGATGTCGACCTGTCCAGGGTGGATGAGCGTCTTGCCGTCGAAGCCCATGTGCGCACCTTGCACGCATTCGTCGCGGAAGGCGTCGAGATCCTTCACGTCGTTGAAGACACCGTCGAGGATCACCTTGCCCGCTTCGCGCGCGGCGAGGAGCGCAGTGGCGAGATGCGGAGTCAGCGGTGCCCGGCCGCGAACTTGAGTGGCGCGGAGTTCCTTGGCGAGATCGTTGGTGCCCATCACGAGCGCGGCCACCCGCGGATGCGCGGCGATCGAACGAACGTTGAAGATCGCGGTCGGGGTCTCGACCATGGCCCAGATGCCGAGGGAGTCCGGCGCGCCGGCAGCCGTGAGTCGCTTGGCGACTTCGTCGAGTTCGGACACCGAGTTGATCTTGGGGATCACGACGGCGGCCGCACCCGAGGTGGCGGCGGCGGCGAGATCGTCGGCGCCCCACTGCGTGTCGAGGCCGTTGCAGCGAATGGTGATTTCGCGTCGTCCGTATTCGCCACTACGAGCGGCGGCCACCGCGTTGATTCGTGCGGCCGGCTTGGCGTCGGGAGCCACGGCGTCCTCGAGATCGAAGATCAGCGCGTCGGCGGGGATGGCCTTGGCCTTCTCGAGCGCCTTCTCGTTGGAAGACGGCATGTAGAGGGCCGAGCGGCGGGGACGGAGATCGGACATGTCGTTTCCTTCGCGGTTCAGAAGCCGTAGGCGGTGGCGAGTTCGGGGTCGCGCGCGGCGAGATCGCGCGCCAACTGCACGACGACGCGGCACTGCTTCACCGACGCGTCGTCTTCCATCTTGCCGTCGAGCATGATCGCACCGGTGCCGTCACCCATGGCATCGATCACCCGCAGCGCGTGGGCGACGTCGCTCGGACGCGGGCTGAACACCCGACGGGCGATGTCGATCTGCGCCGGATGCAGCGACCATGCCCCCACACAACCGAGCAAGTAGGCATTGCGGAACTGGTCTTCGCAGGCGACGACGTCCTTGATGTCGCCGAAGGGTCCGTAGAACGGAAGGATGCCGTGCATCACGCACGCATCGACCATGCGCGCCATGGTGTAGTGCCACAGATCTTGTTGATACGTCGCGCGCGGTGCGTCGGCGTCGGCCGGATTCGGGTCCTGGCGCACCACGTAGTCGGGGTGACCGCCGCCCACGCGCGTGGTCTTCATGCGGCGATTGGCGGCGAGGTCGGCCGGTCCGAGTGAGAGACCTTGCATACGCGGCGACGCGCCGCAGATCTCCTCCACGTTGGCCACACCGCGAGCGGTTTCGAGGATCGCGTGGATGAGGAGCGGCTTCTTCAAGCCGGCCTTGGCTTCGAGTTGGGCGAGCAGACGATCGACGTAGTGGATGTCTTCGGGTCCCTCGACCTTGGGGATCATGATCACGTCGAACTTGTCGCCGACTTCGGTCACGAGCGTGGTGAGATCGTCGAGGGCCCAGGGCGAGTCGAGGCTGTTCACGCGCGTCCAGAGTTGGGTCGTGCCCATGGGGACGGTCTTGGCCACCTTCACGAGTCCGGCGCGAGCTGCTTCCTTGTCGGTCGCCGGAACGCCGTCTTCGAGATTGCCGAGGATGATGTCGACCGTCGGCACGATCTCGGGGAGCTTGGCGACCATCTTGTCGTTCGACGGTGGGAAGAAGTGGATCATCCGACTCGGACGGAAGGGGATCTCCCGCACCGGTTCGGGGGCTCCGACGGCGAGGGGTTTGAAGAAATCTCGGGCGCTGCGCACGTCGTGAAGGGTACGCCGTTTCCGGTCGCCCGGCGAAGCCCGTCGGGTCTTGTCGGACGCGCCCTACCCTGTACTCGTGGTCGCACCCCTCGTCATCCATGGTCACGAAGTCGAGGCCGTGCTGTTCGACGCCGGAGGAATCTTCGTGATCCCCGATCCGCACGTGGTGTCGCCACTGCTGCAGTACTACGGCGCAGTGGCCGATCTCGATCGGTATCACCGGGCGCACTACGCCGGCATGGCGGCCAAATCGGCGGCGGGCTCCGGCGAGCGCGATTGGTCCGAATACAACCGTGCGTACGTCGAGTCGGTGGGTGTTCCGAGTCATGATTGTGAAGAAGCCGCCACGGTGCTCGACCGCACGCGCAACGCCTACATCTGGCGGCATCCGCTCGCCGAAAGTGTGGCCGCGCTGCGCGCGCTGCACGAGATGCAGGTTCCGATCGGTGTGGTGAGCAACGCGACCGGTCAGATCGAGAGCGTGCTCGCGCGTTCGGGTGTGTGTCAGGTGGGCGATGGTCCCGGAGTTCCCGTGCGCATCGTGGTCGACAGTCATGTGGTGGGTGTTGCCAAACCCGATCCACTGATCTTCGATTACGGCTTGGCGGTGCTCGCCGGCATCGATCGGGCGCGAGTGGCTTACGTGGGTGACAGCGTGACCATGGACGTGCACGGATCCCGCGCCGCCGGCTTGCTGCCGATCCTTCTCGACCCGTACGACGATCACGATGGCGCCGACTTCCTCCGCATCCGCTCCCTCCTCGACCTCCTCCCTCCTTCCACACCTCCACACCGTTGATCTGGTGATGAATATTCACCGTATGGGTCAAGATTCCACACCAGAAACACCGGCCGGGGCGATGGTGTCGGATCGTTGGGTCGAGTGGCGACGCAGCGTCGATCTCGACAAGTACGACTCGCGTTGGGAAACGATGGCGGCGCGTGGCGAATCGGTGCACGGCGAAGCCGACGCGGTCGATCGGGTGGTGGCCAACATGTCGATCCCGGTCGCACGAATTCTCGATGCCGGATGCGGTACCGGTCGGCTGGCGATCGAACTCGCTCGCCGTGGCTACGAACCCACGGGAGTCGACCTCGACCCCGACATGATCGAGCGCGCCCGCCGCAAGGCGCCACACGTCCTGTGGCACGTCGCCGATTTGGCGACCTTCGCCGACGAGACCACCTTCGATCTCGTCGTTCTGGCCGGCAACATTCCCAACTTCTGCGCGCCCGGGTCGCAACGCGCGATCTTCACCAATCTGGCCGCGCGACTCGCTTCGGGTGGGCGGTTGGTCTGCGGATGGTCACAGGAGAATCGGCCCGACTCTTACCACTGGCCCGAGTTCGTGGCCGACAGTGAAAGCGCAGGCCTTCGACCCATCGACACTTGGCGCAACTGGGAAGGCGACACGATGTCGCCCGACTCCGATTACGCAGTCGTGATCATGGAACGTGCCTGAACACGCCGTGAAGGCGATGAATCAGGCGTTCTGCTCCACGAGTCGACGAGCGATGACCTTCAGGCAGAGGGTTTCGTCGGCGCCCTCGAAGATCGAGAGCACGCGGGCATCCACGAATAGCCGGCTCACCGAGTACTCCTCGGCGTAGCCGTAACCGCCGTGGATCTGCATCGCTTCGCGGGTAACCCATTCAGCGGCCTTGCAGACGTACGCCTTCACCATGCTTGCTTCGGTGGTGCCGACTCCCTTGGCCATCAACTTCGACACTTGGTATCCGAACTGACGACCGGCCTGGATGAGCACCGCCATGCGACCGAGCTTGACCTTCGTCAACTGATACTCGGCGATGTTCTTGCCGAACACGTTGCGGTTGTGCGCGTGGTCGTACGCCGCTTCGTAGGCGGCCTGCATCACACCGACGGCGCGCGCCGCGGTCTGGAGTCGACCGTTCTCGAAACCTTCCATCTGGTAGTAGAAGCCCTTACCGAGTCCACCCTCTTCGCCGATGAGGTTGGTGGCCGGCACCCACCAGTTGTCGAGGGCGATCTCGTACGAGTGCATGCCGCGATAACCGATGGTGTCGATCGGGCGGCCCTCCATCTTTCCGGTGGAGCCATCGGCTCGAACCGACTGAGTGAACTCGAAGCCGTGTGCTTCGCCGCGCGGCTTGGGAACGATGAAGAGGCTGAGGCCCTTGTGCGTGAGCGAGCGATCGGGGTTGGTGCGGGCGAGAAGCATGAGCACGTCGGCGCGCGCCGCGAAGGTGCACCACGTCTTGACGCCGTTGATCACGTAACCGGGCGTGCCGTCGGGTCCTTCGGCCGGAGTGGCCGTCACCTTCAGGCCGGCCACGTCACTGCCGTAATCGGGTTCGGTCACGGCGACGGCGGCCATCACTTCGGCGGTGGCCAACTTCGGCAGCCACTCGGCCTTCTGGGCTTCGGTGCCGCCTTTCACGAGGGCGCGCGTGAGGATCTCGGGTCGGGTGATGAGCGAGCCACCGATGCCGAGGCTGCCGCGGCTGAGTTCTTCGGTGGCCACGACCATGGCGAGGTACTCACCTTCGCCGCCTTCGGAGAATCCGCCGTACTCACTCGGCACCGACAAGCCGAACGCGCCCATCTCGGCGAGACCACTGATGATCTCTTCGGGGACGTCCTCGTTGAAACGGTGCACGTGTTCGGCGCGCGGCGCGATCACTTTCTCGGCGAAGGAGCGGAAGGTGTCCTGCACCATCTCGAAGTCCTCGTCGAGGTGACGAGGGCCAGGCACATCCGCGAGTGATGCCACGAACTCCGGATCGCGATAGGTCGACACGAACGGACGCGCCGAATCGAGCACACCGACTTCGAGGCCCCACAACTCTTCGCGACCGATCAGCTTCGACATCAGATCGTGGGCCATGTCGGCGGTGTAGGCGCAGGTGATGAGACCCTCGTGCGTTCCCTTCGCGCCGTAGTCGAGCAATGAGCGCGCGGTCTCCACGGCCGATGCCGCGTGGGCGAGGTCGTAAGCGAGGATCTGTTGCTTGTCGGGACCACCGATGGTGGAGAGATGACGAAGTGCTTTGCCGACGGCCCGCGACGCGAGGTCGATCACATCGGCGGCGGTGGGCAGATCGGGGGTCACGGTGGCGCTCATCGCCCGAAACGCTAGCCACGACCCCTCGTGGGTCCGGAAGTGGTGCTCCTATCGGGCGCGGGTCGTCGGCATGGTCAGGCGTCACCTCGGGTGAGAGGAGCAACGGGCAACCGTTGGCCGGGCATGGTGTGCGACACTCGGATCGTGCGTCTGGTGTGCGTGTACTGCGGTTCGAGCTCGGGTGGGCGTCCTGAATTCGCCGCCGAGGCCCGCGAACTCGGTCGGGCGATCGTCGATGCCGGCTGCGGTCTGGTGTACGGC
>Ga0129333_10007141_pt1 | contig 10565 bp, 6 predicted proteins | sample CPB6_08_DNA_FD_94474 | JGI IMG/M metagenome (GOLD analysis project Ga0129333, IMG submission 94474) | Freshwater to marine salinity gradient microbial communities from Chesapeake Bay, USA - CPBay_Sum_0.6_0.8_DNA | ecosystem: Environmental > Aquatic > Marine > Coastal | place: USA: Chesapeake Bay...
AAGAAAAAGAAGGCTGTAAAGAAGTCTTCTAAGATGTCCTACTAATTTATTAACCCTAACGAAAGACACACACTATGAATGAAGAGACTCCCGATATGATGGAACAATCCTCCGAGACTCCAGTAGTATCACAGGAACAATCTCTTACATCGACAGCAGAGGATGCTATTCTCTCCCGTGAGAAGGCTGCTTTTGACGCTTATGTAAGAAACCAAGGCATGACCGTTCCTGAAAACTTTAAAGATGCAGGAGCTTGGTTTGAAAGCCTTAAGAATGCTCAAAAGGAATACACCAAGTCACGGCAGGAAGTATCAGATCTAAAGAAGAAGTACGAGCAGACACCCTCTACAGCAAACCCGGTCAAACAGGATGCTGCTCCAAAGGCACAGGAAGAGATTCCTGTCGTACCAGAAGTTCTTAAGATCCCTGAGAAGAAGGTAGAAGAAGTTAAGGCTGAAACTCCAGCCGTTGCTACCGAAGATGATTGGAAGCAGTGGACTGTTGAGTTCGCTACTAAGAATGATCTATCTCCTGAGACTCTTGATACGATTAAGAAAAAGACCAATCTACCAGAATCCATTATTAATGAATACATGATGGGTCAGAAGGCAAAGCTAGAGATTGCTTATAGCAAGGCTGCTGAGCTTATTGGTGGAAAGGATCAACTTGCAAAGATGTTTGATTGGGCTAGTAAGAATCTAACACAAGCTGAACAGAATGCAATCAATCAGAATCTCGCATCTCCTTCTTGGGATGTTGCTCTCTATGGTCTACAGGCAAAGTATGCCAAGGCTACAGGGACAAGCAAAGCTGCTGAACCCAAACAAACAGCAAGAGGACAAGTTCCTATTGCTAGCACTCAGCAAGGAATTACCGCTTATCAAACTAAGCGTGAATTTATGAATGAGCGCAACAACCCAAAGTTCAATGTCGATCCAAAGTTCCGCAATTATGTAGAACAGCGGATGATGAAAACTGACTTTACTAAACTACCTAAATAATCCGCGTATGAGACAGCGGATTGACTGAGGACAGCCTATGGGTAAATCCCCCGGAAGGTAATGGATGACCCTTGGCTGGACTCACTCAAACAAGTAGACTCCTTTAGGAATAATCGAACGATTGAGCGTACTTTTATTGTCTCAAAACTTTTAGTCTACTTACATAAGGAATTAATACAATGGCTATTAACTCAAATCTTGGAGCTGGCGATCTCGTTTATCGTGATCAAGTAACAGCTTCTGCGTTTCCATCTGGCGGTCTTAGCGGCACAAACAAGCTATGGCTACCACTCTGGTCTGGCGAAGTAATCAACGCTTACGATCAGTACAATGTCTTTGAAAACATGATTACAACCCGCACCATTTCAAGTGGCTTTGCTTACGAGTTCCCAACAACCGGAACCGTAGCTCTAAAGGCTGCTTGGGCTGCTGGTGAAGAGCTTGGTGGTGGCGATGCTGCTAACATTACCTTCAAGGTACAGCTCGACCCACGCCCAATGGCTGCTCACTTTGAGACTGATAATGTTGACTTGCTCGTTACTCAGTGGGATTACCGCTCAGAGCTAGCTCGTCAGGCTGGTCTAACCCTAGCCAACACCCGCGACCGTCAGGTTGCTATGGCTCTAGTTGCTGCTTGTGCTGTTGCTCCAATTGGCAGCGATCCAAGAGGAATCAGCGGTGCTTTCCAAGATCCTTGGCATGTTGTTGATGGTGCTGGTACTGCTGGTAATCCAGCATCTTGCACTGATAACCATGCTCTAAGAGTTCTTGCTGGTATTGAAGATTATCTTGTCAAGTGCCAAGAGAATGACATTCCAGTAGGAAATGTATACTGCGCTGTAACTCCAAAGGTATTCCAAGTAATCCGTAGTTTGGGTATTCCAAAGACTGATTCTGCTTTTGCAAATACTCCAATGTTTACTGCAAGCGATGATTATGGTGCTGGTGCTCCAATCTCAGCTGGTATGAACATGCTTACTGATTCTCTTGATTACATGGGTGTTAAGATTATCAAGAGCAATCACTTGCCAAAGGTTGATCACGGTTCATCTGCAATCGGTGCTGCTAAGTATAACCTTAACTGCGCTGGTCTAAACCTATTCGGTGTAATCTTCCAGCCAGAAGCAATTGCTGGTCTATCCCTCATGGGCATGAAGGTTGATACCGTACAGGATGTACGCCGTAACACTCAGTTTACCGTTGCAAGCATGCTCAAGGGTACTGGTCTAATCCGACCAGAGATGTGCCGCGCTATCGTTGGCGCACAGGCTCTTGATACCCGTGCTGAGCTACGCAACTGGCTCAATAACGGTGATACTACCACTACAACTGCTGGTAATCTCACAAACGGATTCGGTGCAGAGTACAGCAACATTGCTGCTGCTTCATATCCCACTCCAGCCTAATGATTGATTCACTCTCTACTTTCGGGTTTGCGTTTATAAACCGCGTCTGAAGAGGAGGTGATCTCATATCTACCCCCGGCTCCCTTAAGTGGGAGTCGGTGGGTTTTTTCTCTAACAATAAAGGAGGCTATATGGGCTTAATTACTAAGTTACAAGCTGTAAATCAAATGCTTCTGGCTTCCGGTGAAAACCTAGTAGCCGACCTAGAAGGCGAATCAGGTATTGATACCGGAATCGCAGAAACAATTCTTGAACAAACAAGTTTAGATTTTCAACTAAGAGGTTTAGCTTCTAATAAGTATGTCAAGAAATATGAATTAACAACTGATGGTAATATTCTAATGCCAACACCAGATGCTGATGAAGAAGGTATATTGGCTGTTGAGCTTGTATCAATTCATTTAGCATCTGATGGTATAAATACTATCAAAGCTAGAATGAATCCTAATACAATACCAGCTAGACTTTGGAATATTACTGAAGATACTGATATTTGGAAAGCGGTAAATGGTCCTTATTATCTAGAGTTTACAATGAAACTTCCTTGGGAACATTTAGAAACAACAGCACAAAGAGCTATTCTAGCTACTGCTATGCGCCATTATCAGAGTATTACTCAGGGTGATGAAGCAACAGATGCTTTCCTTGGATATCAAGAACAACTTCATACAATTAAAAGTAAAGCAGCTGATGTTAATGATAAAAGAAAAAATCTCTTTGACTCAGCTAGTATTATTAGAGATGCAACATTACGCTCTCGTTACTTTAGTGATCCCAACAGATTTAGGTACTGGCGTACCAGAGGTATTTAATGGCAATACGCAGACGAGGCCCACGGGCTGGCTTGGTTTCAACCAAGATTCCTGTTTATATGACTAATAGTGTTGGAAGACAGTCACCAAACCGTAGACAGCCAAATGAAGCAGAGAACATTGATAATGCTTTAGTATCTCTTGAGCGTAACTTTGAAAAGCGTCCCGGCTTTGAAATTGTTCCACAAAAAACAACGCTAACTTCTTCAACTTGGGATATTGATTCTTCTGCTATTAGATTAGATTTAGTTAGTCTTGCTCCTCTTTCAGAAAGTGCAAGTGATTTGTTTTACTATTGGTATAGTATTAACGAAGAAAATAGTTTTTTAGTTGTAATTAACTACAATGCCGGATTACCCACAGAAAAATTATTCTATATCTTTAGAGTTTATCCTTCTGGTTCGTGGGAAGATTTAACACCAGAAAATCAATGGGATGGAACAGATACTAATATTCCTTCTAGCTATGTTGTTAATGATTTAGCAAGCGAACAAGTAGAAGCTTACCGAATTGCTAATGGTATTGCAAACTATACAACAGCTTTAAATTCTGGTGTTGTTAGTAAAGAAACCAGAGAATATATCACTTATAAATCTGAAAGTAAAACAGCAAAAGAATCTCTTAAGGCTGTTTCTCTTGGCTCTAGTGTTGTTATTCTAAACAAGAATGTAAAAGCAGGATTTAGTTCTGATGTTGCAGGAAAGTTATTTGATCTTAATGGAGTCGTAACAACTACAGATGATATTAAAGGCCGTAAATTAACTTACTATACCGCAGCAAAAGTCGCTAGAGTTTATGACACTGGCGAAGATACTTTAGTTTCAACTGCTGATGATGTTTTATTAGGCTGGCGTCCAGCTTCTGTTATTGGTAAAGTAGGAACAAATGGTGCAGGAAATGCCCCTAATGTTCATGTACATTTAGATACAACAGCTTCTGATAAAGACGATGCTTACAATGGAGCAACAATAACTGTAGGCACAGAAACCAAAACAATTATTGATTACACAGGTGCTGATAGAAAAGCTATTTTAGATGCTGCATCTCCTTGGACTACGATTCCAAATGTAGGAAATAATTATACAGTTACATTAAAAGGTTCTGATTATATTTCAGTAGATGATTACGCTTATTATCTTGATTCTAAACAGTATTTAGGACAACGAGTAGATGATATTTCTGCCATTAAACTACCACCAGAAATAGATGATTGGTATGGTAATAACTCAAAACTAACAACAACCACAGATACTAAAGCAAGAGACATGCTTCGTGCTTTATATGATTCTGATACACAATACAATGGTATTATTGATGGTCGTGGTAAGATTTATTTTGCTGTTAGCCCTTATTTAACTTCTACAAGCGGATACTATCGTGTTATTTCTTGGAATAGTGGTGATGGTTCTCTATACTACAATACTTCTACACTAGCTATTTCTAAAACACAAACAGGTGGATTAACACTTATTACTGGTTCTGGAAGACCTTATCTTCAGAAAATTAGAACACCTGATGAACACTCTTATATTGATCCAAGAAGAATGCCACAGAAATTATCTGTGAATATTACAGGATCAAATATTACTGCGTGGAAAATGGAACCTATTGATTGGACTGCACGATCTAGTGGCGATAAACGAAACAATCCCGGTCCAAGCATTTTTAAAACAATTGATCGAAAAGCATTACGGCATGTACCTATTACAAGTATTGCTGTCTTTAAAGATAGACTTTGGTTTGCCGCTGATGATGTTGTGTTCTCTTCACAAATGGGTGAGTATGAGAATTTATTTTTAGATGATCCATCTAATATTGTTACTACTGATCCAATTGATATTCGTATTTCTTCAAATAATTACTGTGAAATTACCAGTATGACACCATTTGAAGAATACATGTTTATCAATACAAAAGCAAATACGCAGTTTCAATTATCAGGTGCATCGACTGCTGAGATTTCACCAAGCAATATTGCTGTAGCTCCAGTTACTTATTACTCTACAGCACCTATTCTTGATCCACAGTTTATTGGCACTAGACTATACTTCTTTGATTCACAGCGTTTATTCCTATTTACAGGAAAAAACTCAATGGGTTATGCATCTGCTGTTGAAGTATCTAGTCAAACTTCTGGATATTTACCAAAGAAGTATTTAACAGCAGCTACTGCTCCAGCACAAGATACTCTTTTATTTGTAGATGAAGAAAAACCAAATCACATTTATTGCTATACAAATAAGTTTAGTGGAGAACGAGTAATTCAAAATTCTTTCTATCGGTATATTTTACCAACAGAAGATAGAATTGAAACATTACAATGCTATGATAACTATATGTATGTAGTTAGTCGTAGAAAAAATAGATTAACCGGACAATCTGCAAGTGATAATCCATACTCTTTTTATTTGTATCGACATCTAATGTTAAGTGAAGATCCTTATGTTCCTCGTTTAGATCGTATGTTTAAGATGAAAATTATCTCATCTACTAATCAACCCACTAAATGGAATGCAGACTATGATCCATATACAGCAATAACAACTTATCGAATTCCTGGGTTTGCTGATGTAACAGATCCTTCACGATATTTTGTTGTTCTTTTTAAAGGTTGGTCAACAACAACAGAAGATCTAAGTAATGTTTCTATTCAACCACTATCTGTTACAAATTTAAAATCAGCCAATGGAACTGAATATCACGAAATAAAAGTAATAGGTACTGATTATGCACGACATAATTACTATGTTTATATTGGTCTTAAGTTTAAGATGAATGTAGAACTTAGTACTTTGTTTGTTAGAGATGAGAATAATAACATTATAGACGGTGTTTTAAATATTCGTAGTGGCGTCTTTAGGCATTATTACACAGGTCCATTCGATATTGAAGTCACTCATCGTGGTAGAACAGCTTTTACTACAAGTTATTTACCAACTAGACCAGAATATACCCAATATGAAGACACTCTTCCATTAGAAATTTTCCAAAAACAAGGAGAGTTTGCTACAAAAATCATGGGCTATTCAGATTCCACAAAAATCTTTATCACTAGTGAGTATCCTACTCCTGTTAACATTACCAATATGGAATTTAAAGGTAAGTTCAAACAGAAGTATACCACTATTGATACTTAATCGGAGAACACATGTCTACATATGACAACCTAAACATAGCAACAACAACGCTAACATTTACAGGAGAAGGAAATTCTTCTGTTGGTGCAAGAACTTTTGATTTAAGTACTCTTCAGTTTTTACCAGATGTTCCTTTAATTGATCAGATTGAAATTGAGCGTATCTTTGATACAGGTGTTGATTCAAAGTTTGAAGCAGTTAAGTTTACTATTGCTGATCGTCGTGAAATGTTTATCTTACCAAAAACTTGGTACAGTATAAACGAAAACACAAAGATTTTAACTGTTTTGAATTTAACCACAATTCCTACATATGATCAAAATGGTTTATTATACCCACTATCTAGAACATATAGAACTAGTTTTGGTGAAGATATTAATATTCCAGCTTTACAAAATACTACAACATCAACTCCTTCTGATCCTAATAATCCAAATAGTGATCCTATTATTAGACAGTTTGATACTGTTTTGATTAGAAGAAAAACCTTATCAAAAGAAAGCATTGTAACTTTTGCTCCGGGTACACGACTAACAACAACGCAATTAAACCTTCAGTTTAACCAACTTAAGTTTATTGTACAAGAATTACTAGCTAAAGTTAAAAACGAGTCAATTCTTAAGTATGATGAGAACGCAGTAGACGGCCCATTCTTAGGAAACACTGACCTAAGAATGTCAAATAACTATATTAAGGACTTAGGACAAGTTCTTATTACCCAGAAAAATAGCAATCCTTCTAATGAAGGAAGTGTTGTCTATCCCGGTGGTGGCTTTGCTGTAAATGTAAACTCTTTACACCATGCTGTAGTTAATGGAACAGTTTATCGCAGTGGTTTAGCTAATACAACTCCAGCTCTTTCTGGTAATTTTACTGCAAGTAATCTTAAAATTTCTAATCTTGGTGCAGCAACTCTTGATACAGATGCAGCTCAGTTTGGTCAGATTAGAGATGCTACTAATCTTATTTATGGTACTTTAAGTCCAGATCGTATTGCAACAAACTCTTTACCACTAACAAAGTTACAAACAACAAATGGTGGTAACTATGTATTACCAGAAAGCGCACTGCCTACATCTGGTGTTAGTGCTGGTACTTATGGACAAAATAGCGCAACTAATTCTAATAACATGCTTCAGATAGCTGTCGATAATAAAGGCAGAATTACAGGCATGTCTCATAGAACACTGCTAGCAGCAGATCTTCCAAATACCGCAGTTACTGCTGGTACTTATGGTGATTCTCCAACAACACTTGTTCAGTTAACTGTTGATGCACAAGGAAGAATTACAAACGCACAGGAAAGAATTATTTCTGCTAGTGATATTACACAAGTAGATGCAAGTACTGTTACATTAAATACACTACCACTTTCTGCATTGCCTACAACCAATGTACAGTTTAGTGGTACAATGAATATTCCAAATCAAATTACTGTAGATTCTAAAGGTAGAGTTACTAATGTTACTGGTGGTTCTATTACTGCTAGTAATGTATCTGATTTTACTTCAGCTGCAACAACAGTTACTCAAAATAATGCAGTATATTGGGATAATGGAGCAAGTGTATTTACTGCTGCTCAAAGCGGAACAAATAGGCGTATTTCTAATATTGCTTCCCCAACTGCTGCTAATGATGCAGTAACTAAGGGGTATATGGAATCAAATACTCTTGCTCTTAGTGCCAATGGTTATAACGCAAACAACCAATATATCAGTAATATTGGTATGCGTTCTACACCAGCCGCTGGAGATGGAGTAAACTTTGGTTTTATTCAAGGACTCGTATTACAGCAAAATGCTGTCGGTTCAACACAACCACAAACATACAATATTCCTTGGTCTAGCTTTACACTATCAGCAAATACTCCTGCTGGTTATGATAGATATCAGTATACTTTTACTGATCTTACTGCATCTACTTCAGAAATGATGATTCTACAAGGAACATCAGGATCTATAGTATTTATTCCACAAGCATCAGCAACAGCTGGTAATGGTCACTTCTTCTTAGATACAACAGGTTCAAATAAAGTTCTTAGCATTTGGTTAACAGCTGGTGCTACCCCAACTAATAATGTAGTTATTAGAAACTTTGGTTTATCTCGTCTTGTATCTAGCGATGTTGCTACAACCAGTGGTCTTGGTCTTGTAAGTATTGTTGCTGGTCTAAATGGAGGTATTAATGTAACTCCAGCTGGTGCTATTTCACTACAACAAGCTTCTAGCACACAACTTGGTGGTATGAAAGCTGGTACTGGTCTTATTGCAACTTCTGGTGTTATTACTCCTGACTTTAGTGATAGCACTTCTTTAGCAAACTCAAATAAAGTTGCTTCATCAGCTGCTGTCAATTCATTAAGATTAGCTAGTATGCTGCTTGATGGTACTCAAACAATGACAGGTAAGCTGACAACCAGTACTGCATCAAGTACTACAACAGCTTCTTTAAGTATTCCTGTTGGTTCTACAAATCCCACAACTTTAGTTGCTGGTGATATTTGGAATAACGGAGGAACTCTTAAATATTATACTGGTTCCACAACAAAAAACATTGCATTTACTGATGATAGTATAACAGGCACAGCTTCTGCTTGGACAACAGGAAGAACAATTGCTGTAACTGGAGATGTTACTGGAACGAGTCCTGCTATTACAGGAGCAAGCAATATAACTGGATGGAGTTTAACAACAAATCCAGCAACAAATGTTAAGTCTATTGTTGGAACAGCTAACCAAATTACAGCAACAAAAAACGATACTACTGGTGCAGTAACTTTAAATCTTCCGCAAGATATTCATACTAGTGCTACACCTACATTTAGCAATATTACTACAGGTGGTTTGGGTATTGGAACAACAGGAAGTGGTATTATTTCAGGATCAGCCTTAACTATTAATACATCTACTATGACAACAAATAGTAGTACTGCTTTTACTATGAACGGTAGTTTAACAGTCAATAGTAGTACAATAACGCTAGGAGCTGGTAGTTCAACCATTAACTTTGGTGATAATGTTACTTTCACAACAACGAGTCCTAAAATTAATTTAGGAACGGCTCAGACTACTGCCATAGCTAGAGCTGGTGCTGCTGTTTCTGGAATAGCTGCTGTAGGTGATTTGTATTTTAGAGTTCCTACTGGTGGTAAAGCTTTCTTAATCGCTAATAATACAAATACGACAGACCCAACAGCAACAAATGCTATTGCAACAAAAAATGATTTAGACAATATTGTAATTGGTTCATCAAATATTAGTGCTAATTCTGTTGGTTTTAGTAAACTAGCATCGCCTATAGCTAATAGTTCTGTAATTGGACGAGCTTCAACTAGTGATACTAATTATAAAGAGCTAACTACCTCATCAAGTGGACATGTTTTAAGATTAGATGGAAGTAGTATTTTAGACTTTGGTACATTACTTTCTTCTTCATTTGCTAGTAATACAGTTCCTCTTACAGCACTAACCAATATTACTGGTCCTGTTGTTTTAGGTAGAAGTGCAAGTGGTGCTGGAAGTGTTACAACAGTAAGTACATCAGACCTACAAACTATGGTAGGATTAACTACAGCATTAACTAATTTTACCACAGGAGCAACAACTCAAATTGGATCTTTGCGTTTTGCTGTACACACTGGAACAAATGTTTCTAATAATGTTTTAACTCAGTTTGGCGGTAATTGGTTAGAATTAGTTCCTCCTAATAACAATTCTTGGAGAGTAAGTCTTGGTGGTACTTGGATTCTAATGGCTGTTGTTTTAAGTGGAGGATCAACTAGCGGTACAGTCAGTCCTTATAGTGTTGTTAGATGGGTTTCTTCTACAAACGCCTCAACAAGCGGTCTAAGTATGAATCTAGGGCAATACCAATCTAATCCAACCGCTTTATTTATTGGTCTTAGAACCGCTTAAGGAGTAACTATGGCTGAGAATACAATTGGACTATATGTTTCTGCGTTACAGTTGGCTATTCTCACCATTGGTGTAGTTACTGTAATTGTCAAGTTAGGCAAGCGAGAAGCTTTGATTGAATCCAATGCCGAAGAGTTAAAGCAACTCAAGGAAATTACAAAGGATCTAGTTAAGGCTGACATTGAAAACAGCAAGAACATTCTTACGGTAGTAGGAGATCTTAAGGCATTACGATGCCGAGTAGAAATGCTGGAGAAAAAATGATTCGCTATCTTTGGTTCTTGTTGTTAGTTGG
>Ga0129333_10007142_pt1 | contig 10560 bp, 8 predicted proteins | sample CPB6_08_DNA_FD_94474 | JGI IMG/M metagenome (GOLD analysis project Ga0129333, IMG submission 94474) | Freshwater to marine salinity gradient microbial communities from Chesapeake Bay, USA - CPBay_Sum_0.6_0.8_DNA | ecosystem: Environmental > Aquatic > Marine > Coastal | place: USA: Chesapeake Bay...
ATTTAAAACGTATGTTCTGTTCAAGAATGGATTAACTATTTTTTGCTCTGACCAAACCGATACATTTGTAGATTCTGGATCTAAAACTTCAATTGTTTCAAAGAAATACTCAAACTTTTGAGAACCAGATAATCCAAAACCCTCTCTAGTTAATTCTGGGATTGAGATATAGTTGGAGTTTTTTCCTGGAACGTATTCACCGTTCAATGCATTATAACTAATAACACCATATTCATCAATATATCCAGAAATAGGAGATGCGTGAGTTAGTTCAAACGGATCCCAATTAATTATTTGGAATGGGTAGATTGAACCATTTTGAGTTGAAATTGTAAGAGAGTTTGGAGTGCTTGTGTATGGATATTGTAGTTGGGTAAAATAATACGAGGCGGTTGCTGCAGAGCCGTTTACTGTAGTTGTGCCAACTTGACTATTTGAACTAGGTGTAGCAAGATTTGAGCTGTTAAATTCTAATGTAATATTAGGAGAAGATGGAATGTATACTTGTCTATCTGTTTCTAAATAATAAGATAGACCACCATATCCAGAAAAAGCTGAACCATCATCAATGTAATCTAAGTCTGCGTTTATTGGTTTTAGGTTATTAATAAAAATCTGTTTTGGAGTTGCACCGACTGGCATTATTATATTGGAGACAATTCTGCCATGATCAATTATATAATCAGCTGGTGGTGTAGCAACGTCATTAATTACTATTTCTGATTTTTGCGGAGTTGTATATTTAGTTTTTTGAACTGGATTATACAACTTTGAAAGAATCTGAAGTTGAGTACTTTGAGCAAAGTTTGGCGTTGCTGATAACAACGTTCCACCACTTGTTAGATTTGCAGTTCTATGCGAAAATTTTGCTTCAAAATTATCAGAGTTAGGCGTTGCGTAGGTGGAACCATTCCATAATCCATTTTTAAGAATAATATTTTCTATTTTAGATATTTCTAATCTAGATGTATTAATCGAACTTCTTGAATTCCTATACCCAGATAATGTTTGCTTTTCTTTTAGCGCATACTTTGAAGAAATATATCCTTCTGAATCAAATATTTCTACAGAATTGTATTCTGGATAAGCGGAATGTGTGGGGCCAAAATTATTCTTTGGATAATACGTTATTGGTGCAAAAAATGTTATCGGCGTAGCGTACGATCCATGAGGGGTTGCGCTAAACTCAAGCGTTAGATTAACTGTAGCGGCTGGATTATCATATTCTGTGACCTCATATGAACCATAGTATTCGTATTCAAGTTTTACTGGCTCATACTTTATAGAAGTGCTACTTTTTACTTTACCCTTAGCAACTATCGATGTCTCAAAAAACTGAGGAGTTGCATCGTAGTTAGTAACAAATAATCCAACGTCACTTAAATCACCAACTCCTGGCTGATAGTATGGAATAGCAACTTCGTCATCATAATATCTTGAACGAATTCTGTTAACACCTTCGTTATTTTCTCCAGCATAGTCCCAGATGCTGTCACCAAATCTAAAGTATCCCCAGTTTGTAGGATACCTAACGTTTAAATCTTCTACTAGTTTTTTAAACAAATCAGTTGGATTACCATCTGCAGTAAAGTATGGAGTAGAGTATTCAAGGTCTGATATTTCCATTACCTCTGGAGTAGCACCAACATATGAAGATGAAGGCTCTACACCAAAAGCTTTCCAAAGATTTAATTCTCTTCTAAGAACTTTTTTAAATGATTCTATGTCAGCGCCATTTGGATTCTTAAATACGTCTAAAATTCTTTCTTTATAGGAAGCGTTGGATTCAAGATGCAATCTAAATAGGCCAACTCTTGCGCCCATCTCATCAAACCAGTTGTATTTTAATATTGGTGTTTGAGTTAAGGGGGTTGAAATCCCAGTGTTTTCACTCTTTATTGAAAGATCTGAATACTGTTTTATGGTTAAAATTTCTCTATTTAAAGGATTGTGATAAAAAACATCATCAGATGGTTTTGATCTATAGAAGTCAACAAGATTATCTACTCTGCCTAGTTCTATAGTTCCTCTGGATAATACCTTATTAAATACATTGGTCACATTCGTAGAAGAATATAGCCAAGCTAACTGATTAACGTCAGCTCTTTCTATAAAGGAGTTAATCCTAAATAAATCTATTTCTCTATCAAAGTTATCTAGATCTTCACCAACAACTGCATTTATAAATTTTCCAGCTGTTGATTTTGGTATGTACAGACTAGGTGTAGCTTGGTCCACTGAGTCTTCATATAAATGCATCCAGGAAGGAAACCTGCCTAAAACATTTTTTGCCGCACGAGAAAGTACTGGATTAGATGGTTCCGATATAGCTACTTCTATTAAAAGAAGAAAACTTAAAGAAGTTAGTACTTCTAATTCTGTATTTACTACTACTTCAAATTTTGCATAGCGCTTTACATCTTTTGATAGTAGTATTGATCCCAGGGCGTTAGAGGTTGTAGTTACTGCTAACAACCATGGTCCGATTTTCACTATCTGATTCGTATATATTTAAATCAAATGTGATTGATTCAACGCTATTTAAAGAGCTGGAAAAAGCTCCTTTAAAAGTTCTTATATCAATACGAGATGATGTATCTATAAATCTATATAGATAATCCTCTTCCGAATCTGCCGTAAATACGGGCGTTGAGCTGGTGTCAGGATCAAATACAAAACTATCACCACTAACTGAATCTGAATCAAAATATAAATGGGGACTTACACCAGGATCAAGATATAATTCACCAGCGTCAGTAACTGCGTATGCGTCATCTATAGTTGGAGTTGCACCTTGTATTACTTTAGTTCCAGTATAAATGTAATCGCCTAATGAGTTTAGGCCAGTTGCAGATCTGGTGTATGAGAAGTTTTTATAAAACTTATTTGAATAAAGGTCAATTACACCAGAGGTCCACAGATTATTATTCTTAGTGAAGTCTCCAGTGTTAAAGCTTAACAAATAGGTTTTCATTTATTAAACTCCTAAACCGCATCTAGCCAAATACTGTACTCGCAAGTAACTCCATTTTCAGGGTGAACGAACATCAAATGCTGACATGGTCTACTCATTGAGGAAAAGTACTCTTGAGCATACGTATTGTAGCTTTCTGGTGAACCTGAGACTCTGAGCATTGAGCTACCTATGGTCATTTTAAATTGCTGATGATAGTGGCCCATAAATATATCTTCGAAGTGCTCTGGGATTGCACCATCTTTCCATCCCATTGCTCTCTTATAGTAGCCGTGATACTGTCCTGGTGCAGGCATTTGATCACCATGAATTAACAAAGAACTATAGTTGCCTATGGTGTCTATAGCATACCAATGTCTTTCACCCTTTCCGTCTGGAATATTAAAGGTTATTCTTGGCTCTTGTCTTCCTTCTTTGTAAAAGAATTCCATTGACTTATAAAGCAGCCTGTCCATATTTGTTTCAGGATCGTGCTGCTTTCTTGCGCGCCCACCTACTGCACCATGATTTCCTATGACTCCAGTAACATGCACATGCTCAAAGTGTTGCAGTACTGTGTCAAAGAACTTGCTTAAAATTGCCGGACCATTAACTCCAACCTGCCTGTAAAGACCTGAGTCTATTAAATGAGCTTGTCCTGGAAATATTTCCTCACCCTCTACGATATCTCCAAGTAGCCATACGTGAAGATTTTTTACAGGATGATGCTTTCTTTGTATTTCTGTTATCTCTAGCAATTTCTGAGTATAGAGCTCTATTCTTTCTGCTAAAACTTCTGAATTATAATCAGGAGTTATTTTACCCAACTGCCAGTCTGCGAATACAGCCACTGCTGTTTCTGGAACACCTGGTGACACCTTAAGTGTTGGTGCCTTAATAGGAGCACTTTCGACCGAAGAAAAAGCGTCGAATGCAGCTTGATAAACGGCATACACAGCCTCATCTCTTACGTTCTTATTCTTTTCAGCTATTCTAGCCAAACGCCTATTTTCAGATCTTAAAAAGATAGACTGATCTGCGGCTGTGGCTTCATGGCTATTCAGGAAGATTTGAGCGTCTTGCTCTTCTTCGTCCCACACTTCTTCTACTTGAGTTTCAATAATTTCACAATCATCATGTAGCACTTCGCCAGGAAAATCTTCATACCCTTCTGCTACCATTCTAGCGTGGGTCATATTTTTTGCTTTTACTATCTGCTTTCTGATAACAGAATAAGTTTGTTCAGACATTAATTTACACCTTTTCTACTAGTTTACGCTCCCATTATAACAGAGAATAGGCTAAGCGTACCAGCAGCCATGTAACTTTTATCGTCAGATAGTCTATAATCTTTATTGGGTATATTTTTATTGTCTACTTTAATGTTGCTAACCGTAACAGACATAACCAATTCAGAAGAAAGCTTCATTTGTCTTTCTATTTCTGATATTGAAACTGAGTCACCAATCGTCAAACTGTTTAAATATCTGTTTAAGAAAATTCTTGATTGATTCTCTACGCTTCTAGCAATTGCCCCTGTTGTTCCCTCTCTCAGGGTTAGAGTTGCAGAAACATCCACTAATTTTTTAGTGGCTATTCTTAGATTCATATTAATGCCAACTGGTTTTACAGACTTAATCTTTTCGTAAACCAACTGACTCATTGTGGTTATGCCAGCCTGCGTTTCGGGTATAACCACAATGTCGCATGTGCCGACTCCAAGTGATGCTTCTCTTATTTTAACATCTCTTACACCCTTAACTGATAGGGCTGCAAACCTAACTGACTCTGCTGTACCTGAGGAAGAGCCTCTAATAGCTGAAACTATTCTTCTTCTATAGTTATCATCAGACTCTGAGTTAATACTGCTATAAACTTCTTTTGGATTATTGCAATAAACTATGATTCCTGGAGGTGATATAAAATTATGCTTTACTAGGGTATTTCTAGCTGCGGTCACATTATTATCTGCAAACTTTGCCTTAACAGACCCATAAGCTCTTGTGTTACCTGTTGATATTACAACATCTGAGTTCAACTCATACTGATACTGAGTCGATGAAAATGCTGTTGTATCGTTGTACACGAGCGTTCCCTTTGGAATGGTTACCGTAGAGCTGTGAGTTGTATTTAAATAAAATTCTATATTTCCAGTAACTCTTTCTGGCACTAGTTCAGAAGATATTGTTCTACGTTGCACATTGTACAAGGCGCCAATCATGTCTAGGTTTATCCCAGATGCCGTTGAGAGATTAGATTGCTCTATGCTCACCTTTAGCGAATTGTAAAGATCGCTAATTTCAGAATGGATTGCCTCTGCAAAAGCCCTAGCTATTGAGCCTGGGGAAATTGCGCTAATTCCTGCGTTTTTTTGTAGAGCATTTAGGGTAGCTACCAGCATTTGCTCTTTACTCTTCATATTAACTGCTACCACTCTAGGCTCCTAAGTCTTGTGTTATTGACAATATAGTAGGTTCATTTAAATCACCCATTAAATAAACATCAAATCTAATGGAGTCTGCAGAAACCGGTACTGCTTCAATAGTAATTTGCCTGTTTTTAAAAACCCCTTCTCTCTCTAGGGCTGCACGAATTAATCTTTTGCCAAAATCACCAGTTTGAGGATTTTGAGGCATGCCGTATAGCATTGATAGTTGCGTCCCTAATTGAGGATATATAAAGAAGTCGCCCGGTTCTGTCATGAGTCGCATGTACACATGCTGTATATCTTTTTCTGACATGGATTGGACCAAGCCTAAATCTCCGGATCCATTTACCACTAAATCACCACTAAGGCTGATGTAAAAATCAGACATTATTATCTCCTATACTTTCTACGACTTTGTTGATAGCTTGCTCAATTGAATAACTATCATCCATATGATCTTTTATTTTATTAGTAAAATCACGAACTGGTTCAGCTGAATTGGTAAGCTTCTTATACTGCTCTCCGTACCTATCCCAAGATGATTGGATTAATATTATTTGTTCTTTTGTAAAATAATTATCTAGTAAAGAACTTTCCAATAAGTTTGTTGGAACTACATCAGTTTCAGTAGTTTGCCTATAGGCGTAGCTGCCATTTATAGTAACAGTTTGTTGTTCGTCTTCTTTGTCTATTGAGTCCAAGTTTTTTATATAATAATCCATATTTAAAAATGCTGGATTGTAAGATTTATCATTTGCGCTAACGAATGTCGGCTCTGAAAATAACGTTGCCGAATGATTAAACTCCATAGAGTTCCACTTTAAGCCATCTTCTTTTGTATAAAATTTAATATTGTCTGCAAACAAAGAAATAGTTTTTGTTGCGCCGTTTATAACTATACCTACTCCAGGAGCTGAAAATATTTCTATATCACCGGAATCTGTTAATCTTATAAAAGAAGAATTATCTGGGTGCGTTAAACCTACTTCTCTTTGAGAAAAATTTTTTCTCCTACTTAATTCATCTATTTCAGAAGCAGTGTTTCCAGCTGTTGAATCAAATGATTTTTGTGCATTAAGTTTTTCTGACATTTTAAACCATAAACTTTGGTATACCAGTGTTTACACTGTAGTTGGGCATGTATCTTCCTACGCTATTTGTATCGTCTATATATGATACTATATGCGGAAATCTTTCATTAACATCAGCAAAGCCGACAATGCATCTAGTACCCGCCGTTGGGGCAACGCTTTGCACACCTAAGGTTGCTGGGCATGGGACATTTCTTATTATATCACCAATTTGATTTGTCATTCTATCATCTAAAATAATCACAGCTGTGTTGTTCATCTTATTAAATGACATAATCGTTCCAGATCTTGTCTTAGATTGCTGAAGTTGATTATTGCTGATGTGTGAGTTTAATTTTTCATCAAATTTTGGATAGTATTTCATATTTTATCTCCTTATGCGCTCCACACAGCTGAAGCTCCAGCGTAGGTATACTTGCTTCCTGGGAAAGTTGTTGAATTTATATTTCTTGGTCTTACTCTTTCCGAGCCTTCACTTTCATCGTGCTGGTCAACGTATTGGCCATTTCCTATTGATATACCTACGTGGCCATAACCGTCAGCTCCACCCTGCCAAAATACCAGATAACCAACTGGTGGATTTTTTGCAGTTTCAGTGTTTGGGCCATAGAATGAAGGACTAGATATAAGATTAGATAAGTGCTCTCCTGCTGATGGGAACGTGCTAAGACTAGGTGTAGGTACTGTATATTCACCTTCGTTACCTGCAGTTGCCCACTCATCTGTGAATAGCTTAGTTTGTGCTGGACCAAATAATCCCAGAGCAGCTGAAAGAACTCTTGCAAATCTTTCACAACCAAAGTTTCCGTCAAGATCTGAACGATATTTAGAAAGCCATTGAGGAATCTTATTAGTACTAATCCAGTCTGCAGCTTCTTTAATTTGATTCTTGGTAAATGATGCTGGAGATCCGTCTCCACCAGCACCTTGAGAGCTGACAACATCTACATCGTATGTAATTATTCCACTAGCTGATTCATCTATTAAAGAACCGTCCTTAGGGCTGCTGTAGAATACTGTACCCTGCATCCATTCTTCAATATAATTTATTGTTCTTTTATTGTGTTTTTTAAAGTTTACCCTAACCCAATCCTCTAATGTTGTTATAGGTTTTCCTGTTGTTAGATATACATTAACAGCATTTTGAAATTTTGTTTTAAATATAAATCCACAATCAGATCTCGGTGTGCCGTTTGAATTATTATAATCTCCCCAGTGAAAAAAGCCACTAGATGTATCTATCTTATTTAGATTTTTAAAATCTTTTCTACCCCATTTATCCATTAACATCCAAATTTGATTAATAGGAAACCACAACCTATCATCAGTAGTAGACTTTGATTGTTCCTCATTATTATTTGTCTTATAAATTTCTACTAATTTTTTTGCTACAGCATTCGGATCCCAGGATGAAGCTTCCGGAGTAGCATAAGCTAGTCTGTGAGCTTTAACAAGCTGCTTTGTAGTAGTTGATCCATCATAATAAATTGGCACGTCGTTTGATGTATTCGTCGATTTCTTTATTAATGAAATTAAATTATATTGAAACATTCCAATTGAGACATCGCCACCCCAACTTGATGGACTTTCACTACACTCACCGTTGTAACCAGCTGGGCTAGCTCCGCTCTCTCTTGCTGCTACAGCGCAAAAAATTGCTGCAGCTTCGTCAGAAAATGGACCTTCTTGAGAAAGCATTACAAATAACTCATAGGGGGTTATTGCTGGGCCACCATTTTTGTAATTTGTATAAGCTTTTTGTTTTGCCGATGCTGAACTTGCTGAATTATCTATTGGATTTCCATTTTCATCTAACATTTGATTAGAAGCATCGGTGGTCTTCCAGCCACCTGAGCCAATGTACTTTCCACCTCTTTGTGGACTAAAGCTAATGTGAATATTATCGGTATGCTCTGGACCAAATTCAAAGTTAACGTATTTTAAGTTTGGATATTGTGTTTTAATTGCAGTATTAACTGATTCAAAACCTTCTCCAATTCCCTTATCCTTTGCAACGTCTGGATCAATAACTATAAGGTCTGGCAATAGTGGTTGAGGCATTGAATTTAATTTTTGAAGAAACATGTCTAGCGCAGCAGCATAACGATCTTTTGTTCTAATAACTGCATAGTCGCCAACTGACCTAATATCAAACCCTCTTCCAAAAACATGATCGGAAATAGAATTTTTATTATTTTTATCAATTCCATTCTCCGGATTTGAGTGTCTACTAGTTTTATCACTTTCCGACAATACTGCTCTATTAAGAGCAAACGTACCATTTATCTTAACTCCCTTACTTACATCTGTTAGCATTAACAGGCATTCTATTAATGCAGCACTAATGTATGCTTTTTTCTTTGGAGAACTTATCAATGTTGAATCAACAGAATTCTGAGTTGGATTAGATTCATCTGCGTAGTATGAGCTTGTTTGCACAAACGAATAAGACGAAAGAACATCTGGTATATCAAATTCAAACCCAAGAGTTAATGCTGGTTCATTTATAGATTGCTTAAGTAGCGTTCCTCTATCTGTATATATTTGTTTTTCTTCTTCGCTTAATTCTTCTTCTATTGCAACAGCTCTTTCGCCTAAACTAGGAGCAGCGCTGTCTATGTTGTAAGCGGTGCTATTGTGGGTAAATAATGCTCCAGTAGAATCTCCAACTTTAGACTTATCATTTCCTGGCCATTTTCCATTTACAGATTCTAATAAAGGGTTTAATACTGATGTTGGTGCAAAACCAGTTCCCACTAAAGATTGTGAAACAACTTTCAAATATGCTTGATCGCCCTTTAGTATGTCTACATCCCCATCATTTCCCTGGTAATCTGGATTAGCAATTTGAAATGCGTCGCCTGACTGAATACCGGTTGCCAGTATAGAATGAAGGGATGATCTAACGAACTTAGATGACGCGTCTGCTAGTGCTGCTGGATTTCTAGTTAACGCTCCGTCCAGACATTATGTCAGTTAAATTTCTAGACGTTAATGTTTGATTTGCATACTTTTCTCTTGATGCAGAAGTAACTATGCTAGCACTTCCGTCGGGATTATACCCCTCTGATAGCTTTGATATAAAAGCAGTCGAATCATTAAAATCATTTAGATTAAAATTAAAATCAGACATTATTATAATCCACCTTTTTGCTCAACAAGGTTCGGCATTGGTATGTATCTGTCCAGGCCGCCAGTAGACGCCCTCTCTCTCAGCAGGTCAACGGTATAAACTTGAGCTAAATTATTAGTTACTAGTTCCCAGTTAAGAGTTGCTGGCACTCCGTCGTTATAGTACTCATCCCAAGAAATATATGGCCATTCTGAAGCTTTTGAATAGAGAACTTCTAATATTTTAAAATTAACTAAATCATTAAAAAGTTTTCTTTCATCGGTAGTTATGGTTAATAGTGGATCAGTTTCTCCTGTAATTTCAAAATGGTTTTCCATATTGGAAGTATATATTGAGTTATATATTTCGTCAAACTTTTTACCAAATACTGATTCATTATAAAGGGTTTCTTTAAATTTTTCTTTCTTTCTTATAATGCTTAAACCTAAATTTTGTACAAAGAAAGATCTTATTAATGCGATATTTGCTTCTTTATCTTCATCGAGGATTCTATAGAATACTGTTCCTAAAGATTTTTCTCTTTCCTGATCTCCATAATTAACACCCTTAAAATAACTATTTGTATTATTAATTCTTGAACCAGGTGATAAGTCATCTTCTGTGTAAATAGAAACTGATGATTGATCATTTGGAGAAATTCTAATAACAAAAGGTTTATCTCTAAGTCTTTCGCTTACGAAAATTGCTGATCTTCCGCCTGGTGAATTAACATTTATTGCAGTTGTCGGATCATCTGGTTTATATCCAGCTTGAATAGAAGTATTTGTATATGCTTGGAATGTTCCAAGACTTGAAGCTATTATTCCTTCTAGTCTAACTTTAAATGGTTGACCAGTTGGGTTCATCAAATCTATTACTTCTATTTCGTCACCATCTATAACATTATTTAGTTTACATATTACTTTAAAGTATTGATTTAATCCTGTTTTATCTGGACCAGTTCCAGAATACTTTA
>Ga0129333_10007143_pt1 | contig 10559 bp, 11 predicted proteins | sample CPB6_08_DNA_FD_94474 | JGI IMG/M metagenome (GOLD analysis project Ga0129333, IMG submission 94474) | Freshwater to marine salinity gradient microbial communities from Chesapeake Bay, USA - CPBay_Sum_0.6_0.8_DNA | ecosystem: Environmental > Aquatic > Marine > Coastal | place: USA: Chesapeake...
ACGGCGATGCGTGCAGGAATGGCCGACAACATCAGCACTTCATCCGAGGTCATGATCGGACCACCTGGGGTGAATCCCGGAATCGTGCGTGGGGTCGAGCCCGTTGCGATGATCACGGAGCGCCCCTCGAGCGTGCGCGACGTTCCATCTGCGAGCGTGACGTCGACGGTCTTGGCCGATCGAAGCGTCCCCGTTCCGAGGAGATAGGTCACCTTCTTGGACTTCGTGAGTCCTGTCAGGCCCTTCACGAGTCCTTGGACGATTCCTTGCTTGCGCGTCTGGGCGACTGCGAAATCGATACGCGAGGGAGTCGTCGCGATGCCGAAGTCGGCGGCATGCGTGACTTGTCGATTGACGGCAGCGGTTTCGAGAAATGCTTTCGCCGGAATGCACCCTCTGTTGAGGCAGGTGCCGCCAATCGTGTCCTTCTCGATGAGCGCGACGTTCAGTCCAGCAGATGCACCGTAGAAAGCCGCGGCGTAACCGCCTGGGCCCCCACCAATGACCACGAGATCGAATTGCTCAGCCGTACACCACTCCTTTGTCCAAGGTGTTCAACGGTACTCCCGCTCCCACTATTCCTCGATCGCCCATTGACTGTTGTCACCATCGCGGTAGTAGAACACGGTGGCTGACCCGCTGGAGGCAGGGAATGCCACGACACAGCTGACGACGTCCACGGTGGTTTGCGAGCACCACGTCTCACTGCCAGAGCCTGCAACTGGCTCGCTCGCCTCGCCGCCTGCGAGCAATTTCCAGCCCTCGGTCGCATCTTGTCCGTCGATCCCACCGATCGAGACGGTCACCAGCGTGCTCTCGTTCGTCACGTCGAAGGAGTCAACCGCGACGGTCATTCCACCCACGGTCGCGGCCTCGCCGAGGGACAGCACTTTGGCGTCGACGTTCGTCGAGTCGACCGATTGGCGCAACTTGATGCTGCCAGCAACGAGAATTAGCACACCACACACGAGTGACCACAGGATCAACTTGCGCGTACTCACGGCAATCAGCCTACGTCGGTGGTCTGCGCCAGCGATCGGTACCTTTCGTCACAACGTCTCCCGAGATCGTGGGTTAGCGTTGAAGCAGAGTTACGAAACAGCGCACCAGGTGAACATGGGACTACGAGACAAATTCAAGTCAGCAGGCAAGTCGATTCGTGAGATCGACGCCGAGCGCCTGATCGACCGTTTCGAGAAGTTGCGTCTCGCACCCCTGAGCGAACTCGAGCCTCGTTTTCGCACGAAGGCATGTGGCGAGGTGAAGCGAATGACGATCAAGCCGCGCTCCGGAATCCCCTCGACCGAGATCGTGATCAACGATGGCACCGGCGAGGCAACCGTTATCTTCAGCGGGCGACGTCACGTCGCGGGCATCGAACACGGCCACTGCATCGTCGTCGACGGCGTGCCGCACCTCGATCGCAATCGACTCGTGTTCCTCAATCCTGCATACACCCTGCTCCCGCAGGGCGAAGACTGATTCCTCAGCCGACGAGGATCTTTTCAACCGCTGCTTCGGCATCCTCGGTGATGAGTGCCATCACTTCGTCGCCGATGCGCAACACTGTCTCCTTGTCGGGGACGAGCACGCGACTGTCTCGCACGATCGCGACGACCGTCGCGCTGCGTGGAAACTGCAGCTCCTTCAGCGCCTTGTCGCACGCCGGAGAAGTCTCGGCAAGTGTCACCTCGACGAGTTCCGCCTTGCCGCCCTTCAACTGCATCAAACGCACGAACGATCCGACGGTTACGGCTTCTTGCACGAGACTCGTGATGAGGTGCGGGGTAGAAACGGACACGTCCACGCCCCACATGTCATTGAACATCCAATAGTTGTTCGGGTTGTTTACTCGCGCAACGACTCGCGGCACGCCGAATTCCTGCTTCGACAGAAGCGACACGACGAGGTTGTCCTCATCGTCACCGGTGACGGAAGCGACGACGTCGGCCATTGTCACGCCGGCGGCGGCGAGCACTGCGACGTCACACGCGTCGCCCTGGTGCCATCTGACGCTAGTCGCCGCTTCGTCATCGGCGTATTCGCGCACCACCGAGCGATCGCTCTCGATGATCGTGACCTCGTGGCCCGCGGCAACGAGTTGCTCTGCGGTGAAGCGTCCAACGCTTCCGCCCCCTGCAATGACGACCTTCATGGTCAGTGACCCTTCCCGTTCGAGTTCGCCAACGTTGCATCGAAGGCGGTGAGACCGGAGACGCTCGCCATCACATATGCGACGTCGCCCTCTTGGACGACGGTGTCGTCGTCGATGATCACCGCGGCACCGAGCCGACGAATTGCCGACACACGAGCATCCGGCGAATCGAGTGTCACGACTCGAGTGCCGACCAGCGACTTGGGCATCTCTCGCTCGACGAGCACGACTTTGGCACTCGGATCGGTCCACTCGACGGCAGGAAGCTCCGGCAGGATTCGACGCATGATGCGCTCCGAGGTCCACTTCACAGTCGCCACGGTGGCGATACCGAGGCGCTCGTAAATCTCTGCGCGCTTGGGGTCATAGATACGTGCAACGACGCGCTCGAGGCCGAACTCCTCACGCGCCACCCGCGCAATCAAGATGTTCGAGTTGTCGCCATTCGTCACTGAAGCAAGCGCTCCCGCGCGCTCAATGCCAGCCTCGATCAACACATCACGGTCGAACCCGATACCCACAATCGTCTGCCCGGTGAATCCTTCGCCGAGTCGACTGAAAGCTTCAGGCTTGCGGTCGATGACGGCGACGGTATGACCTGCCTTGGTCAACTCGCGTCCCAAGGTCGAGCCCACTCTCCCACACCCGACTATGACAACGTGCACTGCTTGCTCCCTCTGTTGCACGCATCAGCGTAGGCGACAGACCCTCCGACCCCGTCGAATCTGTGTCAGGCTGTATGTCGCATATGGCACGGGTGGCACGAGCAAGCGGTTTCAAACGCTTCATCATCGGGAATCCAATCGCCACATCCGAGGACGCCCATCACCGGCTTCCAAAGAAGGTTGCGCTTCCGGTCTTTGCAAGTGATGCCATTTCCTCGACTGCGTACGCGACCGAGGAAATCCTCATCGTGTTCCTTTCGTTTGCCAGTGTTGGCGTTGCCGCCTACAGCCGGCTCGTGCCGATCTCGATTCTCGTCGTCATTCTGCTTGCGATCGTGGTCAGCAGCTATCGCCAAACGATCTTTGCGTACCCCAACGGTGGTGGCTCGTATGTCGTGTCACGAGAGAACCTCGGGAAATACCCATCACTCGTTGCCGGTGGTTCGATGCTCGTGGATTACATCCTCACCGTCGCGGTATCGGTTGCAGGTGGAGTCGCCGCAATCATCTCGGCGTTCAACGGGCTAGCCCCATACCGCGTCGAGTTGTGTATCGGCTTCATCGTCATCCTGACGCTCGCCAACTTGCGAGGCCTCAAGGAGTCAGGTGCCCTCTTTGCACCACCGACCTACTTGTACATCGTCGTGCTCTTCACCCTGATCGGCGTCGGACTCTTCAAGGTGTTCTTCCAAGACTTGCCCCCGATCGCCCACGACTCTGAAGTCGCCCAGGAGTTGCTGCATGGCACGAATGCCGTGACGCTCTTCTACTTCCTCAAGGCATTCTCATCGGGTGCTGTCGCCCTCACGGGAATCGAGGCGGTTGCAGACGGCGTTCCGACGTTCAAGAAGCCCGAGCCGCGTAACGCGTCCATCACCCTCGTGATCATGGCCGTCATCTTGGGAACGAGCTTCTTCGGTCTCAGCGTGCTCGCCCAGCATCTCGAGCCACTGAAGGACGAAGAAGGCCTCATCCGCGACACGGTGCTCGCCCAGCTCGCCGAACAGGTTTATGGCGGGCGGAACATCTTCTTCTATATCACGCAGTTCGCCACGTTCGGAATCTTGATCCTGGCTGCGAACACCGCGTATGCGGACTTTCCGCGACTGTCCTCGATCATCGCCAAGGACAACTACCTCCCTCGCCAGTTCATGAATCGGGGAGATCGTCTCGTGTTCTCCAACGGTGTGATCTTCCTCGGCGTCGCCGCGTCGGTCCTCGTGTGGTCGTTCGGTGGTCTCGTCAACTTGCTTATTCCCCTCTACGCAGTCGGCGTGTTCACGGGTTTCACACTCAGCCAATCCGGAATGCTCGTCCGACACTTCAAGCTCAAGGAGCGCGGCTGGGCTCCGCGCGCGGTGATGTCGGGAATTGGTGCCGCCACGACCACCCTCGTCGCGGGAATCGTCGTCGTCGTCAAGTTCACCGACGGAGCGTGGATTCCTGCCGTCGTCATTCCGACACTGGTGCTGTGTTTCACCGCAGTGAACCGCCACTACACGCGGGTGCGATCCTTCCTCCAGGTCCAAGAGGGCTACCGCGCTCCCTACCACACGCACTTCGTCATCGTGCTCGTCGGATCGGTGAACCAAGGTGTGTTGCGCGCACTGCGGTACGCCGAGAGCCTCCGCCCCGACCGCCTAATTGCGCTTTCGGTCATCCAGACCCCAGAGGATCGCGAGCGCCTGAACAGCGAATGGGCGAAGTACGACATCAACGTCGAACTCGACACCGTGACGTCGGAGTTCCGTGATCTCACTGAACCAATCCTCAATCGCATCAACGAGCTCGATGCTGAATACCGCGACGATCTGATCACCGTGATCATCCCTGAGTTCGTCACGAGTATCAAGTCCCAGTGGCTGCACAATCAGTCCGCACTCGCCATCAAGGCCAAGCTGCTGTTCCGGCCAAACACGGTCGTGACCTCTGTGCCAATCGTCATCCCGTAGCGCGAACTTCGCGCGCGCAACACCCGCGCAATACGGTGTCGGCATGGATTCTTCGGTGCATTCGCAGCGGTTCGCCGTCGTCGACACCGAAACGACGGGACTCGATCCGCAGTCGTGTCGTATGTTGCAGTTGGGCATCGTCATTGCCCGTAGCGACGGGTCGATCGAATCCGAGTTCGCAACCTACGTCCGCCAACACATTCCGGGTCGCGGCAAACTCGGCGCCTTCGAAATACATGGCATCACTCGGCGCGACGTTCGCACTGGGCTACCGGTCGGTGTCGCCATCGACCACCTCAATTGGGCACTGCGCAATGCCCGATTCGTGGCCCACAACGCGAAATTCGATATCGGCTTCCTCGTGGCAGAGGCGCAACGAGCATCACGTATGTTGGAGATTGACAAACCCATCTGCACCCTCAGACTCGCACGATCCCTCGAAGATGGTCGCAAGCAGTCGAACACGTTGCGAGCGATCGCCGAACGGTACAAGGTCACCGAACGAGCGAACCACGATGCGCTCGATGACTCGCGGGTCGTCGCCCGACTCCTACCGCATCTCTTTTCCGCCGCGGGTATCGAGCGGTTGGACCAACTCGACCGCTTCGCGCCGTAGAACTCAGCTGCCGTATCGGGCGAGCACGGAACGTGCGGCCCGTGCACCGAGACCTGACCACTTGGCAGGCTCGACAACGCTCGCCTCGGTTCCTGCACGGAGCAGCAGTCGTCCGAGCCAGTGCTCGCTCGTCACCGCCATCTTCACGACGATGCGACCGTCTGCGGACTCTTCACGGGATACGTACGGATACTGCTCCACGATCCAGCGCGCCTTCGGCGACACCGACAGCGTGACGAATTCCGTGGCATCGGCGAACCAGGTCTCATCGTCGTCGTCCATCTCAATGACGGGAACCGTTCGCCCGGTGAAGTCCAGCGCATCGATGCGATCGATGCGGAACGTGCGCATCTCTCCGGACGCAGAATCATCTCCCTGCACGTACCAGTTGCCGAACGACTCCAAAATGCGTCGCGGAACGACGTTGCGCTCGGAACGGCTCGCCGTCGACGGCGTGAAGTACGAGATCTTCACCTCTGCGCCTCGGTCGAGCGCATCACGAAGTTCTTCGAGGTAGCGAACAGCGCGCAGATCGACGGTGACACCTACGTCATCCTTGGGCAACAGTGACTTCAGCTTGTTGAGCGCACTCGCCAGTGGACCGTTACGGTCCGCTCCCGGGATGCGCATCGCCGCATCGCGCATTGCGCTCAACACGAACACCTCGGCGGAGGTCAGCTGCAGTGGTCGCCTGAACATGTTGGGCACTTCGGCGATCACCCACTCTTCGTCAACTCGCACGTCGATGAGCGCGTCCGGCGTGTACGGGGGCACACCACACATGGAGACCATCATCAGGTCGTCCATCAGTTCCTTCTCACTCAGTCTGAACTGCTTGGCCATGTCGGCAAGGCGAACCTGGCCGCGCTCGAGGATCCACGGCAACATGACGAGCAGGCGCTCGACTCGTTCACCTGCACTCCGCGGTCCACGGCGTTGACGACGCAGTCTCACGACGAGAGCTCCGCAATTTCGCGAAGGGCACCGATGACGTGATCGCGCACGAACGGAGGCGAGAGCACCTCTGCACGATCGACCATCGCGAACAGCCACGACTTGAATGCGGCCAAATTTGCACAAGGAATCGAAAAATCCATCGACCCGTCGGCATTCGTCGCTACCACTGATTCCTCACCGAATTCTTCACGTACACGCGAGGCAAGCACTACATCAACGCGCACGACTGCATGCGTCGCCTCGGCTTCGCCATCGGCAAGCATGTCGCGCTCGGTTGGCACTGCGCGAGCGAGATCGAACCCGACTGGTCGATCGAACGAGCCCTTCGCGCCGACACCGATCGACGACGCGATGCGATCGACTCGAAAGACACGCTGTGCCGCGCGCAGATGGTCATGGCCGACGAGATACCAGAAGCCGCCGCGAGCCAGAAGTCCGTAGGGGTCAACCTTGCGCGCTTCGCCCTTGTAGGTGAACGTGAGCGTCTTTCGCTCGACGACACCGGACGCAAGCGCCACGAGCACGTCGTCGGTCATCTGGATGTTCACTGATGTGGACGGCGTCTTGGCGACACGTTCACCGCCCAACTTCCACAACGCACCTTCGCCGACCAACGCACCCATGCGTACCGTGGCGATCGCGAGCTCGAGCGCGCTGCGCTCGGCATCAGTCAACTTCAGGTCGGCGAGGAGGAAACTGCGCCGATCGACGGTGTAACCGCCTTCGCCCGCCTGGTCTCCGCCCAATGTGACCATCTCGATCGGAATCCCCATCTTGCGCAGTTCGCTCTTGTCGCGCTCGAACGCAGCACGCGCGGCCTCGTCCTGCTCTGAGTATTGGTTGCCCAACTCGCGGCGGATTTGCTTTAGGGTGAGTGGCCGCGAACGCTCGACGAGGAGTGCGAGCAGATTGATCATCCGCTCTGCTTGAGAAACGCTCGTTGCCACGCCCGACAGACTAGGCGCGCGAGGAGTGGCGCAAATACCACTTCTGCAACTGGACGCTCGAGGCATCGCGCGACGCTCCGGGCTCGCCAGAAGCAAGTTCCGTGGCGACTTCATGGGCCAACTTCTTGCCCAACTCCACACCCCACTGGTCGAAGGAGTTGATCCCCCACACGCAACCTTGCACGAACACCACGTGCTCGAACAGCGCGATCAAGGCACCGAGCGTGCCCGGTGTGAGGGCACTGAGGACGATTGTCGTGCTCGGGCGATTCCCCGGCATTGCTCGCGCAGGATCGTCATGAGTACTCCCGAATGCGAGTGCTGCGGACTGGGCGATCATGTTCGCAACGAGTGCAGCATGCTCGCCGTGATGAGCGGTCGCTGCGCGTGCGACTCCGATGAAAGTGACCGGAACCACCGAGGTCCCCTGATGCAGGAGCTGCATGAACGCGTGTTGAGCATTGGTGCCAACGCCGCCCCAAATCACCGGCGACGACTCAGTCGACAGCACCTCGCCATCCCTGGTCACGGCCTTGCCGTTGCTCTCCATCTCGAGCTGTTGGAGATAGGAAGGAAGAAGCCCAAGTGAATCGGCGTACGGCACGATCGCGTGCGATCCTCGACCGAGGAGACTGCGATTCCACACTCCGATCACACCGAGAATCATCGGGGCGTTACGCTCGAAGGGTTCGTGCGCGAAGTGTTCGTCCATGGCACGCATCCCGCCGAGGAACTGGTCGATCGCATCCGCGCCGAAGGCGATCGCATTGCACACGTTGACCGCAGACGACACCGAGTAGCGCCCGCCGACCCACGACCACATTTTCAGCACGCGTGCTGCGGCGATTCCTGAGGACGCGACCTTGCTGGCGTCGACCGTCACGGCAACGGTGTGGTGCGCGACGGCGTCACCACCCAACGCATCGGCAAGCCACCGCTGCGCAATGCGAGCATTCGCGAGTGTTTCTGCGGTCGAGAATGACTTCGAGCAGACGACAACGATCGTGGTTGCTGGATCAAGACCTCCGAGAACCCGCGTGACGTTCGTCGGGTCGACATTCGAGACGAACGACACGCGAACCTGTGGCGCACCCGTCGTCGACAACGCCGAGTAGACGAGTGCTGGACCGAGATCGCTTCCCCCGATGCCGATGTTGACGACGTCGGTGATGATGCGTCCCGTTGCACCGCGGTATCGGCCCTCGCGCACATCGTGGGCGAACCCTGTGACCTCGTCACGCACCGCCCACACCTCGTCGACGACGTTCACGCCGTTGACCACGACTTTTGAACCGCGGGGAGCTCTGAGCGCAGTGTGCAGAGCAGGCTGAACCTCCGAAGTATTGACGATCGCGCCGGAGAGCATTGCGTCGCGGGCTTCGGCTACTCGCGCCGTGGCGGCGAGTCCAGCCAACTCGCAGAACACTTCCTTGTCGACGTTTTGCTTAGAGGCGTCGATGAGCATCGACTGGCCATCGATTTCGATCTCGACGCTCATTGCACTCGTTCGTCCCGGTTCTGAAACGAAGAGTTCCTTCAATGAAGCGACGGTCTTGCGCGACGCTCGTGACTCAAGCGAAGTCCACTGCTCGCAAGCCGTGATGTCCACCCAATCAAGGCTACTGGCGTGTTGTAGCGTGACTGAGCCATGACGAACGAGGTTGACGATCAGTCACGCTCACTCGGCATCTCGCTCGCATTTAGCGCATATGTCTTGTGGGGTCTCCTCACCCTGTACTGGAAGGTGTTGAAGGAATTCGATCCATTCGAGCTCATCGGTTGGCGCATCGCCACGAGCGTCGTCGTGCTCATTGCGGTCGTGGTCGTCACTGGGCGGATGGGGGCACTGCTCGCCGCCCTGCGCAATCCTCACTTGATGTGGCGAATCATGATCGCAAGCATGCTGCTCACCGCAAACTGGACCCTGTACGTCTGGGCAGTCGTCAACGAACACGTCATCGAAACCGCACTCGGCTACTTCATCGCCCCGCTGTTGACGATCGTGCTCGGTGTCGTCGTGTTACGCGAGAAACTTCGCCTGAACCTGAAGATTGCCGTCGGGTTCGCACTCGCAGGTCTCGCCGTCCTCACTCTTTCCTACGGCCGCGTGCCCTGGGTGGCGATCTCCATCGCAGCAACGTGGTCGATTTACGGACTTCTGAAGAAGCAAGTCCCCCTCAAACCGCTCGAGAGTTTGACCGCAGAAGTCGTCATCCTGGCCATTCCCGCACTTGCCTACGTCGCCGCGACATGGAATCGCGTCGACAGCATTCCAAACAATGCAGATGCCGTCGAGCTCGTCTTTGCTCTCCTCACCGGGGTGATCACCGCGGTACCGCTCCTCCTCTTCGCCGGAGCTTCACTGCGCACGCCACTGACGATCATCGGCCCGATGCAGTACCTCGTGCCGACGATCAATTTCATCATCGGTTGGGCAATTTTCGACGAGGCCGTCAGCGCGACGCGCTTCGGTGGATTCTTCTTGATCTGGATCTGCCTCGGGTTCGTGGTGGGCGACGTGATCTCAAGCCAGCGCGCGAACAGGACCGAAGCGCTCTAACGCGCAACCGGAGAACGCAGGAGCGTTCCCGCCATCAACAGCTTGAGGCCGTCGACGACGTTGCGACGTCGGTCGGCGTCGTCAACCACGTGGCTGAAGCGTGACAGTCCCGAGATCACGACGTCAATCATGTCGTGCAGCAGCTGACCGGTGATTCCCTCGTTCACCTCGCCGTTGCGTACTGCTTCCTCACAGATTTCGTGCAAGAACTTCACCGTGCGGCTGCGCAACGAACGAAGGTCCTGCGTGAGTTCTGGGTGGCGCTGACTCTCGGCAGAGACCCCAACCACGAAGCCGACGAACGACGGCTCTTGAGTGGAGATCGCCGCAAGCGCATCGAGCATCGAGGAGAACTTGTCGACGAACACCTCCTGACCTGCGACGGCGTTCTCGAGTGCGCCGTAGACCATCTCCTGCACCTCGGCGTAAGCCGCGATGTACATCTCTTTCTTCGACGGGAAGTAGTGATAAATCGCTCCGGTCGTGATGCCAACTGCATCGGCAACGAGTCGGTTGGTAGTCGCGTCGTAGCCGATCTCGGCGAACAGTCGGCGGGCCTCGAGAATCAATCGCTTGCGGGTCTCTCCCGGATCGACCGCGCACGGTCGACCGAGTTTCTTTCGCGCGACGAGGGGATTCATTGAGGCAAACCCTAACGGTGAGTGATCACGTCAACCGAAGCGAGCGAGGATCTTTGCAAGCTCCAC
>Ga0129333_10007145_pt1 | contig 10559 bp, 11 predicted proteins | sample CPB6_08_DNA_FD_94474 | JGI IMG/M metagenome (GOLD analysis project Ga0129333, IMG submission 94474) | Freshwater to marine salinity gradient microbial communities from Chesapeake Bay, USA - CPBay_Sum_0.6_0.8_DNA | ecosystem: Environmental > Aquatic > Marine > Coastal | place: USA: Chesapeake...
GCAGGTGAAAGGTCGTTATTGGGATGCCAACCTGATCCGTTGGCGTGCCGGGAAGCTGCTACCTGTTGGTGGTTGGCAGCGCATCACATCGTCACCTCTTGCAAGCACACCGCGCATCCTTTTCCCGTGGACCACACAACTTGATGCTTTGGTCACGGCGGTCGGCTGTGATGACAAGTTGTATGCTCTGCGCGGTTCAACCTACGATGACATCACGCCTGATAACTTTATCACCGCAGAGCAGGGTCAAACTGGCGGCTATGGCGCTGGTGACTACGGTGAACTGCTTTATGGGTTGGACTATGCTGGCGTTGATATTTCAACAGCCGTCAGATCCAGCAATGTTGTGACGATCACGACAGCAACAGCCAACAAATTCATAACTGGTATGTCAGTTATGATTGCTGGCGTTGCTAATAGCAGCTTTAACGGCACATTTACTGTGACTGTTACAAACTCAACTACATTCACCTATTCACAGACAGCGGCTGATGCTTCCTCAACTGGCGGCATAGCATCTTTGCCAACTGCTGATTGGCGTCCTGTCTCATCTTCATTCATACCGTCATTCAGTTGGACAATCGACAACTGGGGTGGTGATATTCTTGCCGTTGCATCAAGCGATGGTCGGCTTCTCCATTATCAAGATGGAGAGGATCAGGCTCACGCTGTTGGTTATGATGTGATTGATACGGCAGTGCGTTCAAGCAACGTGATCACTATCACAACAGACTACAATCACGGATATACTATCGGTGATGAAATTGTTATCGCTGGAACAAGTGTTGGTTCCATGAACGGGACATTTACTATCACGGGTGTTCCTGCAAGCAATCAATTCACTTATGCAAACTCTGGAACAGATGCGTCTGGAACTGGCGGCACTGCGTCAATTACGCCTGCCGTCCCTTTGAACAATCGCGGTGTAATTGTTACACCAGAACGTCATGCAGTCTTGATTGGCGCAGGTGGCAATCCTCGTCGTGTTGCATGGTCATCTCGTGAAGATTATGCGGATTGGGACTTTACAGACGTAACCACAACTGCTGGCTATCTTGATCTTGATACATCAAGCAAGATCACGATGTGCGCCGCTGTCCGTGAAGGAACCTTGATCTGGACGGAAGACGAAGCATGGCTGATGCAGTACATTGGCCTGCCATATATCTACAGCATCACGCGCATTGGTTATGGATGCGGACTGATTGCTCCTCGTGCTTTTGCTACGACTGCTGGACGCTGCATCTGGATGAGTAAGGAATCGTTCTGGATTTATGACGGTGGCACAGTGCGTCCATTGCGCTGTGATGTAGGCTCTTATGTCTTTGAAAACGTCGATCCAGACACGGGCATTCTCTATACCAATGGTGCTGAAAACGGCACATTTCCAGAAGCATGGTTCTGGTATCCATCTGAAGGATCGGATGTCCCAAATAAGTATGTAGTTTACAACTATGCTGAAGACTGGTGGACGATTGGAGAGATGACCAGAACAGCAGCGGTTGGGGCTGGTGTTTTGAAGTATCCGATGGCCGCTGATGAAAACAATGACCTGTACTTCCATGAGGATGGCTGGACAGCGGCTGGCGCTTCTTTGGCTGGTGATCGTTGGGTTGAGACAACATCTCTCAACATCCAAAACGGAAACCTGATTAGTCATCTTAGGCAGGCTATTACCGATAGCGGCTATGGTTACGATAGCACTGCTATCACTGTATTCTCCTCCTTTACTCCAGAGGGTACAGAAACGACATCTGGGCCTTATAATCCAAGGTCAAACGGATATACAGATATCCGCGTTTCTGGGCGTGACTTCCGTATGAAGATTGCGGCTACAGAAGACGCACCTTGGAGTATTGGGGAAATGCGCATAGAATTTATGGGTGGAGGCGGTCGATGAATGTGACCTTTCCGCCCGTTCCTGCTACTTATGATGCTGGATACTTTAACCGCGCTTTTGCAACTTTCTCTCAGGCAGCTAATAGGTCTGTGACACGGTTTGAAGCGGTCGATGGTATTCTCTTGCAGGCACCTGACGGATCAGTTTGGAAGGTAACTGTAAGCAACACTGGTACACTAACAGCAGCGGCGGTTCCACTTGGACAACAAGGCTCTCCTCCTTACTAAGATGGAAAAGGCACTTAGACTGGGCGGCGGCACGCATACAGTTGGTGACATTTATCTTGGATTGAAGGAAGGTAAGTATCAGGGGTGGTTCACTGAGAATGCGGGCGTTGTTACCGAGATATTGGTGGGTCCGCAGAAAAAGTGGCTAAATTGTTTTTTAGTGTTCGGTGACATGGATGAGGCGATGAGTATGCATCCGCAAGTTATCGCTTTTGCTAAGGAGAACGGTTGCTCCTTTATGACCATGAACGGACGCTGGGGCTGGCAGAAAATTCTGCCTAAATATGGTTGGACCAACAGGTCAGTGTCTATGGCGCTGCCATTGGAGGATTAAAATGGGCAAGGGCGGTGGTGGAACACAAACAACTGTCCAGCAGCAGAAGATCCCTGAGTGGGTTGAGGCTGCTGGTCAAGAAAATCTACGCATTGCGAATGAAATCGCTGCGCGTCCTTATGTTAATTATCCCGGCAATCTAACTGCTACATTTACTCCAGAGCAGGAAGCAGCTTTTAACTTGGCTCAAAGCTCAGTTGGCATGACTGCGCCGCTTTACGGCATGGCTGGTCAGGCTATTGGCGGCGTATCTCAGTATGCTCCTATTGATGTAACTGCGCCTTCTTTCCTTCAGGCAAATGTGTCTCAGTATATGAATCCATATACTGAGAACGTCATCAATCGAGCTTCAGAAGCTGCTATGCGTCAGCTCCAGATGCAGCAGAATCAGATTGCTTCTCAGGCAGCCCGCGCTGGAGCTTTTGGTGGCTCGCGTCAGGGCATTCAGGAAGGCGTTGCTGCTGCTGAAACTGCGCGTGGGATTGGTGATCTCACAGCACAGTTGCAGGCTCAGAGTTATGGTCAGGCACAGCAGGCTATCGCTGCTGATCAGGCTCGCGCTCAACAAGCTGCATTGGCTAACCAAGCTGCTGGCCTTCAGGCTGCTGGTCTTCGTCTGCAAGGTGGTCAGGGATTGGCTAATCTTGGCGGACTTGCTCAAAGAGCTGCACTTACTGATGTTGCTACTATGGGAGCTGTTGGTCAGGCTCGTCAGGATTTGGCACAGCGCCAGCTTGATGAGGCTTATGCTCGCTTCCAAGAAGAGCGTAACTATCCTGTTCAGGCGCTTAACCTTCGTTTGGCTGCTCTTGGCGCTCTTCCTTATGGGAAAGAAACAACTCAGACAACTAGTGGTATGCCAACAGGAAATTCTTTTTTGGCTGGTTTGGGCGGCGTTGGTGGTTTGTTCTCTGGCATTGCTGCTCTTGCTGGATTGTCTGACGAAACAGCTAAGACAGATATTAAGAAAATTGGCACTGACAAAGAGACTGGTCTTAATATCTACTCTTATCGTTATAAGGGTGATCCTAAGACATATCCAAAAATGGTTGGACCTATGGCTAAGGAAGTTGAGAAAAAGTATCCTGATCAGGTCACAACTGTTGCTGGTAAGAAGGTCGTTAACTCCAGCTTCTTGAGCAAGATGGGAGTTGGTTGATGGCCGATGTAAACACGATTGCCAGATACATTTATCAGCGTGCTCCTCAATACGGCATTGATCCTAATCTTGCCGTTGGCATTGCTCGCTATGAAGGGCTGAATCCAAACACTTTGGGAAGCTCTACGTTTGGCAATCGTGATGCTCGTGGCTACTCCTTTGGCCCATTCCAGCTTTACTCAGGATCGCCAGATCCAACTAAGATTGCCCCCGGTGGTATGGCGTATGAGTTTGTGCGCCGTTATGGTCAGGCTCCGTCTCGTGAGAATTGGCAACAGCAAGTTGACTTCTCATTGGAGACAATGAGGGATAGTGGCGTTGGCCCTTGGTATGCTGTGCGTGATCAAGGTGGCGTTGAAGCTATCACTCGCAAAGGTGCAGCTTTCGCAAATACTGCTGGTCTTTTGAATCAAGCTCCAGAAGCGGCTCAGCCACAAGTCCGCAATGCGCTTATTGCGCTTGGAACAAACGACTACGCTAATCCGCAAGTAGCCGCTGAAGCTACTCAGCGCGCTATTGAGGCTGCACGTTCTCGTGGGCTTAATCCTGTTATTGTTCCACCTAACGCTGAAAATGACAGGTTTAGGGCTGTAAGCGAAGCTGTACGTCAGGCAGCAGAAAAGGCTGGCGTTACGATTGCTGCTGGAACTTATGATCCTAAAGACCCACTTCATCTGACTATGGAGTCTGCTCGTCAGCTTGGGCAGCAGTATCCCGGCGCTATTCCGATTGGTGATAGCAACGCTGTCCGCATTGGTATGGGGCTTGGATATAGACCGACTGCTAATGGCTCTCAGATCTATAATCAGCAAGGTCAGTTGTTGGCTCAAACTGGTCTTGGTTCGTCTGCTATTGCCCAGAACATTATTGGCCTTCCTCAGCCTCAAATGCCACAGCCTACTCAGGAAGGCGGCTTATTTGGCCTTCCAACTAATCAGCAGGCGCAAGTTGCTGCTCCACAAGTGCAGCTTCCAGCGCCAGTAGCTACTCCTGCTCCTGCGCCTGCGCCAACTCCTACGCAGCCACCTGTATATGCGACTGATTTTGGAACTGCTGCTCAAAGGCTTGGTTCTTTGCTTGGGATCACAGAAGCACCAGCTCCTTTAGAGGGTGCAGAGGCCGACGCTCAACGGCAAAAAAACTTAGAAAACAAGCGTATTCTTGATGCTGCATCTACAGCTCAAAGAGCGTTTGGATCTTTAAGTCTACTTGGCGCTCCCACTCAACAAGCTGTACCAATCCTACCTGTTGAAGAAGAGCGTCGCCGTATCGTACAACTTCCTTACTTTAGAGGGCTGATCTAATGGCTACGTTGATGGATATGCTCATGCAAGAACGTATGGGATCAGGTGGCCGTGACTACACATTGGGTAGTCGTGGGGCCATGATGCCTACTGGCTATTCTCATAATGCTTTTGGCAACATGGACCCAATCAATATGGTCAAGTCCATGCGTGCTCAGGGCCGTTTAGGTGCAATGTCTCCAACAGCATTTAATGCCCCCGCTGAAGGCGTTCAAATGTTTGACACACCCGCAACAGCGCCTGTTGCGCCTGCTCAAACATCGTATCCTAACGTAATGGGTTTCCAACCTAATGCGTTTAGAAACCTAACTCCGCCTCCTGTTGCTCCTCAAACCCCTGTTGCTCCTATTCAGTCGGCAACATCTACAACAGCGCCTTCTGCGCCTAGCATCTTTAACCGTATCTTCAGTGGCGAAGATTACCAGTCTAACTCAATGCCAGTTGTTATGGCTCCTCAAGGTCCTGGCATGACTGGCGCTCCGCTGCCACAAACTGTAAACTGGGGCGACCCTGAAAACGCAGCAGACTATTTTAGAGCCGCTGCCGCTGCTCAGCGCATTGGCCTGCTGTAAGGAGAAAGAACATGGCTGACGGCCTGCTTGGTGGTTTTGGCGACTTCCTGCTCGGTGGCGGTAAGTATGCCGATCCTAATGCTATCAATCCTCAGTATGGCGTTCCTGAATCTGATGTTCGTCAGGCCGGGATTAATACGCTTGCTAATGTGTCAGCTCTCCTTCTGGCGGCTGGTCAGCCTTTAACAGGCGCTCAGCGCGCTCAGATGTTGGCTCAGATTGGTCCTGCTATGGGTGGGATGGGAACTGATCTTTATAAGGCTGCTCAGACGCGCCTTATGACTGCTCAAGGTCGTGCTGCTCAAGAAGAGCTTAATGAACTTGAAGTTATGCGCAAAAAACGGGCTGAAGACCCTGAAGGCTTGGCAAGAGCTATGGGCGGCATGGATGTAAATCTTGTTAAGGCAATGTCAATCAAGTCTCTTGTTGATATGGCTAAGCAGATTACGATTAAGCGCGCTACTGTTGAGCCGGGTCAGGCAGCTATTACTGAAGCTTTTGCTCGTGTTGCTGGTGGCGCTCCTGCTCCTGCGGTACCCGCTACTGCTACTCCGGCAGTAGAAGGCGTTGCTCAGCCAACAGTTGAACCTACAGCAGGCGCTAGCATCTACACATCTGCTGCAATCCCTGCTGGCACATCGCCGCAGGATAGAGCCACTATTGAGGCATATAAGATTGCTCTGAATGATCCTCGTATCGCTCGCAACCCAGAAACAATTAAGCAGATTACAGAAGCCCTTGATCGTCTTTTGCCGGGAGTGCGAGAAGCAGCGATTAAAACAGCTCAAAGCCGCGCAGCGACAGTTGAAGCTCAGCCTAAAGCTAGACTTCAGATTCAATCTGCTGAGCAGCAAAACGCACTTGTTACGAACACCATTGATGATGCTCTTAAAAGCATTGATGCTGGTGGTCGTATGGTTGCTGGTACTCTTGGGTCAAAACTTGTCAATGTATATGAGCCAGCGACTGATTTGAGTGGCCAATTGGATACAATTAAGGCTGCTATTGGCATGGGCAAAATTCAGGAAATGAAAGCACAGTCTCAGACTGGCGCTACTGGATTTGGTCAACTTGCTATTCGAGAACTTGATCGAATTGAATCAGCAGTTGGTAGCCTTAATCAAGCACAAGGCCCTGAAGAGCTTAAAAAGCGCCTTGCTATTATTAAGGATGCTATGAACAAATATAACCAAGCTTTGAAGCAGGGTTATAAGGCTACATACAAAGAGGATTACCAGCCTCTCCCCGGCGGTGCAGAAGCAGCCCCTGCTGCCACTACTGCTCCTCAGTCTGGATTTGGTAATCCAAACGACGTTAAAGCTGCTGTGCAATCTGGTAAGATTACACGCGAACAAGGTCTGCAAATCCTTCGCTCTCAATTTGGATTCCAATAATGGCAAGTGCAGAAGACTTCCTTGGTGGTGGAACAACAGCTCAGCCGCAAGCGGCTGATGCTTTCCTTGCTCCTGAACCTGCTTTATGGGCTGAAATTTCATCAGCTCCTACTGAGAAACCTTTAACCGCTGGGCAGGCTGCTACCAAGGCAGTCTATGATCGCCTGCGTTATATGAACGATGTTCTAAGCTTTGGCGCTTGGGACAAGCTTCAGGCTGCCGCAAAGGCATACGGTGGCAATACGCAATATGCTGATCAGCTTGCTAAGGAGCGCGCTGCTACTGCTGCATCAACTGCTGGACTTGGGACTGCTGAGCAGATTGGTTACGGCTTGCTTGCTGGCGCGCCTCTTGCAGCAGTTGGTGGTCTTGGCGGTGTCGCTACTCGTGCCGTTGGTCTTGGCGCTCCAGCAATGCCCGTAACTGTTGGCGGCAGAGTTGGAGCTGGTATTGCTGAAGGTGCTGCACAGGGAGCGCTTGAAGCACTTGGTCGTGACCAGTCTGTAGCTACAGGTGCAGCCACTGGTGGCGCTCTTGGTGGCGCTATACCAATCGCTGCTGCTGGACTCAGCCGCGTTGTCTCTCCCATTGCCAATCAGCTTACTGCGCCCCAGCAGCAGCTTGCTCGTGAAGCAGCAGATCGTGGCATTACACTAACGCCAGCTCAAGCAACGGGTAGCAGGGCTACAGGTTTCTTTGAAAGCCAGCTCCGTGATTTGCCGGGGGGCGCAATGTCACCTCGTATTGAGCAGCAACAGCAGTTGCAGCGTCAGATCCTCAATCAGGCTGGAATTTTTGAAGACTTCGCAACTCCGGCTGCGATTGAAAATGCTTTCAATCGTACAAGCCAGAATTTTGATAACATTCTAACTGGCAAACAGGTACAGTTTGGCCCCAGCTATGGGCAACGTATCGTTGATACAGTCAACGAATATACAAACAGACTTGATGCGAATGTTAAGAGCGTTTTCATCAATCAGGCTCGTGATCTCTTGCGAGAAGGTCAGGTGATTGACGGTATTCGTGCTAACAAGATCCGTAGCGATCTAGCTAAACTTGAGCGCGATTATAGAGATCAAGGCCAGCTCAAAAGCGCTCTTGGAGAGCTTCGCCGCACAGTCGATGACGCCATTGATAACTCATTGGTTGGCGCAGAACGTGAAGCCATGCGCGAAGCGCGTGGTGAGTGGAAGAACTTGTGGCGTCTTGATGAAGTAATGAACCGAGCTGGAGCGCAATCTGAAAGCGGTAACATCCCATTTGTTCTGCTCAACAATCTTCTAAAACAAAAGGCTGGAAGCGCTGCAAAAGGTATTGAGTCTGCTACGCCTGAGTTTAAGCAACTTGCTCAGATTGGCGCTCAATTCTTCCGTGAGCCACCAAGCTCAGGAACGGCTCAACGTAACTTCTTCAGCAGCCTTGTTGGTGGAGCAGGCGCTGGTGGGTTGGTTGCTGGTGGGCCAATGGCAGCTGCTGGTTCAGCCGCTGCTGCTTTGGCCACACCATACGCTGCTAACCTAATCTACAACACGCCTCTTATGCGCGCTTACTTGTCGAATCAGTTGGGCCGACCCATTGAACGGGTCAGCCCAGCAGCTCAGTCTGCTCTTACGCAGACTGGCCTTGGCATCCTTGGTCGATAACCTTGTCAATGGCGCTGGCTAAGTCAGCGTCATCCTGATCTAGCACCTTGGCGTAGATCCTCATGGTAGTTGAAATGTCGGAGTGGCCTAGCCGCTTCGACACTGCCTTGATGGGCATCTTAGCGTTTAGAAGGTGCGTAGCGTGGGTGTGGCGTGTTGAATGCAGGCAGTAGCCATCATCGCAGCCAATGGCCTTCATAGCCTCTTTAATGGCGTTCGTGAGGTAGCCAAGAGATACGCGCTGCCCATGAGATGTAGTTAGGACGTAGGCGTCAGGTTTTGACACCCTGTCTTGCAGCATATCAATCAAGGTCTTTGGCAAAGCTACTGTGCGCAAGCCAGACTCAGACTTAGGCTCTTTCTCAACTTCAGTATTGCCGACACGAATGCGTGAACGGCTGACGGTTATCCGACCGTTTTTCAAATCAACGTCACTCCAGCGCAAAGCAGCCATCTCACCACGGCGAAGGCCAGTGCTGATAGCCAGATGCACGACAAGATGCAGGAACTGATTAGCGGCTGTGTGAGTTAGAAGCGCCTTGATCTGAGCGTCATCCAAAGCCTTGCGCTCTTTCTTAGAGCCCTTTGGAACCTTAACCTCTGCCATAGGCGAAACAGCTATTTTACCTTCCTTCTGCATATCAGCAAAGAAACCTTTTAGGATCTGATGACTGATGCGGATGGTGTTGGGAGAAGCAGTCTTTAGGCGCTCAATATAGAACTGCGTCACTTCTTTGGGCTGTATATACATTGTACATACAGATCCAAACTTTCCCATAAAATGAGAAACAAGCATATTGTAGTTTTCAAGTGACTTGTCGTTGATGATACCAAGCGCATGACGCTCTGCTACCCAAGCTGCAAAGTCTTCCTTAACCATGATCCCACCTCGTTTAAAAATATCTCCCGTCAATCAAAATAACTATTGCGTATAAAAAAACAAGCGCTATTTTGTACCTACGCGAGTGATTCGCGAAATGGGGAAGCAGATGGTTATCAATCTTGAAAACCACCATGATGGTACATTTACGCTAACCTACTTCGATAAAGTGGTTGGCTACATCAGCAAAATCAAAAGCTACGCTGCACCAGATAGGCGCTTTCGCGCTGTGTCTGTGCATGGGAACATCTATTATGCAGGGTCGTTAAAGGGAGCGCGCTCATGGCTGATGGAACAGTATCACTAGAATTTATGGAGAACTATGCTCGCGTTAAAGAACGCCTGTATGGAAAGCCTAAGCAACCAGTAGTGCATATTGAGCGCAAGAAAGAGGAAGAGAAAAAGCAGCCAGCAGAAGTCATACCGATTGGTCCGTTCCAACAAGCTTTGAATGAGCTGAAGGAAGATGAGAGGCGGATGAATCATCCGTATCTTAAAGACCTGAAAGGAATGAAAGCTCGCGAAATTCTTTACCCAATCTTGCTAGAACACAAGATGAACTACAACGAGTTGAGAGGAGTGAGCAGGGAGAAGAAGTACCACATCCCGCGCCGTCAGTGCTTTGCTGCTTTGCGGGATGCTGGATGGTCAACGCCTAGAATTGGCAAACTATTTAACCGTGACCATTCGACAATCGTTCATGGTCTGCAAATGTGGGAGAAGCATCTTGAACATCAACGAAATTCTGGACCAGCGTGAAGCAACTCACGGCAGCTATGCTGATGTAGCTTGGCTGTCTCAGACAATGAAGAACACACTTAGGTCACATAGTAATTGGGCGTTTTTGGGTGCGCCAATGGCTCAGTCGCTTGATCTTCAGTGTGACAAAATGGCTCGAATTGTAGCTGGTTTGGCGACCGAAAAGGACCACTGGATCGACATCCAAGGCTACGCACAGCTCGCGCTTCGCGAGATAGAGAAGGGAGAAGGTAATGACGAATAACCAGCTACAGTCAGTTGTAGAGAGGATTGAGAAGCTCGAAGACGAGCGAGCAATCCTTGCCGAAGACATCAAGGATGTTTACCTTGAGGCCAAGGGTAACGGGTTTGACCCCAAGATCATCAAGAAGTTGGTCGCCCTTCGAA
>Ga0129333_10007147_pt1 | contig 10558 bp, 6 predicted proteins | sample CPB6_08_DNA_FD_94474 | JGI IMG/M metagenome (GOLD analysis project Ga0129333, IMG submission 94474) | Freshwater to marine salinity gradient microbial communities from Chesapeake Bay, USA - CPBay_Sum_0.6_0.8_DNA | ecosystem: Environmental > Aquatic > Marine > Coastal | place: USA: Chesapeake Bay...
ACTCTTAAATCACCATCAACAATTAAGTCGGTATTTCCAATTCCTATTGATACATTGGAAATTTGTGCAGATGTTGAAGTAACTACACCACTTACATAAACATCTCCATCTACCCATAACTTACTTGTTGGTATAGTGGTTCCTACCCCAAGATTTCCGGTTGAAGGAACAAATGATAGTTGATCTTGATTGATATTTACTATAGTTGAACCTGCACCAGAGGCAAATATTGGATATCTAACAGAAGATGTTGTAGATGTAGCAACAATTGTCTCTCCTGTTGGAGTTTGCCAAACAGGACTTTGACTATCTCCTCTTGAAACTAATACCTGACCAGATTGACCAGAAGTTACTTTTCTGTTTATACTAATTGTAATTGATCCAGATCCGGAAAGTCTTGTATGTCCAGGTGCAATACCAATACTAGAGATTCCTATACTAGTAACTTTAGTATTAGATACTAAAAACCCTCCCGGACCATCATCAATTAAATCATTTACTCGAAATGAAGAAGTTGAAACCCCAGATATAAAAAACCTTTCTACAAAATCTACAGTTCCAGTGGTTGATGATGGTTGTGTTTCTGGTGGTACATACAGCTTACCAGATAAAGCAACATCACCTTTAGTGTCTAAAGTGTACTCTGGAGAATTTGTGTTGATGCCAACTTTTTGGCCTTCAGCAAAAATAAGATTATCAGCGACTTCAATGCCGTTTTTTACAACGAAGTTCTTCTTGATTCCCATTTTTTCTCCTTAGAGGTTCACTATCCCCTCTTTTTATTTATTTATAATTTAATATACTGTAGTCGTATGTATGATTGAATTCGTTCCAGGATACACATAAATTGATCCGGCACCATTTCCAGAAAAAGATGCATTTCTAACTATTATACTAGAACAATCGAATGCATATGCGCCATATTGTCCGGTGTTACGAATATGAGCACCAGAATCGCCAACTCTTATTGTGGAATTTTCAAATGCTAAAAGTCCCTCATAATCACAATTGACAATAATATCTCTATCGGAATCTGAATTTGCACTAAATCCAACACAACTTCCACCACCATTTGCTTGTATTCCCCTACCACAATTAGAAACAATTAATGCATAATGTGAAATTGCCACAGATTCTGCTAGAATTCCACAACTATTTGGCGTTGGGCCATTAAATCCATGAATTGCACAATATTCTAATCTCATGTTACCACAAAGACCTCTACTATCTACAGTGGGACTTGTTACCTGATTTCCTGGAGATCCATTCCAAGTTCCAAAAAATGCAATATTAGTGAATCCACCAACCCCACCAGTCGCTCCACCAAAAATGGATTTCATATAAAATCCATTGTATGAAAAATGAAATCTTGTGCGATAGTGATTTGCTAATGTTGTGTAATTTTGTGCTTTTGTTTGTGATGCTAATGTTGTAGAAGTTGGTCTAGTTCCTGTTCTACTTACGCCTACTATTTTAATTTGACCACCTTGTGGTGGATTTAAGATGAGATACTGATTTAAATCGTTAGTGCCTCTAAAATAATAATCTCCTTCAGGAACGGTTAGATTTATGATCGTGTTTGGGTCATAAACTCTATTAACTACATCGCTGTATGCTCTCTTAAATAGATCTCCATTTGCCTCATAATCAGTAGTTGATATTGTACCATAATCAGATAAATTGAATGTTACTGTTCTTACAAAAGTATCATCAGTTATTCTTTCTCGACGAATGTTATTTCTAAAAGAAGATGAATATTGTGGCATTTTATTTCTCCTTGATTAGTTAACAATACGCCAATCATAAGTAGAACCACACCACATTAATGTAAGTGCTTGGGAATCTACATCCATAATTAATGTATCCCCAGCAGTTCCACCCTGAATCCTATCTGCATTATTTGGATCTATTGTTATATTATTTTTAAACGCATTTCCGATGCTAGTTTCACCAGATCCCATATCAACGATACGAATCCAATCTCCAAGTTGTAATGAAGAACCAATAGGAAGAACTACTGTTCTTGCACTAGAAGTATCTAATAACAAAACCCTATTCATATCACTTGCAGTCAAAGTGACATTCGTTGATATTACAGTATTATTATATACAGAGAATCTAGTTCTTCCCGCAACTACTCCACTGCATGTAATAGAAGTAACACCAACAATACTAGTATTTAATAAATTTAGATTATCGCCAGAAGGTAGTTCTTTAAACCTGTTGTCTGAAGAATCAAATATTAATGGATATCTATCAGCCATTTTTATAGTTTTCTTTTATTTATGGTATATATGGTTCCATGATAGGAGTTACATTTAATGGGTTGAAACTCGTGGTATATTTTGCAATTCCTTTATAAAGTCTCAAGTCCTGAATATAAAAATCATCTGGAGTAAGTCTTTGGAAGTTTGGTATCGCAAAATTATAACCACTGGAGGTTAGATCCATAGATCTAGAACCACTTGCCCAATTAGTTCCATTTACCCAGATTCTAAAAGTACTTCCACTTCTTGTCAGTGCAATATGATTCCAAGTATTATTTGATAAAACTTGCGATGAAGTTTCGCATATTGTCTGCACAACACCATTTGCATCAGGATAACCAAGTAAAAGACCTCTCCTAAATTGTGAGATGTTAGCCCAGTTATCTCCTTTTATAAACAGTTGAAAGAAGTAATCGCTTGCGTTTCTACTATCAATATATGAAGGATAGAATATTGACATTCCAACCTCTCCACCAAAATTAAGTCCACTAAACCACATCCACATTTCTACAGTGAAATCACCAAGTCCAAGAACCTGAGTTTGGTTGGTGTCGATTCTGAGTTGAGTGACTTCAAAAGTTTTAGTAGTTGTACCTTTTGCTAATTTATAAGATCCAATATTTCCATAAGATCTACTTATCTCTGTTGATATTGCTGGACTAGTTCTTCCAGCAACAGTTCCAATGACCGTTGATGCGCGAAGTCCTCCACTTAAAAGGTTTTTAGTTCTCACCTCAGGACTCATATCCTGTATCCGATTTATAGTATTAAATGGAATTGAAAAAATTAAATTTCCAGCATTTGAATCTACATTTGCATCTATGGTTCTATTTTTAACTATCCAAGTTGTTGATGTGTTTTCTAATTGTACTATTATATTTTTTTGTTGCTCCCAAATTCCAGTGGTGTCCAATTTTAATTGTAGACTATCTCCATTTTTTATCGTAGCAGATCTTACGAATGGACCACCATTAACTGATAGTAGTCCATCATTTGAAATCATAAAGATATTAAAGTTAATATTGGGCGAAAGTCCAAGAATTGTTATGACATTACTTAGAATTGCTGTTTTTATATTTGCATTATAAATGGCAGTAAATAAGAAATTAGATGGAATTCTATCTAAAGTTCTAACATTCCAAGAAGCAGTGCTTTGGACATCAGGTGACGCATTAAGAAATATTCTTATCGCTACAGTTTTTTGGGTGAAATTTAGACTCGATGAAGTTACTTTTAATCTTACAATATCTCCATTTTTTACTGCAGCAGATTTTACAAATTCTCCATAATTTACACTTAAAAAACCTTCATTGGAAGTTATTTCTGCGGTATAACCGAAAGCATTGGTAAGACCTTGAACGGTATATGTATTGCTTATTATTTCAGTTAAAAATTCTACATCATTCGCATCAGTAAAAATTAAATTTTCTGCTCTCCCGCCTTTTTTAGTTTTTACTGACCAAGTAAAATCTTTTTTTCCTATCGTAACTGTAGTTGTATAAGTTTTATCATAATACTCAAGACCAAGTTCTGATCCTTGAAAAGTTCTATTGTCAAATTGAATTGATCCACCAGGACTAAAAGTTATATTACCATCACGCAATCCAACTGTAATATCACTACTCAATGAAATATTATATGAAGTAGAAGATCTGTCAATCACAACTAGATTAGATAAAATATTTGGTGCTACTCCAAATATTCTAAGTCCTACTGTGTTTTCATTTCTCACATAAGAAGGTTGGTCGGTATAATTTAATTGTGGAAAAGTTGAGTCGAATGTTGTTGTAATTTGATCGAGTGTAACTTGAGTATTGTCAAATGTGTTATTGAATATTATATTTCCAACATAATATTCCCCATCACCAGTGATTGAAATTGGAACCTTGTAATTTATATCTTCAACTAACTTTAATGATGTAATATAAGTTTGACCTGGTTCGACATCAATTAAATCATCAAAATCTATATCAAACGGATATTTATCATAAGTACCTCTAAAAGAGTACTCAGATGCGTTACCAATTGCTCCTAGTAATGGCATTTTACTTTATTGTTGTGTATACTGAGATAATGATCTTAGAACTGTAAATTTATTATCAATCGTTCCGGCATTTGATTTCTTAATAATTACATAAGTATACATGTCGATACCACTAGTATTTCCTTCAGTAATTGGAAGGTCTCCATATTCAAAAACTCTCACTAAAGAACCATCAATTTGGACTGTAGTATTATAGAATGCAGTTGCTCCTTGAGTAGTCATGATTGCAACAGTTAATGTTTCTCCTACATTCATAAATGAATCTAAAGATTGCAAACTGCTAGATCTGAAATTGATAGACCAATTTCCTGTTGCAAATAATGTATAATAATAAACATTATTATCACTTAGGTCTATGTTCACTGTAGAGCCAACGCCTAAAATAGTAGCAGAATTTACTGTAACTCTTTCGATGATTTCCCCAACATTAAGAATTCCTTTAATATTAGTGGATCCAGTAACTTCAAGTTTAAAGTTCGCACTTGCTTGAGTTGTTCCAATACCAACATTAACTGAAGTATGAATACCTGTTGGTGAAGTTTTCCATACAGGGTCTAAACCACTTAGGTTTGAACCATCACCATAATATGTTCCATAGTGAGTTCCAGTCCAAATTCCTACATAATGGCCAAGGTTATTTTGAATTGGACCAAACTTTCTCCACTGATTATTTGAAGTATAAACCCAACCAAGATGACCACCATCATCTGGTTGTGAATAGTATTCAATGTCACCACTATTTCCAAACTCAGTTGGTGTAGAAATTCCTACGGTATACTTTCTAGAAATTACTTCATCACCTTGAAGATATAAAGAATTTGCTTCAATTCCACGAGATGAGTTAGAAGTAATCTTGTCATTAAAAATTACAGGACCATTAAATTCGGAAACAGTATTTCCATCTTTGCCCCCCTCAACTTTAATTGATCTCGTAACACTTATATTTTCAGTATTGACAATATTAAGAGCTGCTGCGGTTCCAGTTTCGACAAATATTTCTTCTCCACGAACCGATGGAACGGGAGCATCAAATACATCTTCTTGGCCAGTTGCAGAACTTACTCTCTTATTACCAATATAAAAATCACCATCGTTGTTCATTCCGGTGTAAACATTAATGCCACCATCAGACTTGAATGATTGTGATAATAATTCTTCTTGTTCACTAATCTGTCTATCTTGACGATCTGGGAATGCATTTGAATAGTTGCCTGGTCCAAATCCAACATATTCAAAAGTATGTCCAGATGCACGAAGAATAGAATGTCTACGGAATTCGATTGGATATGGATGTATTTTTCTTACAACAGATCCTGATAGATGAGAAGAACTACGAGTTCCCAATAGACCTCTAAAAACTGAAACTGGATTCCCATTGACAGTTCCACGAATTCTCATAATTTCATCATCAATTTGAATGTAATCACCAATCTTAAGTCCAGTTGAATCAACTGATGAAATTTCTACAGTTGTTCCAGTTGTCGTGATGCCAGAAATTGTTGTAGAACTAACTCCACCATATTGCTCTACGAGTCTTTGTTCTTCTCTTCCAGTATTGTTTCCTCCTTTTGCAGTATACCCATGTGGATGGACAATAATAGTTCCGGTTGTCGCCGGAGATGAACTTGAAATTCCAATATTTAGATCAATTGAAGTAATTGAATTTACTTTCGATACTAAGAAATTACCATTATATAAAGAACTATTTGCTCCTGATACTTTTACTTTATCTTGTACAGATAGACCATGGGCAGAACCAAAAGCTACGGTCGCAATTCCAGAAACATTATTATAGGTAAATGATGTAGCAGTAATAGATTTACCTACCAAATATGCATTAGAACTTACTGTTGCTGTTATGCCAACTCCAGTTATTGATGCAGAAGAAATTGAACCAGCAGATGCAACTTGAACAGATCTGGTGCTTGATATTCCGGTAATTCTATAAAGATCATTATACTGCTTATAATTTTCTCCTTTAATTCCGTCAAGTTTAATTACTTCATTGACATGATTGTAAATTGACGCAACTGTAACTGTAGCAACAGTATGTCCCGATGTTGTTGCAACCCCAACAACAGATAATACATTACCAACTTGATATGCAGCACCACCATCCATTACTTCAATATTAGTAATTTGTCCTGATGAATTGATTTTAATAACTGCAGATGCGCCTTCTCCAGAACCACCAATTAACTGGGCATTATATAAAGTCTCTATTGCACCAGTTGTACCATATGCAGATCCTGCATTAGTGATAGTCAGGTCAGTAATTGGATTTAAACCATGATCTATGTTTGTATAGAAAGTATGTGCGGTTCCAGTAGAATTACTAACAACATTAGTTAAACCAAATCCAACTTTATTTTCAAATAAGAAATCTTCAAGAGTTTCTTTAGTAATACTCTTTTGTGGGTCATTTATAACAACCTGACCAATAGGATCAGGAAGTGCATAACTTTGAGATGCTTCCGGATCGGAAACTATATTATCTCTATCAAGTTGTGGATAAAGATATTGAACTGGTTGTAATAGTCGTAAATGGTCAAATGGTGTTATTGTAGGATTATTTGAAGAATTTATTACTGAAATGTGATAAATTCCATCCTGTTGATTTTGAACATATTCCTGAACTTGCTCCGTTCTATATGCAATATAAGTTCCAGGAAGTTTCTTTCTGGTAAAATAAGGAAGTGAAGTGTTTCTGACTGAAGTATTGTCTAAGAAAGTTCCTGGATTGTTTGTCAATGAATATGAAAACTTTCTTCTAGTTGGAATTGAAGTTACTGTATAAGTTCCATTGTAACCGGAAGTAGATAGTCCAGAGACATTATTTGAACTCAGGACATTTACAATTTGAACTTGAGATCCAATAGAAAGATTATGTGGAAGTTCAGTTTGAATTGTAGCAACAGAACCAGCCCAAGAAGCACTTGAAATAAATTTTGTCTTTTTAAGTTCTGTTGAGTTTGAAAGTGTTTTTGTTGTATTATCTGGACTATACTGATAATTAATCTCAGTATTATCTAATGGTAAAGATGTGGAATCTTGAATGATAAATCCATCGAGAGGTGGTCTTGCCTTAATTGTAGTATCTCTTGGAATGACATACCTAAACTTATATAAAGTATCCTCATAGTTTCTATTATCTGGAGTTCGAGTAATATAAGTTCTAGAACTTGCACTAATTCCAGATGCTAAAATTGCATTATATATTTCATTACCTTTTCTGACATTCAGATACCATTGCCCATTAGTAGAATCATATTGAATTGGATGTCCAATGTCACCAGAATTTTTGTCCGAAACTCTGCTTACAACTTTAAGATTTGCTGTTTTTGCTGTTAGTATGTCAATTGCATAAGAGGATAGACTTCCATTCTCTGCATCGTTCAGCGAAGAAGCAAGACGAACTTGAGTGCTACCAATTCCAGTTGCGGTAGAATTGGTAATTACATAATAAACTGAATTTTGATCTAAACCATCAGGAATTTCTCCAGTATCACTAACAATTCTTACAGTCTCGCCATTAATAAAGTCATGCGGTGCAGTAAGAGTAATTGTATTTGCTGATATATTATTAGTTACTCCATTTGCGAGTTTAGCAACATTGTATTCTTTTTGGTATGCAGTATTACTAGATCCATCCATTACGATAGCCGCAGAATATGTTGTAGATATTCCAGAACTTGAAAGGATTAGATTTAATTGGTCGTTTTGTTTAGCACCGATTCTATATCCATCAATAGCACCGATTGGCCTAGAACTTTCATTGGTTTGATTGTAAAGATAAAGTCTAGAGCTATTTCCAATGCTAACGGTTTTACTTACATCAATTGAATCGAATTCAATTGTAATTCTGGGTTCTGTAATTTCTTTTGGTGGTACAATATGACTAATATACCCTAGATCGTCGCGGATAAATTTATCATCTCTAAATCCTTTTGACAGGAGTGATTTTGCACCAAAGTTTGAGTTGGAGTTGGTGATGGAAATGTCACCACCACTATCTGCTTCAAAGTGTTGTGCATATCCAATTGCAAAGATAGATACACACTGAATAAATGCATTATTGCTGGCTTTAATATGATATGATTCATATGTTGGTTTATATCTGGCAAGAGAATCAGAATAAATATTGGCTACATTTGTAGTATCAATATATTTTCCAGTCGTTGGATCATACTTTACAAAAGCATTGTTGTCCTTCTGTAGAGAAATTCCAGTAAATTGAGCAACAACCATACTCTTAAAACCAGATACAGAATTTCCATCTGCATGTAATCCACATAAACCATAAACAGATCTCAATGAACAGTTAAAGATATATGGTGATGCAGAAGTAACAGTATCAACTACAATGTTGAGTGTTCCCTGACCAGAAACAGTATCAAATCCAAGCGGTGGTGGATTTGATGTCGCATATTTTATTTCAGTATCACTTACAACTTCTTTGACTACATATTGTCCGTTAAATGTACTAATACCAACACTATTGACACGAATTGGTGTATCTACATCGAGACCAGTAACTTCTTGTGCTAATGTTACTGTAATTTCTGTTCTATCTCCACCACCAAGTCCATCACCAGCACGAATACTTGAGATTCCAACTTCTTCACCACGAGATCCTACAATACGATATTCATCAATTTTTGATTCAATGTCAACTAAAGATGGATAATCTGGAGAAATTGGTCTTCCACTGGAGTTTCCATAAGCAAGACCGATCTTTTGATAATAAATGTCTAGATCAGTTCTATTTGTAGAATAAGTATTAAAAGCATCATTAATTTCTACGGCATTTGCACCATCCGCATATTCAAATGCAGTGAGTTTGTTATGTGAGAAGTTTGGAACAAATGTGTTATTTGTATAGTCCTTGTAGCAGATACCATTTGGATTTGCATCAAAGATTGACATCTGCCAAAGATAACAAGCACCTGTCAATCTTAAAATGGCGGATCTTTCAATATTGTCATTTTCTGGGTCAGGAACATACTTTGGACGAATCTTTGTTTTTCGTAGATCATATCCAACAATTGAAGTTCCTCTTGGAACTATTACACCACCATAAACAGAGTTAAACTTATAGAGAGCATTATTATCTGCATTTATATCAAAGTTTGTCTGCAGATCAAACTCATAAAAATCAGTTGATGTGGTTCCATCTCTCTTGAGGAATGTAGAACCGACATTGATCCATCCAGGTCTATTATCAATTAGGTGTTCACCTGGATACAATAGAATTGTTGTATTGCCAAACTTATCATTATTTGGACCAGGAAGATATGAGAATCTTGCAGCTTCGATCAGCGCACGCTGTAGAGTCTTAAATGGTCTTGCAGCACTAGTCCCATCATTTTCGATGGAATCGGTAGAGTCTAGTGCATTTGGATCAACATATATGATATTTCCACGAACACTACGAAGAAAATTTGATAATCTGGATAGCCCCATCTTATTATCGCTATAAGTTCTTTATTACCTATTTAGCGATAATAAGTCCTCAATCATAAGAATAAAACATAGAAATTAAAACAAATGACAGTACAAGAATTGCAGAAATTTCCAATGAGTTGATCATAAGAAAAAAAAGCTCTAGGACTATCTATAGTCACATAGAGCTTTAATTCTTACTTTTGTTTTGATTCCGACATAGATTGAACTACATTCTCTATGTCTGACATTGCATCATGTAAATTAGGTCTTTGTCCAGATTCTTGCCTTACAACTGGCCGAGTATTATCTGTTACTGTATATCTCCATTGTCCCATTTCTGGGCACATCCATAAATTAATTTTCATTCTTAAAGTGTTCAAGCTCTATCCAATTTAGGAGAGTTTGAAACGCACTAATGGAAGCATCTGTGCAATTATCATCTTTGAGTTTTTGAATATAATATTCAAATGCCTCAATTGCCATTTCTCGGTCTTTTTGTGAAATTAATGACATGTTAATCGATGGGTAACATTTCTGGATTTGATAATTCTAATTCAAACATAAGAGGATGACATTCCTCCAAAATTAAATACTGTGAAGAACGGTACAAATCTTCTGGTTCATATCGCCTTTCATTATCAGCTAATTTTATGAGTTCTAGATCTTTTATGGAGTCGTCTTCTAGTTCATCAAAAGTAAATGCAACCTGATTAATAAAATACATAAGAACAATTTGTGTTCCTTTATTGTACCAGACATAAGAGGCATCAATTCGATATTTCATCAGATGTCTTCCATTACT
>Ga0129333_10007150_pt1 | contig 10555 bp, 12 predicted proteins | sample CPB6_08_DNA_FD_94474 | JGI IMG/M metagenome (GOLD analysis project Ga0129333, IMG submission 94474) | Freshwater to marine salinity gradient microbial communities from Chesapeake Bay, USA - CPBay_Sum_0.6_0.8_DNA | ecosystem: Environmental > Aquatic > Marine > Coastal | place: USA: Chesapeake...
CTTAACATAATCAACATATTCTTTACTATTAAGAGCAAATTTCTCTAACTTGTAAGGCTTGTCAATCGGTAATTCTAATTCAGTTGGTGTGCTGTTATATGCTTTCTCTAACATACTAATTTCAAATAATTCATTCTGATAATAACCACCAATAATTTTTTCTATAGAAGAAAATCTTTTATTATTAGCTATGTTTGTGATAAGTCTCATATCTTGAGTGTCATCACCTTTGCTAGCATAATCATTTGACTTATTATCAGATATGTAACGGTATTTGTTCTTCTGAAGCGTCTCTCTATTATCTAATGCTTTTTTAATTATGTCTTGAATAGTCACAAAATTAAACTGCTGTGTATCTTCAAAAAAGATGTAAGTAAATTTTGTATCAGGTTCAGATGATACTGCTTGTTTAGCAAGCCACTGAATTGCCTGGAAAGGTCTAAGGTTAGGAACAATTATTTTTCTTACTAATGATGTCTGTTCTTTAACAAAAGGTTTTGTTATTTTAAATTTTTCTTCTGTCTCATCACCAATATATTCTTTAAATAATTGTTCCGCACTGTTTTCTATCTGATCATAAAAGGCGTGTGAGACATACTTCTTAGTATTAGCAAGAAAATAAGGTGATACAAGATCTAAAATAAATGACATAGATCTTGCTCTATCATCTAATACTATATTACGAGCACCTTTTATGATAAACTTTATTGTTTTAGCATTTGATGCGCTGTAACCAGATGTTGCTGGACTTTCTTGTTTATAATAAACTGTAACAATCTCTTCACCAGTAAGAGGGTAGTTAACAAACAAACCTATCTGATCATTAATAAGCATTTCTGCTTTAATGACAGGTTCAAACATAGATTGAAAAATAGTTAGTTCAACAAACTGAGGTAGAATATTTAAAGGTGTCTCGTCACTCTCAAATTTTGTTAAAGTAACACTTTGTATGTTAATATTTAAAGGATTAAGATTAGCCATTATTAAAGAGTTCTTTGAACTGTATAGTAAAATCGTTAATGTAAGAAGCTCTTAACAACTTAATATCTCTTTTTGATTCGTTAATTTCACTCTCATAATCAAAAACACTTTTTGCAGTCCAGCCTGATGGACTGCCCATCAGTTGGTATGTTGAAGGGGTCATTGTGTAATTATAAGAATTAATCTCACCCTGAGTATCTGATGGTAAACCAGTATAGTAGTAGTGTTGTACTTGACCAGTAAGAGAGTATGCTGGTACACCATATTTCTTTTCTAAGTATGCAATGAATTGTTTGTCTTCCATAACCCAGTCTTTATATGGATCTACTATATTATTAATTAAATAAACAACCCAGTCATAAGACGCATCTCCGTATTGTCTGTAAGCAATCTGATCTGCTCTTTCACTATCTTTTACTGTGTAACTAAAAAATGTTCTATAGTCGTTAAGATACTTGTCAATTAGGTCACCTTCGACTAAAAGGTGAGTTGCTTTTGTGTTATTATAATTAATATATGGATAGTAATTAAAAATAGACATTTAGATCTCAATTTTTAAAAAATATTGGTTCATCTGAAGGCTTTTGACCAGTAAAAGTATTTCTTGTTTGAATATCTATTTCTTGAAATGCTATAGATAGTTCAGTAGATACAGGTTGACCATCAGTAAAGAAAGCAGGTGCACCTGAAGCAGCATTATTGACATCAAATCTAGTTATAAATGACTCTCTTACTTTAGGCATATTTTTTGCTGCAGCACCAAGCACAAAATCTAACGTAGCAATATCAGGATATTCTAAAGCAAATCCTGAACCAATAACTGTAGGATGCATTGCTATTTTTATACTCTCAATAAGTGAATTTAGCACTCTTGCTTCTTGTTCTGACTTAGGTGCAAGCTTCCATGTAAATTGATAGTTCTTAAGACGCACACCTTCAAATAAAGTTGTAAGGTGAGGGTTACGAACCATACCTACTTGTTGCTGAAAGAAACCACCAAGACCTGTACCAGAGATACCAGGTGTTAATGCTGCTGCTTTCTTAGCAATATCTGATACCATTGCACTTGATAGAGTACCTTCATTATATTCATTATACATCTTTTCGGCAACTGATTTACCAGCAGCATACAACTCACCTAATGTATTAGTAGTAAGCATACCTAGAATATCCATCGATGTATCATTCACTTGGATATTGAATGAGTCAGTAAGATTTTGAGGAATAGGTAACCTGATATAAGTGTCTAAAGATATGTCTGTAGTTGAGCCTGGTGTAGGTCTCGAATACTTTCTTAATCCTAGAACTGTATAATACTGAGGTTGCTCTTCTGGAAATTCAAAGCGTTTAGTAGCCATTGTTGCCCCTATAAATATTCTTATTATTTATACGGTATTTGAACATGTCATACAAAGGTAGATTTAAACCTAAATTTCCTGAGAAATATAAAGGCAATCCAACTAATATAGTCTATAGAAGTCTCTGGGAATTAAGATTTATGAGACACTTAGATCAGGATTCTAGAGTGGTGCAATGGGCATCAGAAGAGATTATAATACCTTATGTTAGTCCTATTGATAATAGGATTCATAGGTATTTTCCAGATTTCTGGCTTAGAACTAAAGATGCAAATGGTGTAATAAATACTATGATAATAGAAATTAAACCATATAAGCAAGTTAAAGAGCCGGTACGTCAAGACAAAATGACTCGTAGATATATCAATGAAGTAAAGACATATGGTATCAATACTGCTAAATGGAAAGCTGCTGAGAAGTATTGTTTAGATAGAAGCTGGCAATTTAAAATTTTAACAGAAAAAGATTTAGGATTAGATAAAAATTAATGCCTATTTTTACAGACATTTTAAAAAATGGTAGAACCGATCTTAAAAGTTCTGGTATTAACAAGCCTGGATCTTTAGACGCACGAGATTGGTATAGAGATAAAGCAAGAGAAGTTCGTAGTGTTAAGGTTGAATCTCTTATAAGATCAAACCCTGAATATAATAGAACGTTTGTCCGTCCTGGATTGATGTATCTGTTTGGATATGATCCTAAACTAAAAGAAACACTCCCATATTATGATAAGTTTCCTCTTATATTTCCTTTTGAAGATCAAGGTGAGAGTTTCCTAGGAATGAATCTACACTATTTACCTCATATCTATAGAGCCAGATTAATGGATCTGTTATATGAGCTAGCCAGTGATACCAAGTTTAATGACAAGACTAAAATAAGAATGTCTTATAATTTACTTAATTCTGCTGCACGCTATAAATATTTTAAACCTTGTGTAAAGAGATATTTACATAGTCATGTAACTACTAGATTTTTATTAATACCTTCTAATGAATGGGATGCAGCTTTATTCTTACCATTAGAGAGATTTGCAAAGAATACTAAAGGCAACGTCTACAGAGAATCAAGAGAGTTTATAAATGCCCTTTAATGTCAATGAGATGCTGGCAACTATTAATGCTGTTGGTGGTTTAACCAAAGCATCTAAGTTCTTAGTAAGAATAACTCCTCCATCTTCGTTAAGAAATAACATAAACGAAGACTTTACATTTCTTTGTGATAGTGCTCAGTTACCTGGTATATCTTGGCAAACAGATGACATTAAGATGGCAGGATATGGTAACGTAGAAAAAAGACCATATGCTACTATGTTCCAAGATGTACCTTTAACATTCTTTAATGACTCGGACGGTAAAGTATTAAAATTTTTCCATCTCTGGATGCAATCAATTTATAACTTTAATGATAAAACAAACCCTAATGCATCTGCACGAGGTCTTGCTCCTAACTCGTTTCAATATCCTAAATCTAATACTGACGGGTCAGGTGGGTATTATGGTACAGTTGAAATAATGCACTATGATGATAACAGTGATACTATCATTACATATGAATTAGATGAAGCATACCCTATTGCAATAGGTGATGTACAGGTTGATTGGAACCAAGAAAACAATCTACTAAAGATACCAGTAACTTTTACTTACACTTATTGGTCAGCAGAAACATTAGATCCTGGTACAGTTGATTACAGATCTGAAACTAGAGCTAATGCTTTAGAAAGCACACAAACACGTATAGATCAAGATTTACAAGACATAAGAGAAGCAGTTAGTTATACTTCACCATCTAATGTACAAAGAAGAGCTAACTACTACGCGAGTTTTATATCATTTTTATAATAAGGAAATTGTGAAATGGCGCTACCTAAAATTAAGCACCCAACATATGCTATTACTATCCCTTCTACCAAACAAGAAATTAATATTAAACCTTTTACTGTAAAAGAAGAAAAGCTTTTACTTATGGCTAAGTCTTCAGAGAAAACTGAAGATGTGATAAGCTCTATTAAACAAATAGTAAAAAACTGTATCATAGAACCAGTAGACGTCGATAAACTAGCTACATTTGATATTGAGTATATCTTTATCAAATTGAGAGCAAAATCTATAGGTGAAGTAGTAGAGCTAGAGTACTCAGAACCAGATTTTGAAAAAGTAAATTTTAGAGTTAATCTTGACGATATTAATGTTGTGTTTAATCCTGAACACACTAATAAGATGAAATTGACTGATGAAGTCTATATTAAATTAAAATATCCTACTCTAGAAGATATGAAACTTTTAGATAACGGGATTACAGAAGAAAACATATTTGAGATATTGTATAAGTGTGTAGATACTATCTATGATGATGAGAGTGTTTATACTGATTATTCTAAAGAAGAATTATTTGAATTTTTCGATAGTTTGCCTTTAGAAAGCATCAGCGTATTATCTCATTTCTTTGAGACTATGCCAGCAGTAGAACATAAAATAACTTTAAAGAATTCAGAAGGTAAAACAAAGGAGGTACTATTAAAGGGAATAAACAATTTTTTTACTTTCTGACCGGGTATAGTAATATCGCGGTCTATTATAACGTTTTATTTTCTTTAGTACATCACCATAAATACTCAATGAATGAAGTATATAATATGTACCCTTATGAACGTGACCTTTTTATAGAATTAATACTTAAACATCAAAACGAGTTAGATAAGTTAAAGAGTCAAAATGGCTAAAAAAGCACAATCTGGGGAAGATATTTTAAAAGATATCTTAGCAAATACCAAGAATCCTAAAGCAGCTAAACAAGCTGCTGCTGCCTTAGGTATTCCATCCGAAGAAGTGGTTCAGGCTGCAGCAGAAGTAGCACCTGAAACTGTCCCAGAGATTGTTAAAGAGGTAGCAAAAGAGCCAGAAGCTGCTCCTGTGCTTCCAAAGGTAAAGCCAGAAGAAGCGCCACCACCACCTAAAGCAAAAGCTCCTAAATCTAAAAAATTACCTAAACCTAAAACACCTAAGGTTGCATCACAGTCTTTTGGTGCAAAGGTAGGCAAAGGTGCATTAGGTTTAGCAGGTAGAGGCGCATTAGGATTACTCAAACTGCCATTTAAAGCACTCGGTTATGCTGCTGGTACTGCATTAAATGTAGGTAAGTTAGTAGGCAGATCTACTCTAGAAGCAGCAGGTGTTGGTGGTCTAACAAGCCTTGTATCTTCTGTAGGTAATCCGTTTAGTGGTATAGGCGGTAGAAGAAGCACTCCTAGCTCTTCACCAGCAGCAACCACTCCTACTGGCGGTGGAGATATGAATTCTCAACTACTGCAGCTAATTTTATCTGAAGTAAAAAACAATAGTGAAAACTTAAACGACATTTACAACCTTCTTATGGGATCAAAAAGAACTGATCTAGAAAATAATAGAGAAGCTTCACAGCAAAGACAAGAAATAATTAGATTGCTTAACCGTATAAATTCATTACAGAGTGGTGATGGTAAAGGTCAAAAATCTGATTTTGATCTTTCTAAACTATTAGGATTACTAAGTGTAGCTTTGCCTGCTCTTCTCGGTACATTAAATGCAGTTGCTGGTGGATTAGCAAAATTAGGAATAAAACTTGCAGGTAAAGCATTTAGTCTATTAGGTAAAGGTATCAAAGCTGGTGCAAGTATAATAGGTAAAGGTATAAAAGCTGGTGCTTCTTTTATAGGTAAAGGTGTATCATCTCTGTTTGGTTCTAAGTTAGCTACAGAAGGTGTTGAAACAGCTGGTGAAACTGCTGGTAAAGTAGTTGCAAAAGAAGCTGGTAAAGAAGCAGTTGAAGTAGCCGGTAAAACTGCTGTAAAAGAAGCTGGTAAAGAAGCAGCTGAAACTGGGGTTGAAATTGTAGGTAAAAAGGTAGCAGCAGAAGGTATTGAGGGTGCAGCTAAAACTGGGGCTAAGTCTAGTATAAAATCTATTGTAGCTAAACTGATAGGACCTAGACTTGCAAAAGGTGTTGCTAAGGGTATACCGTTTGTAGGCGCATTAGCCGGTCTTGGTTTTGGTATATCAAGAGCAATGTCTGGAGATTGGAAAGGTGCTGCTGCTGAAGTAGGTGGAGGAGTTGCTTCTATATTCCCTGGTGCAGGTACTGCTGCATCTATTGCTACTGATGTAGGTTTACTTGCAAGAGATGTGTACAAAGAAGCATATGGTGTGTTTCCAGAAGATGATCCTTTAGCAAGTCAAAGACTAGGTGAAGTAAAGAAAGAAGTAACAGATTACATCGAAGGTAATGTAAGTCCTGCTAAAGCTAATGTTCCTGCAGCTGCAGCCGCTAAAGTAGCAGCTGGAAATCCTTCTGAATTAGGTGCACCTCCATCTGCATCTGCTGGTGGACAAAATGTAAGCCCAGTAAGTAAATCATCTCCTATCATACAACAATCTGCTCAGATGGCTGCTTATCAATCTAATTCACAACCACCTGTTATTATTAATAACAACAATATAGGTGGAGGCGGAGCAAGTAACTCTGCACCACCTCCTAGAGCATCCGGTAGCGCTTCCACATCACCACCTATGACACATATTGACAGAATATTGTATGGAAACGCTTACGGTGCTGGCTATCCTTAACTATCAGCCAGTTTCTTAAAGAAGCTCAGATCATCATCATCTTCATCCCAGGGTGCTGACTCTTGTTTAGCAGCTGGAATTGAAGGTGCAGGTGCTGCACGCTGTGGTGTTGGGAATGCTTCGTCTTCATCCATTGCTGAACGTTGAGCAGGAGCACTTACTGCACCAAGAGCCTTTTCCAGGCGCATCTTAAGTTCTTCGTATGACTTAAAGTGCTTAGGATCGAGAAGCTCTTGAAGTGAATGTTGCTTACCCCAGATAGCCTTGATTGCATCATCATCGTTAGCAATAGTAGATTGTGCTTCAAACTCTGACTTATCGTAGTTGCGATAGCCTTCTACCTGACGAATCTTAAGCTTGAAGTTAGCACCATCCCAGAAGTCAAATGGATTGACTGCCTTCTCATCTGCAAATTGTGGATGCATTGCTTCATTAAGCTTATCCCAAATCTTCTTACCATACTTGAACAGGAATACCTTACCGTTGTTCTCTGGACGAGTAGGATCATTAATAACAAGAATGTTTGAGTAGTAAGAAAGACGACGCTTCTGTTTACGAACGAGGTCTTTGTTTGATTCAACACCAGAGTTCCAAAGCTTTGTGTTATGCTCAGATACTGGATCTGGTTTATTAAACGTAGTCAGACTCTTCTCGATATACCAACCACCAGGACCTTGGAACCCGTGGTCCCAAATGCGAACGAACGGCATGTCTTCACCAGCTGGGGCGGGAAGAAAACGAATGATCGCATAACCGTTTCCGGCTTTGTCGACATCTGGTTTCCAGAAGCGATCGTCGTTCGTGTTGTCTTGGGGAACTGTAGAATTGAGCTTGTTGAGCTCGGATGTGAGTTTGTCAAAGTTTGACTTACGATTTTGTTTAAGTGCTTCGAAATTGGTAGTCATAATATTCTCCGTTGTGTTACGATATATTAATTGTATGTGACGTTGTATAATACTTCAACTAAATTTATTGCGAAGTATTGCACAATATTTATCTTTCTCGTAGGAAAGAAAAGGATATAACTTCTTACAGTTCAAGGCTATTTGTGGCCATAATACTGGATCAGTAATTTCTTTGTTCCATTTACTAAAGAAACGAACACAGTCTTGTATGATGATGAACGTTTCTTTTGTAATCTTTTTGCGTGTGAGTAGAGTGAGAAGATAGGGATAGTCACCTGGTTTTACTTCAAAGTTAGCATCAAAGTTCTCAAGAAGATTATCTATATCACCTTCGAATGTGTACTGTAGAGTCTGTTTACGTCTCAAGAACTCATTATACTTCATCTGCTGATCTAAACCAAATAGATCACCTACCCATAGTTTCTGATTCTCTGAAAGATTAGCAACTAAGAACGTAAGAGGATCTTCATGCTTAGATAATTTATAGAACATATATTTGTCTTTACGAGTTTCAAATGTATGTTCAGATACTCTTACTTTACCATTATATTTAAAAAAATCGTAAGAGGTAGTTGTAAAATGATTCTTAATTGCTGTATAGAGTTTATAAGCTTCAAAAGGACTCATATAGGAAGACGTGCGCTCTTTTTCATTAAATTTAAATTTTCTGCTTCAAACTGTATCTTTGCTTTTAATACAGCACTCTGTCTTATTAAAACAGCAGCAGTTTCTATTTCAATATTATTTGATTCACAGTAATGTAGTACTGCATCAAAAAAGTTTAAATTTTTGTTAAGGACTAGTTTATCTATTTCCTTAACAAAGTCTGAAGATGACTTTATGTTATTAATTTTCATATTACAACCTATGTAAAAAAGTGTGAGGTGTTTCTGTTTCCAAGCACACCTCACGAAGCTCATGTGACTCAGGCTGCTAGAGCGTAAGCACCATATGCATTGTTATCGTTTGCATTTACGAGTTTGCATCTGTCTCGATCTTGTCTTTACTGCACCCGTCGATCCTAGTTCGCCCCCATCATAGATACACTATTGCTAAACAATGTAACTATGGTGGAGGCGGCGGGTACTGCCCCCGCGTCCAGTATGCCTATTTCACTAGATGTCAACGACATCAGCTCTTTATTTATAGTATGTTCTAAAATATAAATCAACTATTTTATTCCGTAAAGTGGAGATAAGAACTTAACAGATACTTATCATTAGATATAGGAGGATTACCTTTATGTGGGTACATCCATAAAGGAGGAAACATAAAGAGACTTCCTTTTTTAGGTTTTAACTTTAAGTCAATATTAAGGAATTCAGTCTCACCACCTTCTTCTACGTCGTTTAAGTACCAGAAGAAAGCAAAGAATCTTTTACTAGTTTTTAATTGACCTGCATCTATATGTTCTGCAAATTGATCTATACCATCGTTTTTATAATGCTTAATTCTAAATTCTTCAAAGCCGTACTTAGAAGGCCAATGTTTAGTTTCTTTAACTATACTCTTATAAGCTTTAATAGACTCTAATGCTTTTTCTTCTAAGTATGAATGTAGAGGTAAATTAATATCTTTATGTGAAGTGAAATTTAATTGAGTAAAATTTGGTGTGGAGTTTCGATCATAACGCTCATGTAATTGTTCGTTTTCATGAAACATTTTAATAATTTCATCACATACCTCTGGTATAAGTGCATTATCAAACATTGCACAATAATCAATTAAAAACATTTACACACCATATCTTTCTTTGTATTGTTTTCTTACTTTTAATAAATCATCGATATAATGATCTCTCCGGTCTTCAAACACTTGTGGTTCTTCATCATCTACTGAAATAAGAATAACAGTTCTGTTTACTGGAATTTGATATCTCTCTTCATACATGATTGCATATGCAGCTGCTTGACAGAAGTAGTTAGTAATATATTCTCTGTTCTTTGCTTTCCTTGCTGTCTTAAAATCTATGATAGCAAGTTTACCTTTCCATTCTGCAACACAATCAACAGTACCTGCCATTTCTAGATAATCAGAATACAATCTTGTCTCTTGTAGATGAATATTATCAACATAATTATCTAGATATGGTTTTAGTTCATTAAAATTTATTGCATCGTTATAATTATACTTGCTAGTGTCAATATCGCTGTTATTAATATAATCCTCACATAGCTGGTGGAAGCGAGTGCCGCGTCCAGCTGCTGCTGAACTGATTTTATTTGCCTGCTCTTCACCGACTTTTTGACGCCATTCTTTAATAGCACGTTCATTCATAATACCTGTTACAGTTGTTACTGATGGATATAATGCACCGGTAGATGTTTTATAGTATCTACCGGTGTCTGTATTTACTTGTTCTAGTACATCTTCCTCAAGGGTCTTTTGGAGGTGTGTGAAGTGCTTGCGCTGGGCTAAAATGTCCTGAAGTCGCATTATGTATTATTCCGTTCTCAATTATGTTCTTTTTAATTATAAAGTCTTTTACTAGCCCAGATCTTACAATATCGTTCTCTACAAATTCAATACATGAAAAATACTTAGGCATTCTATCTAGTATCTTCATAAACTTATGAATACCTTCTCTTTCATCATCCCATTTTAGATCAGATTGTCTATAATCTCCACAGATAATTATCTTAGAGTTTTGACCTACACGTGTAATGATTGTGTTTAATTCTTGGTATGTCATGTTTTGACATTCATC
>Ga0129333_10007151_pt1 | contig 10554 bp, 11 predicted proteins | sample CPB6_08_DNA_FD_94474 | JGI IMG/M metagenome (GOLD analysis project Ga0129333, IMG submission 94474) | Freshwater to marine salinity gradient microbial communities from Chesapeake Bay, USA - CPBay_Sum_0.6_0.8_DNA | ecosystem: Environmental > Aquatic > Marine > Coastal | place: USA: Chesapeake...
GGACGAAGCCAATGACAAGTTCGTTGCAGCATTTGTTGAACCCAACGGAACCGTACTTGGCGCTAAGGTTGACCTTGAAGTCAATGATCTAGCCGTTGTTGACATCAACGCTTCCGGCACCATCACCGGTACCGTTGCTTACGCTCCTGCCGTAGCTGCTGACTGGACTGATCCAGATCCTACAACCGTTGCTGGTGCACTAGATGCTCTAGCTGCTGGTCTCAAGAACGCTGGTTCTGGTTTAGACAACCACTTAAATGATGCCACCGATGCTCACGACGCTTCTGCTATCAGCTTTGTTGCTGCTGGCCTAGTTCATACCGATGCTGATGACGTACAGGAAGCCATCGCCGATCTAGACGCTGCCCTCGAAGCTCACATTGCTGACGCTACCGATGCCCACGATGCTTCTGCTATTAGCTTTTCTGCTGCTGGTCTAACCCAGACTGACGCTGATGACGTACAGGAAGCAATTGCCGACCTAGATGCAGCCCTTAAGGCTCACCTAGATGATGCCGTAGGCGCACACGCTGCAACTGCAATCAGCTTCTCTGCAGCTGGTTTAACTCAGACTGATGCAGACGACGTTCAGGAAGCCATTGCTGATCTAGATGCCGCACTCAAGGCTCACCTAGATGACGCTGTTGGTGCACATGCTGCCTCTGCTATCAGCTTTGTTGCAACTGGCCTTACTCAGACCGACGCCGATGATGTCCAGGAAGCTATCGCTGATCTAGACGCTGCTCTAAAGGCTCACTTGGATGATGCAGTAGGTGCACACGCAGCTACCGCCATCAGCTTCAGTGATGCTGGTCTAGCTGTTGTTGACGCTGATGATGTTCAGGGCGCTATTGCTGACCTAGACGCAGCCGTTGACGCTGTCAACGATTGGAAGGTTGGTCGTAGCAGCTACGTTATCCAGGCCGGTGATATCAGCGGCGCTGTTGCTGGTCTAGTCAGCCTAACCGTTCCTAGCTTCAAGGTTGGCGTCGGTAACCTAATCGTATTCGTCGATACCGACTTCCAGCTTCCCGACAGCGGTAGCGTTGCTACACCCAACAACGACGGCTTCTACTTCGAAATCGGTTCTAACAACGCTGCTTCTACCGAAATCAAGGTCCGCGCTGCTGACCTAGTTGCAGGCATGAAGCTCGGCTACATCTCCCTACCTTTCACCGGTAACGTCTAAGCCTAATTAGGGGGAGGGGACAGGGAGAAATCCCTGTCCCCTTTTCTTTATAATTATCAAGCTGCTTTCACAATTAACTTTTTAGGTTATTATGTGAAAAGGAACGGTGCCAATGATAGTATTTCTAACTGGTTTGTTAGGAAGCTCCCAAGCGGGGCTGACTACTGTTGGCTATACGGTCAAGAACAACCTTGGCCAGGTAGTGGCTGCCCGTACAACACAGGGTGTAGTTGAAATTGGTGGCGGAGCCTACGCGGTAAATTTGAATTTTGAAGATAATAAAGATTTTGTTGTTGTTTGGGACAATGGCGCTACACCACCACGACTTGCGTTTAGTATTGTAGATACCCGCACAGTTGATCTAACCTCTGTTACAAATAATCTAAATACTGTAGCTGAGGCAGTAAGTGATGTAGCTGAAAGCATTGATAATATTTCTGATAGTTTAAGTGGACTACAAATTGATGTAGATGGGTTAAAAGAGAAAAATCAACGTCGTGTTGCAAACGACCCGATTAATCCATCAATTATTCAGGTTGATATCAAAAAAGATAATGCTCCTGACTGGAGCCCAGCAAATATTCAAGAACAATACCAAGTTAATATTGCAACAGACAGTAATGGCGATGTAATTCGTTACGGCGGTTAATATGCCAGTAGATCTTTTAGCACTGTTTACTAAGGGCATTTGGGTAAGCCCTCGTGCACGATCTATTCAAGAAATTATCATGCCTATTGATGTACTTGCTACAACTCAAGAATTTACTGTAGATGTAGCTACTGTAGCTGATGTTTTTGATGTTGATGTCGAGTTTATTGAGGATTAAGCTAAATGGTCATTATTGAGGTAGGCCAATATCGTACCAAACCCTCAGTGAGATTTAATATCAAAGCTAACGGCGTAGTATTTGATCTTACAAATAAAGTGGTAAACTTTGTAGTAGGGGATAAAGAAACAGGCGCAGTGTTTATCCGCAGAGCCTGTGTTCCAGTAGGATCTCCTACAGAGGGGCGGTGTGATTTTAGCTGGGAACCTGGTGATACAGATATAGCACAAACCGGGTTAGATGCAGAACTTGAGCTTATTTTGCCTGATGGTAGCTCTCAAACCATTTCACAGATGAAGGTAAATATTTTCCCTACACTAGGAGGTGGATAGGGTGGCTGAAAGTCCAGAACAGGAATTACTTAAGCTTGCTCAAGAGCAGCTTGAGTTAGTTTCTAAAAAGATTGAAGAGGCATTACCGCGTACCAGAAGAAAACGTACTAAAAAAGTAAAGATTGATGGTCCAATCCTCGCAGAAGATTTGCAATTAGAAGCTGAGGATATGGATAATGAGCGACGATAATATATTAAATAAAACCCTTCTGCAAATGACTGTAGAACAGGGTCGGCTTATTGAGCGTATTCTTCAGATTACTGAAAACATGGAAGAGCGCCAGGATGATTTAAAACGTGGCTTAGACTACGTCTTAAAGTCTATTAATGGTAATGGGGATGGCAGAGGCGGATTAAAGACTGTAGCTATTGTTCACGAAGGTGAACTTAATCAGCTACGTAAAGATATTGACGCTTTAAAGCGGTTTCAGGACGACTACGCGGATACTCTACAAATGTCTCGTAATTTTTTTAGTGACAGAAGAAAACTAGAATTTGGTTGGAAACAGTTTTTCTTGGGTAGCATGCTTCAAGTTTTAGTTTTAGTAGTTTTATCTGTGTTATTACAAAAACTCGGCCTGCCTGTGCAGGCGATTGGTGGGTTATCCCACTAAGGAAAGGTGATTGGTATGTTTGAAAATGCTGTACTTCAGCCTTTGCTTGGTGCACTAAAACTATTTGGTCTCGATCCTGCAAGTCTTCTTGCAGGTGTTTTTGCAATGCTTATTGCTACTTATGTTTTTCCATTACTAGCTCAAGCTATTCGGGAGCTAATTGAAAAGATTCGCAAGTCTCCTACAACTTTAGATGATGCTGCTCTACCTATCCTTGAGTCTATTGAAGCAAAACTTTCTGCAGTTAAAGAAGATGACCCAGGGCTACGCGAAGTAACTGATCTTATTGCCGTTGGTGTTATTGATGCAGCCAAAAATAAAAAGGATGCTAAGCGTATTGCAGCCGTTGTTGTAAGCCAGCTTGAGAAAAAGCTTGCAGAGCGAATTAGAGCTATTCCTGCGGCCGAACAACCAAAAGAAGAGCAATAACTAATATTCCCATATCTAGGAAATTTTTATAAATTCTAGCTATTATTTGCACAAACAATATCTAATCTGGTAAAGTATGGGAAGTAGACCAGGGTATTTTTACCCATTAAGGTACTAAATGTCTGAACCTCAAATGCAGAAATTAAGCGGAATGCTTAAGATTCCCATCGCCCGACTGGGTGCTTGGGAACATCCTGCATACGATTATGTTTGGTTTACTCAAAAAGATTTTGAGGATATCAAGCGTAATTTTGAAAATAACGAATGGGGGTTTGAACCCTATCTTCGTTACGGGCATGCTCGATATGCCGGTGCTGCAGATGGTGAACCTGCTACTGCATTTCTTAGTAAGATTCAGCAGGAAGGTGACGTACTATTTGGTTATTTCAAAGCAGTCGATCCTACGGTTGTTTCCGAAATTCGGGACGGAAAGTATCGTTACGCTTCTGCAGAATTAACTCGTAATGCCCACGGTAAAAAGATTGGTCAGGGCCGTATTGGTACGGTCCTGACTGCGGTATCATTAACTAATGCACCCTTTGTTCCAAATCTTCCCCAAAATCAGGTGCTAAGTAATAATGTTTCGGATGAAAATTTCTTTGTTTTAAACATGCGGGAGACTCAAGAAATGGCTGATCAAGCTACCTTCATGCAGCGGCTGTCCCAAGCCTTTGATGGTCTTGCTCAGCTTCTAAGTCAGAACCCTTTTGCTGCAAAGGGTGATATGGAACGCCACGGCGATATGGAAAAGCTTGCTATGGAAGAAAAGCCAGCACCACTAATGCCGGGTCTAAAAGAAATGTGCCTTAGCATGAAGCAGGGCATGGAAGAATCAGAAGAAGCTTATTCAAACCGTATGGTCCTTAGTATTCAAGGAGCATACGGCCTTTATCTTTCTAACGGTCTTTCTGAAGAAGACTTCAAGATGGCTATGAAGTACATGTGCTCCATGATGGAGCAGGATGAAGAACTTAAGCCCCTTGCTCAAAAGTTTACTGCGTCCATCTTTACAGATACTCCAGTTTATATGAACGGTATTCTTGTCAAGGGTCGTCCTAATCAGGATGGCAAGGGCATGGTTCCTGCAGCTCCACCTGAGTATCTTTCTATGAGCGAACGCGCTCTAAAGATGTCTGGTGATGAGCTTATGCAACTTTCAAACCAAGCACTAAGTTCATATGAAATGGAAGCTGTTCGGGATGAAATGGCATTCCGGGAAGCTGAAAATCGTGAGGAAGGTTGTCATTGCGAAGACTACAGCTGTGGGCGGTGTGCTCAGGACATGTCACAGAATCTATCTGATGGATTTGTTCCTCCACAGGCTGTAAGGGCGGCAGCTCGTCGCGGGCTTGAGCTTCGTAAGAAGTGGGGACGTGGTGGAATTGATACTGCAGAAGCTGGTCGTCAGGGTATTGGTAGCGGTGTGGCTCGTGCTCGTGACCTTGCTGGTGGTTCATCTATGCCACTAAAAACTATCAAGCGGATGCGTTCTTTCTTTGCTCGTCATGAAAAGAACAAATCTGGTAGTGCCGCCGAAGGAGACCGCGGAGCTATTGCATGGCTTCTGTGGGGCGGTGATCCAGGTAAGGCTTGGGTTGATGGTATTCTCCGCCGCGAAGAAAAGAAAGAAAATCTAAGCATGGGTGTATCAACGGGATCCATGGTTAAGTGGAATTCTTCCGGTGGCATGGCCATGGGTAAGATTGTTAAAATCGTAAAAGACGGTAATGTTCCTGATATTCCTGTTAAGATAATTGGTAGTGAGGATGATCCCGCTGCACGTATTCAGATTTACCGTAAAGAAGATGGTAAACTAAAAGCAACCGACGAATATGTCGGACACAAGGTTTCAACTTTACAAGCTTTATCACAAGACGTTGCGTCTGAAGAGAGGTACTCAGGACATATGCCATTGTCTAAAGAAATGATGTCAAAGAGTTACATGGAACTTGATCTTGCTTCAATGTCAGATCAGGATTGCATGGATTACTGCGCTCAGAACAGCTATGAAGTTTTCATGGATGATTTTGAAGATGATCTAATGGATCGTGATGATCAGCAGCTTGCTCAGCTTACTTACCGTGCTCGTAAAGCACTAGATGCAGAACAGTTTGCTGTTCCTGAAAAGCGTAAGCTTCCTATTCACGATGCATCCCATGTACGTAATGCACTCGCACGATTCAATCAGACCAAGGGTCTTAGCCCAGAAGAAAAGGAATCTGCAATGCGCCGCATTCGTGCCGCAGCTAACAAGTTTGGCATCGAGGTCTCAGAAAAGCATACTGCATCTGCAGATGCTCCTATGAGCGCTCTTTATGTCAATGGCGAACAGGTGAAGGGAGTAGATCAGTCCGCTGAGATGCTTTCAAGCGGTGACAGGGGAAACAACGGTAGTGAGACTCGTGACTACCGTTCCATGCCACCACATCATCCACAAGGGGCCGTGGCCTATTTGGTCGAAGCCCTGAGTCAGGGAGTAACTGCTGAGCATCAGCAGATGCTCAGTCACGATGCTGCAGGGGTGGAGACCCCCTCGGCAAGTCACACTACCCACGAGGAGGGTAATCACATGCCGGAACAGAATGAGGCTCTCGAAGCTCGGCTTGCCGAGCTCGAGCAGAAGCTCAGTCAGACCGTCTCCGCCCTTGAAGCGGAGCAGGCTGAAAAGTCCGCTCTAAAGAATGAGCTGGCTAGTCTTGCCAACCAGGCTGCTGCTTCTGCACAGGAAAAGTACGAGCTAAAGCTCAGCCAGCGCGCTGAAGCTGCCAAGCGTGACCGCATTCCACCTGTACTGGTGGATGAAGTCGTTGCCGCAGTCAAGGGTGCCGGTTTTGATCAGAAGCTCTCAATGGGTGGTTCTGAGACTAATCTCTCAGATCTACTTTTCGGTATCCTAGAGAAGCTACCCGAGGAAAATCGGGTCAACTTCACTCAGGTCGGCGCTAAGCAGGTCCTGAGCCAGACTGTAGTAGAGTCACCAGAAGGTGGGAAGTTTGTCTATGGCAACCTTCTAGCCGACCGGTTCGGTAAGGCTGAGTAAGCCCTAGAATTTAGAGGAGACTAAATAATATGCCTTCCCCCTTTGTCCAGGATTGGGCCCAGAGTGGTCAAGTAGACATTCTAGCCCTTGGTCCTACCCAGCTTACAATGCTCGCCAAGAAGTTCGAGCAGTTTTCAGGTGATCCCCTAGCCGAGTTCTTCCCTCCCCAGTACACCCAGGATCGTACAATCGTAATCGAACGCGTTACGATGGATCTAGGGTTCTCCCCAATCGTTGAGCCCGGTCGTCCTGATGCCCTTCAGCCTTCTACCAAGGTTGAGCGCATGTCAGTATTCCCTGTTTATATCCGTGAATCTGACTTCATCCCCCAGGATGTAATCAATAACCTACGCGAACCCGGTACCATGAACGAGGCCAACGGTCTCCAGGTTGTTACCGATCGTATGCAGCAGCTAGTTGCTCGTCAGAACATGCTCTGGACCCTACTTCGGGCTCAGGCTCTTCTAGGCGCTATCAACTACACTGATCCTCGCACCGGCATGTCCATCAATGTCAACACAGGTATTCCTGCTCAGAACCTAGTTACTCTAGGTGCAACTGCTGGATTCCTAAATGCCCAGGGTTCTTATGTTTGGAGTGATTTTACCAACTCTAACCCTGTTCAGGACGTTATCAAGATGCGTCGTCGTATGCTCAACCTAGCCAAGACTCCTCCAACCCACATCGTCATGACCAGCGATATGAAGACCCTCCTAGAAATCCACCCCAAGATTCGTGGATACCTAGAAGGATCCGGTGCTGGTAACGTCACCGGTCACGTCACTTGGCGTAACGGTGAAATCGAAGCCATTGCTGGTCTACGTGTTGTCACATTTGATATGATCGTAGATGATGGGGCCGTCAATGGTACTGCCGGTGCTCTAACCGGTACTGCTGGTCGCCATAAGATCTGGCCCCAGAACCGTGTATGTCTCCTTGCTGCTATGCACCAGATGCAGCCTGGTATCAAGCTCGGCGCTACCCAGTATGCTCCTGGCGAAGCTCCAGACGGTAAGCCCGGTATGTGGAGCCGTTCTGGTCCTGATACCACTCCTCCACAGGCTCCTGGCCGCTCTGTTCAGATCGGCAACTGTGGGCTACCCTATGTCAAGTACCCCGATTGGATCGGTCTCATGACTGTTGCTGCTACAGCTGCAGATATTGAGGGCGCTATCGGCGGTGCAACTGTTATCGCTTAGTAACGTACTGTCTGGGTGGGAGTAATCCCACCCAGGCCTAGTCCCAAGGAGAAATATCATGGGTCTTAATGAACAGTGGGGCGGCCTGGACTCCCGTTTCGGTGAAGCGCGGGTAGTTGCAGGTTGTCTCGTAGCCCGCTCAGCTGCGGGTGTTGTAACTGTAGCTCCCGGCCTCATCAAGATGAAGCGAGCTCTTGGCGTTCACGTTTCCCCCTCAATCGATCTTCAGGTCGGTAACGCTACAATGGCTGCTGGTGTTGCTGCACCTTCAGTTAACGGTCTAGCTGACGGTTTCTATGTCCTATACGCACATCCCGTTCTAGATGCTGCTGGTCTAGTTGATGGCTTTGAGCTTCGTTATGGCGGTAAGCTCGTAGCTGCTGACATGGCTGCTGCTCTTCTAGCTGCTGATCCTGCCGATGGTGCAGCTGCTGGTGTTCAGGTTGGTTCTGAAGTAGCAGTTGTTCCTGAACCAGCTTATGACGCTTCAGCTTTCAAGATGGCTGCTCAGGTTCCTGACAGTGACTTCTACAAGGGCCGGAGCCTTCCTCTAGCCGTTGTTCAGGTTGCTACTAATGACGTTTCTGCCGTCAGCAACCTTCGCGCTCATCGTCTATAAATTAGGTTAGGAGTAAGCATCGATGCAGTACGTACTGTTGACTCGACATACACATCAGAATGCTAAGCTTGATCGTTTTCTCGGGGTGGGCGATATTGTTCACTCCGAGGATCCGGTTCTTGTTCGCGAACTGCTAGAAATGCGTGGCGGAAGCCATTATTCTCCTTCGGGGTTTAGTAGTATTTCTGGTCAGGGTTTTGCATACTTTAGCCCAGAAAACTTTTCGCTAAAGGATCTTAGCGCAGCTCTTGCTGCTCTAGAAGCCGCGCCAAAGGTTCCTGCAAAGGTTGAAGTTCCAGCTCCAGCTGCTGAACCAGTAGTTGAAGCTGAACCTGTAGTAGCTGCTGAAGAACCTGTCAAAGCTGAACCTCGCGGTCGTAAGCGAGTAGAAGCTGAAGCAGAAGCTCCAAAGGCAGAATAAGTATGACAGTGTCTAGGTAAGTATCTGGAGGCCCTCATGGACTTTGCAGAACAAACTACCTATGACATGGTTCGTCAGCTCAATGTCATTCTAAGTAATGCAACGAATGAAGAAGTTGAGCCGTATGTAAAATACAACGCTTACCCCAGGGTTCGGTTCAAGCTGCTTACAGCTACCGATACCCTGGGTCGTAACGTTTTTTATGGTCGTATTACTGATCTTTCAGATCCTACTCTTCAGCGAGCTGCGGAAATCTTGCTGGATCGAGTATTAAATACAGAGATCGTCGCCGAAGGGCTTAGAGCTATTGTTGCCCGATTTGCTTGTTCAGCTATGACAGCTCGACTAGCAGCGCAGCTTGATCCCCAGCGCGATTATGCAAAGATGCTTGAAAAGCAAGCAGAAAAAGATCTTGAAGACTTTATCAGGTCTCCTGTGCTTGGTGGGGTTGTTACTGCAGTACGCGCTTCTGTTACAGAAAATCTTCAAGCACGTAGTTTTGGTTTAGCACTAGATGCTGATCCAGCAACATATCAGAGTGCTTATGGTAGCGCTATACCCTATGCTGGAGCTCAGCAGGCTGGTGAGCTTAGAGTTTACTTTGATGGGTTACCAGTTACTATTCCAGTAGCAATTGGCGATACACCCGCTCAGCTTTTGCGTAAGCTGTCACTGAAGTCTATTCAGTTAGCCGGAATACGTCAGGTTGAGCTTATTTCATTAGATAAGAGCAATCCTGAAAAAGCTGCCAGTAGGGTAGTAACGGTTAATAACGTTAATCACACAGCTAGCGTACTTGGGCAGGTTATTGAAGCCACCCTACAAAATAGGCAGAGCACAACAGTTATTGCAGCACTTGCAAACATCAGTCTTGTTCACACATTAAACAATGAACTTCGACCAGGTATTTCTGGGTTACTTGTAGGCTATGGAAATGACTATGCAGCAACGAGTTCGGCACAAAATCCAGTAATTCTTGCTGATGTCCGTAATGCAGACTTTATTATGCCGTTAGACCCAAGTGTAAGTTTTCATCCGTCAGACCTCATGTGCTTTAAGCTAAACGAAAACGCTATTGGAGGCTCCCTGTCGGCGGTAAAATCACTGGGCGGATCTAATGTTATCAAGTACAAGATTTCTCAAGTAATTACAGGCGGACATAGCAACACACCTGCTAGGGTTGGGGCTGAAGTTACTATTCCGATTCAAAACGGTTGGAAAGCTATAAACGTCGTGGAAGCAATTGCACAAGACTTAGCAAAGAAGCGGGCAGGCCAGCAAGTACTTGGTGCCGTACTTCCAGCTATTAAAGTTCTTGATGTGAGTGGTAATACCTATTATGTACCCGCTTTGGATCTTGTAGGGTTTAGTCCAGATCCTGAAACAGACATGAAGTTTTTGTTTCAAATCACAGAACTTCCTGAAGGTATTGACACTGCTCTTGCTACACGGGCGTATAACGTTCAGTCTTTTGACCCTGACGTAGACTCTGTAGTTGTTAGTGCAATTGCTCTAGGACGAACTGAGAGCGTTACTCTTTTATCTGAAGGTACAGGTTCTGCGAAGGCTGTTGAAGCAAATGCTTCTGACCCAATGAAAGAAGCTTTGCTAAAAATAAAACGTATGTTGGATAGTGGTCGATAAAATGTCACTACAAACTCGTACGTTTGGTAAGCCAACAACATTAAACGATATTATTGAGACAACAATTACAGAACTTGCAAAGCATCAGCTACTTAATGGTGGAGCTAACATTACTGGACCAGATGGACGAGTAGTAAAGCCAGTTAAGTTTAGAAATTTCTCTGGTGTAGAAGTTAAAGAACAGGGGCTTACTGTTTCTGTATATCCTTACTATTACGAAGGAACAAGCAGGCCTACACC
>Ga0129333_10007153_pt1 | contig 10553 bp, 7 predicted proteins | sample CPB6_08_DNA_FD_94474 | JGI IMG/M metagenome (GOLD analysis project Ga0129333, IMG submission 94474) | Freshwater to marine salinity gradient microbial communities from Chesapeake Bay, USA - CPBay_Sum_0.6_0.8_DNA | ecosystem: Environmental > Aquatic > Marine > Coastal | place: USA: Chesapeake Bay...
CAAGATTGTAAGCGAATGGGATAACGGCGATTGGTACATGGTCGAAGACCAAGACGGTCGCCTTTATACCGCTTACAGGACTGAACTTACGCCTGATGAAGCTGCTACCAAATCGGTAAAAACGCTTCAAGTAAAAGATAAAGCTGCTCAGGAAGAGCCACGTACTTTTCCCCCGGACAACCGTTTAAATATCAATTCAGCTACCGCCCAAATGATCGCTGATCATATTAAAGGTATTGGATTGAAAACAGCCCGAGAGATTAAAGATCTTCAGATGTCCTTATCGGGTGAAAGGTTCAACAATCTCGAACAGTTAAGACAAATCAAGCGTGTTGACTGGGACGCAGTTCTGGCAGCCGACTTAATCAGAGTTTGATTACTCATCTCCTTACCAAGCCCCTGGGAAACCAGGGGTTTTTTAATCTTACAATTAAAAATAAAACATAAGATGGCTGAAAGAGCAATCGTTGATATTGGTAAGTACCTGCAGCGACCTGAAATTGGTTTGCGCGTTCGCGAACATCCTGCATTTGGCGGCGTAGGAGGAGGTCATTCGCCTACTGGTTACCATCCCAAAGGCCTTGCAATTGACGTTACTGATTGGCGTCCTGATATGGCCCCCGCATATGAAGGCGGCCCCAAGCTTGATTGGAAGACGCGTACCGGTAATCTCAGTTGGCGTGCAAAACAGTTAGGTGTCTTTAATGAAGCCCTAGGCCCTGGTGACAAGGGTCATGACACTCATGTACACCTGGCATTAGAAGGCAAAAAATTCCTTACCGATCCACAACTCGAATGGCTGGCCACTGGTCGCTATAAAACACCAGAAGGTAAGCTGACAGATGTAATGCCAACAGCATCAACACAATCAATCTCATCTGAAAACCCTGGCTCTGTAAACACTAAAGTTGCCGAGGCAAACTTGTTTGGTGCTTTGCTTAATGCTGTGCAACCTAAAGAAAAAACACTACAGCAACAGTTGATGGAATCGGCTATGGCCAGTACTTTTGCTCCGAAAAAATCAAACATTCCAACATTACTACAGTACGCCAGCTCTGGTCCACTTGATGAAATTATCTACGGATAACTAGCGTTTATAATTAAAAACATACGGAAATAGGCTGTGCAACTCAGCGACTTTGATAAAAGTAGAGTCCGGTATCATCTGGGCTACTTCACGGTTTCCGTGCCAGCGGGTGATTATGCCCGTCTGGAAGAAGCCATGAATACGATCCCAGATTCGTACTTTTACGACAAGATCGCTATTCAGATTGGTCGCTGTGACACTGCCGAAAAGAAGACTGAGGTTGCCACTTCACCTTCTACCCGTCTTGAAAGTATTGTTGGTGACGTTGATCGTACGATCAGATCCAGTAATGCCAAAGAGGCACTCAAGGTTTGGGATGAGATTTATCTCTACGAAACCAACCGTTTAGCCGGCATCCTTTACGTTCCTAACTACAAGGATCCGTTCCAAGCCAGGTATCGTTACGAACGTTCTGGCGCTGAATTCATCCAGGCTTTACCTGGTCCTGCCGACACAGCTGTTGGTTCTCGTATTTATTTACATGAGGTTTGGAGGTAATTATGAATCGTAAACCAACTACGAGCGCTGCTGCCCAGCAACGTGCAAGAGAGCAACAAGCCGTCCTCAACAGGCTTCGTTCAGGAGGGGCAATTACGGGCGCTAAGCCTGCCAACCCGTTTATTGGAATGCTTCAAAACCTTTCAGGAGTTGGCGGCGGAGCAGTGCCTAATCTCTATGGCGCCAAACTTGGTGGTCAAGAAGTTTTACTAGGCAAAGGTGGTTGGAATCAAACGACTGCAGCAACTGGTCCCATTAACGTAGGCGGTCAGACTTGGTATCCTGCACAAAGTGGTCAAGATCTTGTTTATAAACGTGCTCCCGGGAACGTCGGTGGACAGTACGGTAGTTTATTTTCCGCTGATCAACTAGCACCTGCTGCTGCAGCACCTGCACGCCAACCAGCAGCACCTGGTGGGACACGTCCACCTTCCGTAACACCTCCCGTCAAACTTTCACCAGAAGAACAAGCTTATAACGCAGAACGTAGTCGTATTGCTCAGTTAACCGCACAAAATCCTGAGTTCCAAAACGTTGGTCAATTGCGCAATGATCTACGTGATAAAGGCATGGAGATTTGGGCTGCAAAATATGGCGGTCTTGCCAAGCAAGTGAAGCCCGGTCAATCTGGTTATGAAGCTATACAACGTACGTTGTACCCTGGTGGCGCACCAGTGCCTGCTCTCCCGGCCGAATCAGAAGCAATGTTAAATGCCGTTGCTCCCGCTAATGAATTTGGTGTTCGTTCCGATGTGACACCAATGCCCGGGCAGTTGCCTTCTTTTGGTTCTGCAACAGAGTCTATGTTTAATGCTGTAACAGATGGCGGGTCTTTGGTTACTCCTATGCCGCAGACAGCGCCAACTCCTCAGACACAAGCACAAGATCTTGCAGAAGCCTACAGACAGGCAATGCTTGCACGTATTCTTACCAATAAGTAAAATCTTTGGCATTGCTTTGCATGTAAGCCCAACCAACTGGACACGAATCTTTGATTCACGGGGGCCAGTGTTGTTGCTTTAAACCGATGATTCTCTGTCCCAATCTTGTTAAACGCACCCTTGTGTACCTGGCCACAACACTGGCACTACAAACAGTTTTCATTCCTGGTCTCAAGGCAAGTTCAAATTGGGTAGGAGAATAAAACTAATGCAGCCATGTCATTAGATCCGAACGCTCTTTTTGTTGCTAAACGCCTTCAAGCCGAAGGTTATACTCGCGGCCAGATTGCCGGTGTTCTCGGCAATCTTCAGCTTGAGTCTGGCTTTAATCCACGCATCAACGAAGGTGGAAAGGTTGGCCCTCCTCTTGGGGTGGGTGGGTTTGGCATGCCGCAATGGACTGGTGGTAGACAAACAAATCTAATTAATTTCGCTAAACAAAAAGGGTTAGACCCAGGCAGTGTTGAGGCGCAAGCTGATTTTCTTGTTTATGAATTAAAAGGACCTGAAAAGAGAGCTGATCAATCTTTACGTGGCGCTGTTTCTCCAGAAGAAGCTGCGCGTCGTTTTCTTACGGATTTTGAGCGTGCCGGTATTCCCAAAGCGGAACAACGTCAAAAGGCTGCAAGGGAAATCTACGGTAAATTAAGCGCATTAGAAGGTCAACCAACCTCTTCACAAGGCACACAACAGGTACCTGCAATTGATCCGCAGCAATTATTAAAAGCTTTTGCTAGTCAAGTCTTTACATCCAATCCTACTCTTGGATCAAATGTCCTTGGCTTGCTAGGCGAACTTCCTCCTGTCACGCAAAATGTGTTTGATGCAGGACGCTTAACACCACAATCGTCTTACCTGACGCAGTTAACAAGACCATTGACAGGTCTATAATAGACATAATTAGTGCAGTAGAACATTGTCGTCAACAAGTACCAACAAGCAGCCACTGCTTATCGACCGGCCGTTATTTGATTCGGTTCGGGTAACGACTCAGACCGTTGGTAGTTCTACTGCCAATACTCTCTTTGTGCAAGGCGGACAAGCTCCATCGATCTTGGTGGATATGGACGCTGCTTTACAAGAAGATAACAACAGTGGCGGCGTTGTTGATTCAATTACCATTAGCCGTAATGACTTCTATCGTGGCCCAGATTACACCGTCAATGCGTCGACTTCTGGCACTGTTATATCTCTTGTCAGTGGTCAGCTTGTGTTTATTGCTGCCACTGGGGTCTTAGCCACTGCTCCTGGCAGTGGTTACGGTTATTACACTTACACGGGAGCAACGACTCTTACTGGCGTTAATACCGCGTTAGTTTATTCAGGCGGAACGTCTAGTGGTTTTGCATATAACGGTGTTGCCTATGGATATCAACCAGCCGTAACTTTTGTGTTCTACCAAACCCGTGGCACGACTGTACCCATTCCAGCTTCTGGTGATTACCGTGTGTTGTTCGCCAAGACTCTTCCAGCTAATAGTGGTACTGTCGACTGCTCTGACCTGATGCCGCAACTTGCCGCTCCCGTTGCGCAAGCCGGCAACACCACTGGCTTAGGTTCTACGGCTCCCCTACGCAACAAAGGCATCTACCTGGAACGAGGCGACCGTATTTACGTTGGCGTGTTTCCTGACGGACCCAATATCTCTGGCTATACACCAGGTGCTCATATCGTTGCTCAAGGCGGCTTCTTCTGATCATGGCCAAAAAGAGTGGAAGCTCTTTTGGTAATTTCAATCGGTCTGAAGTCTTTGACCCGAGGCCGATTAAACCGATCACGACTGAGTTTTCCAAAGGTTCGGTACCAGATTCTATTTATTCTGCTAACAGGGAATCAGCATGGTCCCGTTGGCGGCGTGGTTATGAACTAGCAACAGCAACTTTCTTTGACAACGGATATAACTACCCATTTCAGTATCAAATCCCTGTGCCATCTGGCACCCCAAGTTCTGTTGTTAACCCATCCCCCGTTGTGTCCGGGACTTTTGTTGGGTTCCCGACCAAGAACAAAGAGATGGGTATGCATTGGGCTGGCTGGCGTTATGCCGGATCTATGCGCAGTGACAAACTAAAAGATCCCGTTACCAATCAAAAACTATTCGTTGAATCAATTACAGAAGATGCAAACTACTGGTATGTAAAACTTGCGGGTTCCTGGAGCGTAAGCAACCCACTTCCCCCGCCATTTTTTGTTGCAGTGCCAGGTGTACCAGGGGGCTTAACACCGTTAGATAGTGAGATCCTTGAGGATCGTGTCATCTCTGTTGATGGTGAAATCATTGATCGCGACACCATTAACCCGCAAACACAAAAGCGTTATGGCTACGTACAAGCCGTCCTGGTAGCTACAAACCCAACAACGGGTGTGTTAACGGTACGTAAGTCGGGATCCGTTCAAGTCACACCAGATAAGGAATATATTTCTTCCTCACCTCAGCCTTTTACGATTGGACGTTATCTCATTACAGGTTCAAGGTTTTGTTGTTCGTGTCAAGATTTTACGCACCGTGATTTTGCCTTCATGCGTGATATCACTAAACCCATTAAGAAACTCTATCCACGCAGTGGTGCTTCTTCTATCAAGCCAGGTCGTTATGAAGAAACCACATTGGCAGGTGTTTTAAATAACAGTGCCATGACGGTTGCATCTGTAAACAGACAGATGACGGTCTATGCACCCAGTGGTTTTACACTTCCTTTTGACGTTGCGCCATCCACTGTCGATCGTAACGCAACACGGGATAACCCTGGTGTGTACAGAGATTTTGGTGCTACTTACACCAGGAAGACACCGAATCCAGCAATACCTGGAACTGCGTCAGATGGGATGCCCTCCTATCAGGACTATACGAGCGACCAGGGAACCGTCACATCTTTAACAGATAACTGGGAACCATTACTCGATGAGTTGCGTTATTGCAAACACATCTATGCACTTAAGTTTGCTGATAATACATTTCCACCAGAACCTTCTGATTTTCCTGTAGGCGTTGGAAGCATGGCAGCGTGGGAACAAAAGCTTGTTGATCAAACAGAAAATGAACAGAAAGAAATGGACGCAGCCAACCTGAACCGTTTTTCGTTGTCGCAAATGGATGTGCCGCCCTATAACTGTCAATCTCCAATGATGATGCCAATGATGCAAAAACTATTCAATGTCCCTACTCAGTTTATTGTGATGCAAGGCTTTACGATGTTTGATAAGAATGGCCTACCTTACACGCCATAAAAAAGCTCTGCATTTCGCAGAGCCGTCACGCATCGTCTGATGTAGCTATGCGGCAACAGGCATCATGCCGTTCTTTGTAAGGTGCCGTCTGACTGCAGATACATTCCAACGGTAGCTATCCCTGGAACGAGTCTCCGGAAATGCGGCGTAGTGTGGACCCAGCTTCAGGGTGCCGTCGTCGCGGTACTTGAAGAGCGTCTTGCGATCGATTCCAAGGAGTTCTTCAAGTTGCTGAGCAGAGACCCAGCCAGGGTGCTTAGCCATTGGTTTGGCAGTCGTTACTCATACAACCTACCGCAAGTCAAGCCGTCGTCAACGGTCTTAAGAAAAGTTTTATCTCTTTGTTGTAGCCATGAAACTGTATGGGGAAATTAGAATGAGTTAACGGCAATCGAAGAGCATGTTTTGCAACGAGCACGAGCCCCTCGCCCTGCTAGTTGAATTAACACCTAAACTTGCCAAAAAACGTTTCAGAGAAAGTATATACCAAGCATGGGACCACAAGTGTGGTTATTGTGGAGATACTGCCACAAGCCTGGATCACATCATACCAAGGTTTAAGTCTGGCTCTTCTAATCGCCATAACTTACTTCCTTGTTGTCGTCGCTGCAACGCACACAAGGGATCAGAAGATATGAAAAATTGGTTTGAAAAGCAAGAGTTCTTTTCTTCTGTAAACCTTGATAGGATTGAAGCCTGGATCAGACAAGAATCTGTTTTTATTTTTGGTGAGTGCTAAATGACGACGCGTTCCGATGTTTTTAAAGTATACCTCAATAACTTAGGGCGCGTACCTGACTCAAGTGGTTGGGATGGCTACACAAATTATTTAAACACCGGAGGAACTACAGCTCAAATTGCTACATTTATGCAGCAGTCTGGTGAGTACGGTAATACCGATGAGGTCATTAGAAATGCATATAGGACATTTCTGGGTAGAGAGCCATCACAACAAGAAGTGAACAATCAAAAAGCCAGTGGGTCAGAAACACACGTTATTGTAAAAGCTATAAGAGATTCTCAAGAGGCTCAAAACTTTAGATCAGGTCTAGAAAAATACTTAGATACCTATGCAGCCGTTGAGCCAGGCATGCAAGGACTAAAAAATGAGGTCAGTAGTACCGGTAACTTTGAAAGCACTTATCACGCCGCTTTATACCACTGGAACACCGCAGGAAAAAATGAAAACCGCGTAATACCTGGTGTCCCTAAAGTTATTTTAAATGCCGATGGGTCAATGGCACTTGCAGGTCGCAAGTGGTTTAGTAATAATGCATACAATAACTACGTTAATGCGGTCAATCGTTTTAATAATGCAAGCAAAGGAAGTGATCAATACATGACACTTCTTAATACAACAATAGGAAGTTTTCAGGACAAGGTTACAGAAAATGATTTCGCAGCCTACGCTAAAAATGCAATCGATGCGTTTTATTTAAAGAATAAAGCGCCAGATCCCTGGGACGCAAATTCGTTAATGATTCAACCTCCAGGGGGAGGTTTTAATGTAACCGACTATGCCGAATATAAACCATCAGCTGTAACTGATTACCAAAATAAAGTTGCTTCGGGTGATCTTGATTTTATCGCTCGTTATGGGTCTAACAGCCCTAATCTTTACTTGATGCAAGATTACACAAATGTTGGACGCCATCAAGGAATTAGGGGATATAAACCAATTGAAGCTGAAAGTGCAACAAAGTACGCAGAGAGGCTTACAGACGCTGAACGACAGCAGTACCGTGATCAAGTCTTAGGTGTTGTCGGGTTACCAGGACAAGAAACCCTGGTGCTTTCAGCCCCAAAATACGATTCGGAAGGAAATCTTCTTAACCCAGAAGAAGTTGACACTTTGCTTGAAAAGCAATTTGCTAAGGTTCTTACTTCAACAGAACTTAGGAAAGAAAAACAACTTGGCGCACTTGCGCAAGATGTTTTAAAAACAAGTATCGATGAATTAAAACGAGCAAAAGCAAAGGAAGCAGACCTCTCTTTCATGAAAGGCTTACCTGGCTACAACGAAATTCTAGAAATTAACACAACACTTGCCAATTCCGTACTGGGTGATTCAGGTATTGGCGGCATTCTTTCAATGATGGGCGGCAAGACGGAATACAAAAATAGCCTTGAGAAAGACATCCAAAAAATCACAGGAGTTAGTTCGAACTCAACTTTATACAACTGGCAAAAATGGTTTGAAAATACACTTATGAAAAAGTATCAGGAGTATGAATATGCTGTTAATGAATACAGCCAGGAAGACTTAAATACTTTACAGGAACAGGCTAAAGAGGAAATCGCTGCTTACGAAAAAGAAGTTAAAGCAGGTAATACAAGTCTTGAAAAACCGGTCTATTTAAAGATCATTGAAGAACAAAAAGCAAAAGGAGTTGATTTAAACGTCAACAACGTTGATGATTTTAAAAAGATTCTTGTTGATGTAGATATTTCTTCGCAAAAACAATTTATAGATTCTTTTATCAATAAGTACTTGAAGCCACGCTTTGATCAATCAAAGTCAATGGATGAATTTATTAGTTACTTGGACGTAAAAGAAGATGAGCAAAATATTTTCCAATCACAAACAACAGTAAATAAGTTAAAACAAATTGCTGACCTTAGGGCAAAGGGATTTCTTGATACAATCACACAAGCAGAGAAAGCTGTTAAAGATTTTGATCCAAAGTTCTACCTAGATCCCCTGGCAAATACAACAAAAGAGATCAGTGCGGCAAAGCAAAGTCAGTATGCACAGCAAAAAGAAACAGTTGCTGCTGATTTTGAAAGTGCAAAGAATGGTGCCCTTGGTTCAGACGGTACCAATTGGGCATTAGAAGCATATCGTTTTGGTTACGAGAATACATACAAGACAGACCCGGCAGTTTTTGCACGTTTACATTACCAAGTTAAAGGTCGTTTTGCAAGCAAAGACTCAAATGGAGAGTCTTTTATCTTTGATCCAGCAGAAGACATCCTGCCTTATGAAGAGTTGAATAAAAAGATTCAAAGCTTTGGGGCTGAGATGGCTTTAAGAAAAGAACTCTATGGGGATGCTTCTTTTATGCAGTTTGTGACACCAGAAGAATACGCTGATGCACTGCTTAAATCTGTTGATCCTGCGCAAAATAAAGAAGAATGGCAAAAGATTTTGGAGCAATTAGGTCTTGATTACACGGAAGATTTACAGCAAGTCAAGGACTATTTAATTGAATCTTTTAGGACGGAAGAGGCTAAACAAATCAGGGAAAACATTAAATACCTTAATGAAAAGAAAGAAGACCTGACGCAAAAAGAGCTAGGTGTTAGTTACATCGAAAGGGAAGAAGATAAAAAAGAAGTTTCTTCAGAACAAACTGCGCTTTACAGTATCTTCAAAAACGCAGGCTACGGCGGAACAGAAGATGAATTTTATTCAGATTTTATGCCAGACGTAGATCGTTCTGAGCAAGAACTGGTTTCAAAAACAATGTCTAAAGAAGGAATAAAACTTGACCTTGGAGACATGGAAGATCCATTCTCTGCTCTTAGCAATTTGTCAGGTCTCTTTGGTACGGATGAAACCGACTTGGAAGACGATAAAGAAGAGGTTGTTAAAAAAACGCCTTCCTATTTTAATATATTTGGAGAGGATACAGAAGAAGAGCTACCTCAAAAATCAAAAGCGGCTCAATCATTCCTTGGTGATTTTACATCCATGTTTAGTGGGTTTAATTAATGTCGGATAAAAGAAGAAAGGCCGTGTCTGCTTCCAAGATTGCCAAGGATAAGATGGCCTGTAACAAGCCCAGGCGTGATATCCAAGGCGGAAAAAAATCCGTTGTGAAAGCTTGTGAGAACGGTAAAGAAAAGATTGTGCGCTTTGGTGATGCAAACATGGAAATTAAAAAAGACAATCCAGAGCGACGCAAAAACTTCAGAGCTAGACACAACTGCGACGAACCGAAGAGCAAACTGACGGCTGGCTACTGGTCGTGCAAAGCCTGGTAATTTGGGCTAAACTCTTGAGGTTGCTTTCACAACACCATGGCAAAACCCAAATCAACCACAATCCGTCTTGAGTCCAAACCGAAGCGCACTAGACAAGGTCAGGGCAGGCACTCCTTGCCTAGCCACGGCCGTAAAAAGATGAGGGGCCAAGGTAAATAAAAATTATGTATATTGGGGATAACAATAGTTATCTCCATGTCGGATTTTTCGCGTGCTATTAACCTAATTCGTAAATACGAAGGGTTTAACGAAAAGGCATACGCAGATCCGTACACTGGTGCAGAGCCATACACCATCGGGTTTGGAACCCAGTTCTATCCCGATGGTTCCCCCGTCAAGCAAGGCCAGCGTTGCAGCCAGGAGAAAGCTCTTGAGTACCTCTTCCATGAGGTCAGCGTCATTGAGTCCCAACTCCAGCGGCAGAACCTTGGGCTTGACGACAACATGCGCCAGGCTCTAGTCTCGTTCATTCATTCCGTTGGTTGGGAGTCCTTCTTGTACAGCCACATCATTGATCATGTGGAAGCAGAGGATTTTGCTAGTGCCACCACGGAGATGAGCCGTTGGATCTTTGACCAGAACCATAAGGTTGTTGGTGGTCTCCTGGAACGCAGGAGAGAAGAGATGGGCCTTTTCCTCCGTGATGTAGACACTAGCCCTTGGGCATCAACAGAAGTTTTGTTGACCGCCTTCCGTAATTACAGCGCTGCTCCCCACGAAGTACGCGCAATCCGTGCCCTGGAGGAACGCATCAATCCTTACATCCTGTCTGAGTTTGCCAACAGTTTTCGTATTGATGACGACCGATGGCA
>Ga0129333_10007154_pt1 | contig 10553 bp, 14 predicted proteins | sample CPB6_08_DNA_FD_94474 | JGI IMG/M metagenome (GOLD analysis project Ga0129333, IMG submission 94474) | Freshwater to marine salinity gradient microbial communities from Chesapeake Bay, USA - CPBay_Sum_0.6_0.8_DNA | ecosystem: Environmental > Aquatic > Marine > Coastal | place: USA: Chesapeake...
CTTGTTCACCAACGTGCAGAACACAAAGACCTGTGGCCAGGGTGGTGGGATTGTGCCGTCGGTGGTGTCATTGCCCCTGGTGAAGAACCCGAAGCAGCTGCACGGCGCGAGCTGGCCGAAGAGCTTGGAATCGAGGGGGCGATTCTTCAGCCACTGGGAAGCGGTGCCTACGAGGACGATTCGGCATCACTAGTCGCGTGGTGTTACTCGGTGATTCACAACGGACCATTCACATTTGCCGACAGTGAGGTGCAGCGAGCCGAATGGGTGAAGCCAAGTGAACTTGTCGAGTGGCTGACTGCAAAGAACTTTCTTCCAGACACGCTTGCGCTAGTTCTCCCTCGGCTGGTGAGTTACCGCAGGGTCATCGCTTAACATCAAGTCGTGGCTCGACATATCGACGTTGAATTCACCATCGAACCGTTCATCGAGGGTGAACCAGGTCCGCACGTGACTGCGGCAGTGGCTGCAGTCGAGGCGCTCGGCTTGTCAGTCGACTTTGGCCCCTTCGGATCCACATTCTCGGCACCAGAAGATGGGGTTTCTCCTGCAGTTGCTGCGCTGATGGATGCTGCCTACAAGAATGGCGCCACACACGTGAGCGTCCATGCGGAACGAACTGATTAGTGGACGCTGCACGACACCCCCTCATCGCAGCCATCAGTCCGGTTCTGGCAGCACTTGGTGCACGAGTCGTCTCGGCAGAAGAGCAGCAGCCGGCTGACATTCCACTTCAGTGGGAAGGAAAGACTGTCGCCGTCGTGCGACTTCCACCGTTGCACGGCGCGCTCGATCGTCTCATCGATTCTGTCGAGCGTGAACTCGGTGGTCCGCTCTCACGTCTGTCACGCAACGACAAACAAAAAGCCATCCGCCTTCTCGACGAATTAGGGGCATTCACGCTTCGGCGTGCTGTCGAAGATGTGGCCGACGCGATGGGAGTGTCACGAATCACCGTGTACAACTACCTGAACGCGATTCACCGCTAGAGCTTTCGCAGGTGAACACCAGTCACGCGATGGTCGTGACCTTTCTGCACGACGAGTGACGCTCGTGCTTTGGTCGGCTCGATGTTCTCTGACAAGTTCTTGCCGTTGATGTCGCGCCAGATTCCGCGTGCGATTTCCATGGCTTCCACTTCGCTGAGGTGTGCATAGTTGCGAAAGAAGCTGTTCGGATCTTTGAACACTGTTTCGCGCAGTGCTTTGAAACGATCGATGTACCAGCCCTCGATGTGGTCCTCATCAGCGTCGATGTAGATGGAGAAATCGAAATAATCCGACACGAACTCGTCGGTCTCGGCTCCCACTTGCAGAACATTCAGACCTTCCAAGATGAGAATGTCGGGTTGATGGATGACGACTTCAGCGTCGGGAACGATGTCATACAGAACGTGGCTGTACACCGGTGCTGCCACATCAGGCGCGCCACCTTTCACTTCACGCAAGAACTGCAACAACCTCTTGGTGTCATAGCTCTCTGGAAAGCCCTTGCGATTCATGATGCCGCGGTCGAGGAGCACTTGGTTCGGGAATAGAAATCCGTCGGTGGTGATGAGGTCGACTTTCGGGTGCTCTGGCCACCGCGCAAGAAGTGCCTGCAAGATTCGCGCAAAGGTGCTCTTGCCGACCGCCACTGAACCAGCGACGCCGATGATGTAAGGAACCTTCGGTGCGATCGTGCCGAGAAAGGTGGATGACACCTTGTGCAAGTTCTGCGTGGCGCTCACATACAGGTTGAGAAGCCGAGTGATGGGCAGATGCACGGCGGCCACTTCATCGAGCTCGATGTATTCATTGATGCCACGAAGTTCTGCAAGGTCACGTTCGCGAATGGTCAGCGGCGTGGATGCACGAAGATCGGCCCACTCGGTGCGATCGAATGCGATGTATCGCGCGGCGTCCTCTGGACGAATCACGGATGGAACGCTACGGGTGTGAACTACCGCTTCCACGGGGCACTTGGAGACACTGCTCCGGGCCCTGCGGTGAGCACCTCGACGCCGGTGTCGGTGACCACCACCATGTGCTCGAACTGTGCAGTACGGCTGCCGTCGACGGTGACTGCGGTCCAGTCGTCGTCCCACATGCGGTGTTGCCAGGTGCCAAGTGTGATCATCGGCTCGATGGTGAAGGTCATTCCTGGCCGCATGACCATGGTGTGGCGCGGGTCGTAATAGTGCAGCACCTGAATGTCGGTGTGGAAGTTCTCACCGATGCCGTGACCGATGAATGCACGCACCACACCGAGCTTGTGTTGTTTGGCATGTGTCTCGATTGCTCGACCAATGTCGTTGATGGGTTGACCAGGTATGACAGCTTCGATGCCTTTCCACATGCATTCTTCTGTGATGCGAATGAGATCAGCATCGGTTTGGCTGATGTTGCCGACAGCAAACGTGGCGTTTGTGTCACCGTGTACACCATTCACGAACACAGTGACATCAAGATTCACGATGTCGCCCTCTTCGAGTGCGCGTGAGTCAGGGATGCCATGGCAGATGACTTCGTTCACGCTGGTGCACACGCTCTTCGGGTACCCGTGGTAATTGAGTGGGCTCGGGTATGCGCCACATTCAATGGTGAGGTCGTGCACGAAAATGTCGATCTCTTCGGTGGTAACGCCCGGCTTCACGATGTCGCCAGCCCGTCGCAAAATGTCGGCCGCCATGACGCCTGCATGTCGCATGCGTTCGATGACATCGGGTGTCTTGACGCGAGCTTCGTCGGTGCGCTTCACCACACCAGTGTCGGCATAGTGGGGCTTTACGATGTTGCTCGGCACCGGACGCATGGGGCTGACCACGCCAGGTTGAATGCGTCCCTCGGTTCCCTTGTGACACCTCTTGTACTTACGACCACTGCCGCACCAGCAGGGGTCGTTCGAGGCGGGGAGTACGTCGGGGATTGTCGTCACAGCGTGTCTCAGGCTACGGCGGAATCAGGCGGGTCTGCCCAACCGGTCTACTGTTGCCTTCGTGAGTGACGCGGGGGACGGCCAACTTCCTATTCCAGAACCACCGACAGACACGTCGACTGTGGTCGAGCCAGAAGGTGTGTCGACGGGTAAGCCTGGTCGCCGCTTCTGGATTCTTCGACGCCGACGCAAGAAGAAGGACGGCACGAAACAGTCCTTCTTCAAGTCGTCTGAGTTCATCGTTGCTTTCGCCACGGTGTTCTCGTCCGCACTCGTCGCGTATGCAGGTGCATTTGCCACCTTGCGTTCGGGTCAGAACAGTGCAGCCGAGGAGCGACGCGCAACTCGTCTCGAGACTATGACCGGCATCTGGACCGAAGCTCTTGCGGATTTGTCGGTGTCTGTCGACTTGTTGTCGACACGTGTTGATTCGTTGTGGTCGTTCGTTCGAGATCAAGACCTCGAGACCGCGGGCTCTGAATTCGGTGAGCGTCTCAAAGACGAAGATGGTCGCGCCGACAGTTATAAGGAATCGCGTTTGAAGCTGTCGACGTCACTTGGCAAGGCAACAGTGTTGTCAGCCGACCCGGTTCTCGAATGCGTGGACAAGCTGTATGTCTTTCTCGACACCTGGGACACCGCGCTCGTACTCATCAAGGACTACATCACCGACGAGACGCAATATGAAGCGGTGTATGAGACCGTGAATGCGCAGCAGAACGAATTCGGCACCGCCTTCGGGGTGCTCAGCACGTTGCGAAATCTCGCTCGAGCCGAAGTGGCAGCAAGCGCAAAGACCGAGACGCAAGCCGAGGTCGTGACATCGGATGTCGAATGTGAGATTCCGTCGTATGAGGAGCTGTGGCCGCGCATCTGGCCGGCCGGCAATGAACAGTCCGGTGAGGGCACGGAAGGCGAAGCCACCACCGAGGAGCCATCCACCTCGGGCTGACGCTGACGCGTCGTGAAAAGACATAGAGGGTGACTGGTAATCATCACCTGCCATCGTTACTGTCTGGCGCCACACACTTGGGAGACAAAGTTCAATGATGGAGGTCAACTTCTATGTCTCTGCGCGTCTCTGCGCTACCCAAGGGTGTCCGACGCGGACCTGAAACGCTCCTTGGTCTCGCGCTCGTACTTGGTGGTGGCCTAGCTGCCCTTGCTCTTCGAAACGACTCAGCATCGCTCACTTCGGTAGTCGGAGCAGCCCGACCACTTGAATCAGGCCATGTCATCAGGGCAGAAGACCTCGGCACCTTCAAAGTGCCAGATTCGATACGCGCACAATTTCTAGATGGTGGCGATGCAGATGACGTCCTTGGCACCGTCCTCGTCGGTGATGTCTTGCAACCTGGGCCGTTACCCGTGGCGCTTCTCAGTAGGCCAGACACTTCATTGTCAGTCGGTCAGGCATTGCACGCCGTGGCTCTGGAGGAAGGCCAATTTCCGCCGTCGATCGCTGTTGGTCACAGTGTGGTCGTCACGCTCCGTTCGCAGCTAATGGATGGTCGAGTAGACACGACGTCGCTCGAACGAATTGCTGTGGTTGCCGCGGTGAGCCCACCCCATGAGTTTCAGCCCAAAGCCGTCGTCACGCTACGAGCGCCGCTTCAGTTTGCTGAGGAGATTGCAGCTGCGGAGATGATCCATCTCTCAATTGTTGGGCCGAAGTCATGAGGATGTCGCGAGAGGAGGGAGAGCGAGCTCGCATGCGCCTCGTGGACGAATTGAGTCGAAGTATCGGTGCAGCACTTGCTGATCGCCATCTTGAATCCAGCAGGGCCGGATTACCGAGTCACTCACCGTTATCAGAACACGGTGTTGCAATGCTGGCCGCAAAGAGCGAACTCGACAAATTTCGTGCAACTTCCCTGACGAGTTTCGGTCTCATGCCTAAAGCTGAAGAAGAAACCTTGGTCAATGAAGCGGTCTCTCAAGTTCTTGGGCTGGGGCGACTCGACCCCCTACTCAGCAATGAAGATGTCAGCGACATACATGTGCGTGGAGCACATCCGGTGTGGCTCAAGTACCGAGATGGGCGCCGTGAACAAGTCGATCCGATCGTCGAGTCAGATGCTGAACTCATCGAACTCATTCGTCGAGCTGCTACCCGCCTCACACGTACCGAGCGACGATTCGACATCGGGCACCCAGAGCTGAATCTCCAACTACCTGATGGGTCCCGCATGTTCGCCACCATGGATGTCTCCACGCATCCCACGATGGTCATACGGCGTCACAAGTTTGACAACGCGAGCCTCAATGACCTGATGCGGTTAGGGATGTTCTCGGAACAGGTCGGGTCATTTCTTGCTGCAGCAGTTCGAGCTCGACGCAACATCGTCATTGCGGGTGGTACGGGGTCAGGCAAGACGACTCTTCTTCGTGCACTTATGAACGAAGTACCACCCACAGAGCGGATCGTGACGATCGAAGATGCATACGAGCTCGGCATCGACAAGTTTGCTCAGCTACATCCCGATCATGATGCACTTCAATCAAGACAGGCGAATATCGAAGGCTCGGGTGAAATCGACTTAGCAGCACTCACGCGCATGGCATTGCGTATGGACCCCGACCGGGTGATTGTCGGTGAGGTGCGAGGGGCTGAGGCATTTCCAATGATTCTGGCAATGAGTCAAGGAAACAACGGGTCAATGTGCACGATGCATGCAGACTCCACGAGGTCCGTCTTTCCGAAGCTCGCGGCATATGTGTCGATGGCACCGTCGGGACTTCCGACTGAGACAGTGAACCTTCTCTTGGCGAGTGCGCTTCACTTTGTAGTCCACATTGAAGTCGCCGGCCGGAGCCGGAGAATCTCATCGATTAGAGAGGTTGTTGATGCGGATGGAAACAGCATCGTGTCGAACGAGGTCGTCTCACAAACGTCCCGTGTAGAGCCTTTTGCTTCACTTAGAGCAGCAACCGCAGAGATGCTCGCCGAACATGGTTTTGATCCACGATGGGGAACAAGATGAGCACTTTATTGCTCGTATGTGCTGGTCTTGTGATGGGTGTCGGTTTTCGTCTTCTCCTACCAATGCAGAAACTCGCGGAATTTCAGTCAGTTCCTCTACGTAGGAGAGGGAGGACTGCTGAGTCCGGAGCAAGACGGCGCAAGCCAAATGAGATTAATGATGCAATTGCAAGTTGGACCGAACATCTGCGTGACTCGCTCGGCTCCGCGGGCGGACTTGAGTCCGCAATCATGTCTTCCGGAGAATTGGCCCCGAGAGTCATCAGGGCAGAAGTGGAACGGCTTGCCGCTGACACCAAGTACTTGGGGGCTGAAAAGGCACTTCTTCGTTTCGCCAATTCTCTGAACACTTCCCAAAGTGACCTTGTCATTGCGGCTCTTGTAACTGCAACACGATTTCAATCACGTGATCTGGTTGGTCTCTTGACACAGCTTGCCGATTGTGCGCGAGAGGAAAGCAAGATGAATCTTCGAATTTGGGTGAGTCGAGCTCGAATTCGGAGTTCGGTTCGCATTGTCATGTCTTCAGTGGGGCTCTTCATAGGTGGACTCGTCATGTTCAACCGCTCGTACTTGGTTCCCTTTACAACTCCTGACGGCGTTGCGGTCTTGTTGGTTCTCACATGTCTCTTCACGATTGCTATCTGGCTGTTGATCAGAATGACACGTGTCGCTGCACCTGTCCGATTTGTAGCAAGAGGAGAATCAGATGAAGTTGCAGCGTGAAGCATTATCGAGTGACTTAATGCTCCTTGGTATCTCATCAGAGAGACACACAGCCGATGTGACCATCTGGACTATCGCGTCAGCGATCTGCGCATCTGCCTTCTTCATGTTGTTGAACATGATTTTAAATGTCGGACCAATAGTCACGGCCATCATCTGCGGAGCTCTCGCAGTTCTCGGTTGCCGAGAGCCTGCACGACGTGTCAGAAACCGAGCTCACATTCGACGAAAGGAACTCGAGCATTCATTTGCAGCCTTCCTCGATCTCGTGAATATTCTGCTCGCGGGTGGCGCCGGTATCGAGTCAGCATTTCTCGCCGCTGGTGCTGCTGGGGATGGATGGTGCTTTCACCTCTTTCGTGACCTGATGGGGCATGCTCGAGAAGAGCGAACCGATATGTGGAACATGTTTCGTGATGTGGGCATGTCGTTTGACATTGACTCAATGGTCGACGTCGCAAATTCCCTTCAACTTGCCGGACAACATGGGTCACGAGTTCGCCAGTCACTGGCAGCAAAAGCCACGAGTTTGCGTGTTCGGTCCATGGCTCAGATTGAACATGATGCAGCACAACAGACCGAGCGCATGGGTGTGCCGATGGTGCTCCTGTTCATGGGGTTCATCATTTTGCTCGGCTATCCCGCATTTGCGAACACGCTCGGTGTGCTGTGACCAACGGATCTCAATAGAGAACATCAATGAAAGGAATATCAAATGTCTGATTTCAAACAACACTTCCAGTACTACTGGATTCGCTTCACAAGTTCTCTCGAAACTGATCGAGGGCGAGGCGAAGTAAGTGCGACGACGGTGGTGATGGCCGCAGCGCTTATTGCTTTGGCAATCGCGGTAGGAGCAACACTTTCCACTCGCATCAAAGACAAGGCCAATCGACTCAATCTCGGATGAAGCCGTCCATTGATCGAGAAGAGATGAGGGGAGAGGCAACTGTCGAGGTGATGTTGCTTCTCCCCTTGCTACTCCTCGTTCTTTTCATGATGTGCCAGCAGACTCTGTCAGCACACGCATCGAGATCGGCCGATCTTCTTGCCGCGCGTGCAGCGGAAATTGTCGCCCAACCTGGCACCTATGGCGGGCGTGACTTCATAGTTGCGGCAAATGCAGTTGAAGTTATGTCCAAGGAAATCGGGGCACAGCTCGCGGCACCACCGACCATTTCTATTCATCCTCGTTCTGTCATAGTCACGATCGAACTGACACGCCCTCGAGTCCTGCCCTGGACTGAGCGTGTTGTGGCACGGACAATTGAGAAGCCGCTCGAGCTGTTTATCCCGGAGGACCAGCGATGAGACGCACTGCGAGAGGGTCTGTGAGCGTGGAAGCTGTTCTCCTACTTCCTGCTCTTATGGCCTTGTTGTCACTTGTCGCCCTTGCAGGGTGGATCCCGGCATCATCGGTAAACCTTCGCCATGCAGTCAATGCAGCTGCAAGATCAGGCTCCCAAGTCTCTCCGGCCAAATCGTTAGGGATCGCAGAGATGGTGCTTCGTCGCTCTTTGAAGGATTTCGATATCAGGTGTGCACGTCTCGAATCGTCAGTGAGTTTGCGGGCAGATGGTGGACGACGTGGTGTGCGTGTATGGGCTCGTTGCCAACTCTCACTTGCAGGTCTTGTACTCCCCAATATCGGCACAAAGTCTGTAGATGCGACGTCGTTCGAAGTGTTTGACACATACATCTTCAAGGGAGATGACTGAGATGAAGAACATGCGCGGATCACTTTCTGCATTCGTGACGGGGTTGGGAATCCTCTTCGTGTCGTTCGTCGGATTCTCATTTGACTCGGGTCGCCTCATCGCCGAGTATGCGTACCTATCTGACATTGCAGGAAATGCTGCTCGTATCGGCGCCCAGGAAGTGACTTCGATTCGGTCGAATGATGCTCTCATCGATTCGCAGAGAGCTCGGTGGTCGACTACACAAGTGTTGCGGCGTGAGGGCGTTGCCGGAAACGTCGATGTCAAGGGTGGTCTTGTCACGGTAACGGTCACGAGGTACGTCCCGTTCGAGACACTTCGACTACTCGGAGTGCCGGGCAAGAGCGTGACGCTCTCCAGATCAGCAGCCATACAGGTGGGTAAATGAGACGTGCGCTAATTGCCTTTGCGTGTCTCTTGTGCTGGTTTCCAATCCTGGTTCAAGCGATTCGTCTTGTTTCAGATGTCGATGCGAAGCATTCAATTGAACTATTCAGAAGTAGTGGGCAAGTCAGTGAGCAACTTGTCGTTTCCATCTTCGCACTAATGGTTATTGTCACGACAGGGACCGTCATCATCGAGGTCGTACGTCTCATCGCTCTGCATGGTCTGAGAGATGCGATTCGACAAGCTGGTGGTCGGACGCTTACCGGGCTTGTTCTTCTCGGTATCGCCTCGATCATGAATGTTGTTCGCGGTAACCCAGTTGAGAGAGAAGATAATGGCAGCCACACACAATCATTGGCCCTCGAGCAAGTGACCGCAGGTCTCTCAGCAGCCCTCATTCTTAATGGGATACGTGAGGCGCGACGCCGACAGATCATGCTCGCAGTAGGAGACGATGTTCCAGCGAAGCTCTCGGAACAGTCAATGGAGACAGCAATGCTCTTGGTGTCAGCCCAGGGACGCCAACTTGAGGTATCAGGTGAGTTACACGCCAAAGTCTCACGACTCTGTGATGAGGTCATGAAGTACGAGAGCTTGAATGCAACAGCGTTGCCATGTAGTCAGTGGCGGGTGATTGTACGTTTATACGGATTCCCCCTTGTGGAAGATTCAGACGGTGCTGTCGCAGAGTTCCGAAAGGCCCGTGCGCTGGAATTGATGAGTTGGCTTGTTCTGAATCGAGATCGCATGCGCCGGTCCGCAGCACGAACTGCGATGTGGGAAATGAATTGCACAGACGCGACGTTTTCAACGGTGGTGTCAGATTTGAGAAGGTCACTTTCATGTCTTGTGAGCTCACCTAGTGAAGAACTCTTACCGATAACGTTTTCAGATGAACTTCCGTTGTCCGGCACGGTCTGTTCTGATTTTGATCTACTCATTCATCACCACCGGCAATTTCGAATGGAGCCCGTGAAACATCGGGACGATGTGGTCACACTCTTGCGTGGGGTACGGGACCTTCCCTTTGCAGGCACGTCATATCTGTGGCCAGACCTCGATGGCTCAACGACAAGGCTGGTGGTGACCGCGGTGAGTGCTGCGCAAGATCTTGCGACGTGGGCTCTCGAGGCAGGTGACCCAGAGGCTCTGATGGTGTCGACGACGGCAGGCCTTCGTCTGTTGCCCGGGGACGAGCAGTTACTGAAACTGCAGCGCTCCACTTTGGCCAGCCGTTAGCGAATTGTTCACCCCCTCCCTCTTGACCCTTTAGAAGTACGCTGTACTATGTCACCTAGTAGACCGTAGGACCTATAAGGGGGACAGCCTCATGAAGAAGCGGTTAGTGGCGGCAGGACTCGTGGCAGCACTTGCATGGGTCGGACTGCCGAGCGTGGCCCAGGCGGCTCAGACAGTTACGACAGCTCTATCTGGTAGCTGTACCGACAATGTCATGGACGAGGCCGAGGACGATGATGACTGCGTCATGACGGTCACGTTCAAGCCGGCGACGCCAGCTCGGGTGGTGACCTTTCATTATTTGAAGGCCAAAAAATGGGTGCGACTGAAGAGCGTCACCACCAAGGCTGGAGTCGCCAAGTGGGATGTGTCTGCGTACGACGCCGACGACATGTGGCTGGACGGCACGTACAGCTATCGGGCGCAGTCGGTGAAGAAGGGCAAAGAGAAGGCCTATACGAGCAAGACCATCACAATTAATTACATCCCTGATGAATCCACTGAGGATGATGAGGAAGAGTCGGCGATCTCAGGTGGCAACAAGACGACGAACACCACCGCAAAGACAACCCAGTCCACCGTTC
>Ga0129333_10007155_pt1 | contig 10551 bp, 12 predicted proteins | sample CPB6_08_DNA_FD_94474 | JGI IMG/M metagenome (GOLD analysis project Ga0129333, IMG submission 94474) | Freshwater to marine salinity gradient microbial communities from Chesapeake Bay, USA - CPBay_Sum_0.6_0.8_DNA | ecosystem: Environmental > Aquatic > Marine > Coastal | place: USA: Chesapeake...
CACCACCCCAGTGGCCGTGCCGCCCTCTGCTTCCAGCTGGGAGGCAAAGGCCACCGCCAGCGTCCGATCAGCGCTGAGATCACCGCCGCCGCTCAGGCCGGTGCCAGCCAGCACCTGGCGGCTCGTTGCCACCTTGCCGTCCTGGAGCACCTTGCCCTGCGCGGCTGTCAGCGCCAGCGTGTTGGACGTTGAATCCAGGCCGTTATAGAGCCTGGCGCTGACGTGCTCGCTGGTGCGCAGCGGCGTCATCACCACGCTGTTGTTGGTGCCGGCCTGGGCTTCTGCCTGCGTCGCCAGCGGCAGGTTCTGCGGCACCGGCACCCAGGTGCTGTCGTAATCGGCAGCGCTGGCCTTCACCAGCATCTGGCCCTGCGTGCCACCCGCCGGCAGGCCGGGACCGGCGTTGCCCGTCTGGCCCTGGGGACCGGGCACCAACACCTCGATCACCCCGTTGCCACCAGCGACAACTTCGATCGCGCTCAACGCACCGCCGCCTCTGGCGTGAGGGTATGGACCAGCCCCAGCGCTACGGCAGCAGGGTGAGCGCCGTCAGCGGCTGCTGCACGCCCTGCAGCAGATACACCACCCGCCCGCTGGCCGGATCACGCACCCGCAGGTCCCAGCAAGCCTGGGCCGGCAACGCCGCCACCAGGGCTCCATCAAGGGAGAGGTTGACCCGCCCGCCGGCGGCATCCACCACCTGCACTCCGTAGACCGCATAGCGGGTGGTTCGCTGCTGATTCCACGCCTCCAGCACCACCTCCAACCCCTGCAGATTCAGCGTTACCCCCTGCTTGTCCTTGAGCCGCAGCTGCAGCTCGTCGGTGATGCCCCGCACCGGTTCGCGGTTCCAGTTCGACGGGTTGATCGTCACCAGCGGACCCATGGCCCGCCCGCGCAGATCAATCCACTGGAACGGCGCCAGCTCGGCGGTGCTGCTATCGACACCGCTGCCGGTGGCGCGCAGCCGGCCGGCGATTGCACCGATCGCCGTTGCGATCAGCACACCATCGCCGCTGCCGCCGCCAGCGCCCTGCAGCAATGGGCGCCGGAGTGTGGCCAGGCTCTGGTCGCCACCACCACCGATCGCCACGGGCTCATCGGCGCCCGGCAGTGGCCGGGCTGTTGAATCATCGCGGCCCTCGCCGCGGCCCCGCAGCGGCGTGCGAACAACCGCTGCGTTGACCTCCAGCTCCAGCTCCACCTGCTCAGCCACCAGCAGCGAAGCCACCAGCAGGTAGCGCCCAGGCTCCAGCGTCACCACCGTGCCGATGCCATCAGCTCGCTCCACCAGCGCCGCCACCCGCCGGCGGCTGCCGGCCTCCAGCAGCGCCACTTCCACATGAACCACCAGCCGATCTTCCGAGCGGCGATTCACCTGCAGCGTGATGCGCTTCTCGCAGGTGATGCCATAGACCGCTGTGGAGCTCACCCCGCCGTAGCCGAGCACAAAGCGCCGCAGGACCGACGCCGGCTCCACCCGATTCAGATCAATCGCCAGCTCCAGCGGACGCTGCAGGGTGCCGTTGCCGCCAGAGCTGCGCTCGCGGATCATCAACGCCACCGACCACCCCGCGCCTGGCGCGAGGGTATGGCTGGCCTACGGATAGATCGGGATTGCCGCCCCCGGATCATGGCGGTAGAAGGGCTCATCCAGCACCTCCCCGGCAGCGATGTAGGGCAGGGCGACAGCCCCGGTGCCGCGGCCCACCCACACATCACCGGCGACCGCTTCTTCCGCTGCCCGCGGTTCAGCCGTCGCCCATTCCTCGTTGAAACGCACCACGGGCTCCGCCCCAGGCGCCAAGGTGCTGAGCGTCTGGGCCGCCAGCACCTCCAATCGGCCTGGCACCACCCCGAACGCATCGCCGATGCTGCCCGCCGCCATGGTGGAGGAGAGCTCACCCCAGGCCTGATCCAGCTGCGCCGTGCGGTTCAGACCATTCACGAAACGATCGAGCGCCAGCGGCGCCTGCAGCTCATCAATCGTGCCCTGCCCCCGCAGGCCATCCCAGTAGTCAGACGCCAGGGTCACGTACTCGCTGGGCTCCTCGATCGGGCAACCGATGGCAAAGCGCACCGCATGGACGTGCTTGCAAGCGGCACTCGGCAGTCGCTGCCAGTTCAGCCGAAAGAACCGCCGCGCCACACCTTCCAGTCCGTCGACGCCACGGCTCGGTGCCGCCGGCGGGGTGAGCAGCATCGTCGCCAGATCCGGCGGCAGCACCTGCCCGCTCACGCCACTTTCCGGCCCCCGCGCCGGGAACAGGGCCTGGCTGCCAAGCAATGCGCCATGCCGCAGCCGCGCATATTCCACGCCCAGGAATGCCGGGCAGTTACAGCTCAGCGCCAGGCTCTGGCACAGATGCCGCTCAGCGCGAAAGCGCGGCAGCGGATCCCGCGGCGAGACCTTCTCCTCTCGCAGCACGCGGCGGCCATTGGCCTGCAGCACCCGCCGCCAGCGCCGGCTGCCGTCAAACACCAGCCGACCCTCTTCTGGGTAAGCGGCCACGCACAGCAGGATCAGCGCCTCATCGTCCTGCTCCAGCACTGCGCTGGCGCTGATCGCTGAATCCTCCACCAGCTCACCGATCAGCGAGCTCGCAGCGGCCTTCGTGCCGGGCCGCCAGGTGCGGGAGATGTCCACCTCCAGCAGTCGCAGCGGGATGCTGCCGTCAACGCCGTAGAACACCTCGCGTTGCACGGCCTCCCCCAGCGCCTCACCGGTGATGTCACTGCCGCGGGGTCTGACGCACACCGTCCAGCGGCCCTCAGGGCTGGTCCGTGAAGGGAACGCCACCAGCAGTGCCGGGTTGGCCGTGTAGCCCCCCTGATCCACCAGACCGCCGTAGCGCAGCACCCGCGCCGGCAGGTATTGACTGGTGCTGTTGAACAGCTGCGTGAAGGCCAGCGTCATCCCCGATCGCCAGCTCGTCCAGCCCTGCTCCTTGTCCCAGCGCTCCAGCACCGACGGATAGACCGGCTCCCCCAGTCGCTGCGCACGCCCGACCGGATAGAAGCCACTGGGGCGCTTCAGGCCGTGATCAAAGCGATCAGGCCTGCTGCCGCGGCCCAGGCCCGGCCCAGGGCCTGGCGAGAAGCGATCACCGCGGCGCCCCACGGCTGCAGCGTCAGAAGAAGCCGCCCTGCACCGCAATCAGCGGGGCATTGGCCACCGGCGTGGCGCTGTTGACCGATGCCCACAGCGCCAGACCCTTGCGCAGCAGCAGGCCACGGAACTGGGGGATCTCACTGCCCACATTCGCTCCGGCGTGGGGCACCGGCGCCAGGATCCTGGGCATGGCGAAACTCAACGTGCTGCCGGGATCGCCGCCGACGGGAAAGCCGAACTGCCCCAGGAACCAGCTCTCCACCTGCTGACCGGTGGTGATCGTCCCGAGCACCGTCGCGCTGCTGGAGAGGTACAGATTCACCGGGCTGGTGTCACCGGCCTTGCGTTGGATCAGCCAGATGTCATGCAGCACGGCGCCGTCATTGCTGGTGCAATCCACCAGGAGCGTGCCGCTGGTGCCGGTGCCGGGATCCACGCTGCCGGCTGGCGTGCTGGTGCCATCGAGCCGGCAGATCTCCAGCAGTGGTCGGTCCTCCAGAAGGGGGGCCTTGTTGGTGCTGGTGCTGGCCACAACGGTTCTGCCGATGGCCGCAGGGTATGAACAGGCTCAGGCGACGCTCGATCCAGCCCCGCCCTTGATCCGGTCCTGCACGTCCGCCAGGCGGCGGCGCCAACGACGAGAAGCCGCATAGCGCGTGCCCTCCTGGCCGTCCTCCTGACGCTCATCACTGAAGCGCCCTGCGCTCTCGTCAGCACCAGCGCGGCTCCAATCCATCGGCTCGCGCTCGTTGATCCGCAGCGCTGAGTTCAGGGCATCCTGCAACCGGGGCCGATCCGCCCCCTGCCGCTGCTGACTCAACGCATCCGCCAGGCTGGGCCGGGCGACATCAACACCAGGCGCTGGCGGCTTGGGCGGCGCAGGGGGCTTGGGGGCTGGAGCAGGAGCGGGAGCAGGAGCAGAGGCAGGCGCCTCCTTCCGCTTGAGCACCATCGAGCCTGGGATCCAGCGCTGCTCGCCAGCAGGGTCATCACTGCTTCTGCCAGGGCGACTGGCGGCCAACTCATAGCCCGGCAGCACATAGCTGCCCCAGTTCGACTGCTCGGTGTCCCCCGCCACCACGGCGTATTTGCCGTCGCCCCAATAGGTGCCGGGGACGGCTCCATTGCCGCCCGTCGGGTCCTTGGAACTCCAGCCGCCACTGACCGGGCGCCAGCCGGTGAGGTCCATGAACTCGGCCTCATCCGCCGGGTTGCGCCAGCCCTCAAACGCCCCCATCCACCCAGCAGAAGCTGAGGTGGAGGGTATGAACGTCAGCCCATCGCCGGCCGTGGCATCGAAGCCGGCCGGCCCTTACCCCGCTGCACCGCAGTGGCCTGGGGCCTGGGGAAGAGGGCATCGCCGGGACTGCCGAGCTGCTGCACCGGCACTGCACTCAGCAGGTCTTCCATCCGGGCCGGCGGCGTGGGCGGCAGTGGCAGCCCCATCGGCCCGCCATCAGGACGGCGGGCCACCTGCTTGGCCAGGCCTGGATCAGCGATCAGCGGATTGGCGGCCGGCGGCAAGGGCGAGGGCGGCTGAGCGTTGGCGATCTTCTGGCTCAGCGCAATGTCGAACACCCCATTGGTGCCCTCCGGCTGGGGGCTCATCCGCTGGGCCCACGACCAGGTCGGCGGTTGGGGGGCGTAGTTGACACCCGTGCCCGGCAAACCCTGGGCACGCCAGTCCCCGTAAAGGTTGCTCACCACCCGGCTGTTATCACCCACGAGCTCTTGTTCCACCCCCCGAGCCACCAGCGTGTTGTTTGGCACCCGCGTCCCCGGGTTCACAAACAGCCGCTCCGCATTGCGTTGCATTCGGGCCTTGGGTACACCAGCACCGGCCGGGTCAGCGCCTGCACCCAGGTAATCCGTGTCAGGCCGTGTCATGCGGTCGAGCGGATTCATCAGACCATCCCCGCCGAGAAGAAGCCAGGCACTGCCCCGCTGATCGAGTAGCGGGAGTTCAAAGGCGGCAGCATCGACGGATCCAGCTGCGGCAGCGGCATCGTGTTGCCCGGCTTGAAGCGCCCGCCGCGGCCCATGCCGCCGGCGTTCTGGGCCGCCAGCGCCAGCTGCCCTTCTGTGATCGGGAACTGTTCACCGATGGCAGCGGCAGCCGCCAGCGCACGCTCGGTATCGCCCTGCTTCCCGGGGGCGAAGTAACTCACCCGACCGTCACTGGCCGGCACTGACAACGGCACGGCGCTGCGGCGGGCCGCATCAGCACCTGCACCCTGCAGTTGGTTGTTGAAGGCCGCCGCCAGGGCCTCACCGGAGGAGGCGACCAGCTGCGGACTGCGGAAAGCCGCGGCCATTGCGGTGCGATTCAGGCCCCGGCCAGCTGGCTGATCAGGGATCGCCGCGGCCTGCCGGTTGGCCTGCGGCGCCAGATCGGCCTTCGTCTGGAAGCCCCGCACACCGGGGGCCGCAGCAACGGCTCCACCGCCTGGAGATGGCGGCAATGCCGTGAATGCCCGGGCCATCTCTGCCCGGCCGGCTGCAGCCTCCAGTTCCTTGACGCTGCGGTTCCACTGGGGCCCGGCGCCAAGACCAGCCTCCTGGGCCAGCAGCGAGCGCACGTTGCGCATGCCGGCGGCGGTGTCCGGTGCATCGAGGAAGGCCCGGCGGCGCTTCTCCTCCAACGCACTGGGCCCTGGCGTGAAGGCCGCAGAACCCGCTGGATCAAGACCCTTCAGGGCCTGGGCATCAGCCCGAAAGCGATCCAGCATGCCGCTGGCGGCCGCAAGATCACCACCGCCGGAAAACGCGCTCCGCAGATCGAACCCATTGGCGCCAGGAGCAACGGCACCGCCGTAGAGCGATCGACGGGGATCAGAACTCGTCATGCCACACACCAGCCTGGTGTGAGGGTATGGGCGTCAAGCGACGCTCGACATCGAGCCGCCCTTGATCCGGTCCTGCACGTCCGCCAGCCGGCGACGCCAACGATCGGAAGCCGCATAGCGCATGCCCTCCTCGCCGTCCTCCTGACGCTGATCACTGAAGCGCCCTGCGCTCTCGTCAGCACCAGCGCGGCTCCAATCCATCGGCTCGCGCTCGTTGATCCGCAGCGCAGAGTTCAGGGCATCCTGCAACCGCGGGCGATCAGCTGAGCGCCGCTGCTCGCCCAGCGCATCGGCCAGGCTGGGACCGGCGACATCAACACCAGGCGCTGACGGCTTGGGCGGCGCAGGGGGCTTGGGGGCAACAGGGGGGGTCGGCGCCGGGGCAGGAGCTGGGGCGTCCTTCCGCCGCCAGACCATCGCGGAGGGCCGATCGAACTGATGATTCATCCATCCGCCATTTTTCGGGGCGGTCGGGATACCGTTGACACCCTGGTCATACGTGATGCGTTCGTAGTTATCGCCCGGACTGAAGCTGGCCCAGTTACTGGCCAGCGGATTGCCACCGGTGACGACGTATTTGCCGTTGCCGTACTGCTGACCGGCCGTCAGATTGCCGCCGCCGGCCTGCTGACGCAGCGATAGAAACTCATCAGCCGTTTGCTCGCTGATTCCCTGCCCAAAGATCAGCCCGCCCTTGGCGACCTGCCCGTTCTTCTTGGCCAAGGCCTGTGCCCAGGGATGGGCCCCCGGCCCCAACAGTCCAAGCATCCGCCAAGCCAGCTCGCTGCGCCAGAGGGTATGGGCGTCAGCGCCAGGCGAGCGACCCCAGCCGCTCCAACACCCGCGTACCCACCGAGGTATCAGCCGGCCCCGGCACGCTCATGATGAACTCCGCGCCGCTGCGCTCAAACGCATAGCGCCGCACCTCCTCCCGGCGGTAGTTGGCCACGTAGAGCGTCTCCGCCAGCCGGTCACATTCCCGCAGGTAGACCTCGCGGTACTGGGAATCAGCATTGAGGGGATCGCTGATCTCGATGCTGCGGTTGGCATCCCCGAAGATCCGCTGCGTCCGTGATGGCGCCAGCTGGCCTTCGGTGGCCACGTCCTTCATGACCTCCGACGCATCCCAGGCCCGATCGCAGCGATCCAGCTGGTTGACGATCCGCCCGTACCAGTGCTCATTCGGCACTCGGTTGACGGCCTCGTAGAAGCGGGCCATGTCACCGGCCGGCACCTGGGCGCCTTCGTTCATGCCGAGATGGAAGGCCGCCCGTGAAATGTCGTACTCGTTGAGCTTCACGGAGCGGTGCCCCCTGCTGCAGCGAGGGTATGGGCCCCAGGCCTCAACCCACGAACAGCTGATTGGCCTCCAGCACGGCGTCCCAGTTCACGCGGGTGCTGGCGCTCTTGAGTTGATCCAGGCTGCGGAACACCTCACCCGGCAGCGATGTCTGAATCTCCTTGATCCGCTTGGCGGTGCGGTAGCCCAGGCCTTCGACGCGCTTGGCCAGTTCTTCTGCGGTGGCGGTGTTGACATTCAGCCGCGTCTCGATGATGTCCACCACCGGCTCGGGGATCGGCTCATCGGCCTCTTCCGGCCGCTCATAGGTGTGCGTGAAGTCCGGCGTGCCGGTGGTGTCGCAGGGGATCAGGTTCGCCAGGGAGGTGTAGTAAGGCACGTTGTCATTGCCCTTGACCAGCACCGTTTCGTCCTTGTGGTTGGCACCACCGATCTGCCGCACCCGCTTGCCGGTGCGCTTGTCCTGGAAGATCCCGGCGGCCTGCGCGTGCTGATTCACAGCTGAGCTGCAACTGAACTGGCATCGAGGGTATGGGTCCAGGCGGGGCCTGCTCAAGAAAAAGGCCCCTTGCTGGGGGCCAGGTGTCTCGACAACGCCACAGGCGAGGGTATGGAACGCCGCGGCCGACTGCCCACAAAAAAGCCCGCCAATCGGCGGGCCCTTCGTTTTGTCAGGGTCAGGGCCAGTGAGATCAGCCCTGGAAACCGGCGTAGCGGGATCCAGGCACGCTCAGCTCCTCCAGGTCCACCACAGTCTCAGGCACCAGATAGCACACCTCACCCACCACATACACCCCACCGGTGAGGGTGGAGCGGATGTCAGAGCCTGCAACGTTGCCGGCAGCGGCGACGCTGTAGAGCTTGAGGGTGAGATCAGCCGTGGTCACCTGGGGGGCGCCGAAGGTGGTCATCACCATCTGGGATGCAGGGGCGATGGTGCCGCCAGCACCCACCACCACACGGGCCGGATCGCTGACGCTGGCATTGTCCGAGCTGGTGCGGGCCGCGGTGGCGCTGAAGCTGCCGACCGCCTTGGTGGCGATCGCCGCAGACGACATGGCCAGCAGATCGGTGGCCGTACCAGCCAGGCCAGATCCCAGAGTGTCGGCGTCACCGCGGAAGCCCTGGCTGGAGAATCCAGGCTGGGCATTGACCGGGGTGACCCGGAACCCCATGCGGTAGATCGCCGAACCGGAAGGTACGAACAGGCCGGTGATGTCAGCCCGAGGCTTGTCGTCAGGGCGCAGATCAGGGCTGAGGATCGTGAAATCCCAGCTCTTGGCACCGGTGGTGATCAGAGCAGCGCCGACCTTGCGCACCGCGACCCAGCCCGGGAAGACCAGCAGGCCCTGCTGCTTGCGGTCGCGGGGATCGCCAGAGGCGCGGCCATTGGCGACGAAGTCGTCGTTTGGAGCAGCCCAGGCATTGAGACGAGTGACGAAGTTGCCGGGGTAGATCTTTTTGTAAGTTTCAGCCATTGTAGAAAAATCCTCGTGTAGAGTTAGCGATTACCTCCTGATCAAACTGTATAGACGAAAGAATGGGCGACGGTGGTGAAGTCGTAATTCAGGACTTCAAAGCCAGCGAATAGGCTCCAAATCAGGATTACGAAGCGGCTGAAGTCATCATTCGAGTTAATCAGCACCTGGGCATTATTGCCGCCCACGCCGATTCCCACCGCCTGGGGTCCAAAGAAGAAGCCAACCGCTGCGCGGGTGGCCTTGCCAACGTTGGTCGTGAAGCCCTTGGCGCCGTCAATCGAGACGGTGTAGGTGTATTCAGGGGCGTTGGTGGTCTCGAAGAACCGCACGCCTTCAAACACGAAGCCGCTGGGCATGGTGGGCGCACCAGCCACAAAGCCAGCCTGGCCATAGGCCGGGCCTGTGCCCATGTAGTTGATGGCGTTCGGTGCCAAGAACGGCTGCATGGGGTTCACCATGCCGTTGCCGGGGTAACGGGCGATCTCGCGGAAGTCAGGATCCCGCCGCAGTGCCAGCATGAACTCGGGGTCACACAGGCAGCGGTAGAAGCCGTCCTGGAAGGTGGGCACATTACGAGCCCGCATGTCCTTGACGACCTGCAGCAGGTCAGCCTTCACCGAGAACTTGGCCTGGTACTCATCACCGGCACCGGAGACGTCATAGCCGGGGGTGCTCAGTTCGCTTTCGGCCAGCCCGCCAGGGAAGTAGTAACCGCCCTGCTCCTCAGAGGCCTTGCCACGGCTGTAGCTCTTGTAGAGCTCGTTGATAAAGACCCGATCCTTGCTGTTATCCCACCGGCTCTTTATCCGGCGGTTCTACCACTTTGCCATCGTGGCAGGTCAGACTATATCATCACCCACAGACTTACCTGTTTGGGTGCCCGGCACTCGTGGGAGCAATTACTGTCCGTTCTGGACTCGGCTCCTAGTCGTTGCACCTTCCTGCAGATTCCTCCGCAGGCTTGGCTCAGGATTCCCCGTTGACTGGTGGGGTTCCCTGAGTTCACCGGGTTATTGCCCGCTGCTCACGCAGCGGCGGCGCAATCAGTCTTACGCCAGCGGCGGTAGTCATCCAACAGAGTCAGCGAACCGATGCTCTGGTGGAAGACTCCTAGGTTGCCGGTATCAATCAGCAGGCGCTGAGCCGTCATCAGATTCTCCCGGCTCACCTTGAAGGTGCTGGGAGCATCTGGATCAGTAGGATCAGCGGGACCGGTATCACATTGTTACCCCAGGAGCTCTTTATCTCCTGGTTCTGCAGCTTTACCATTGCTGCAGGTCAGACTATATCATCACCCTCAGCTTTAGCTGTTTGGGTGCGGGGCACTCGTGGAGCCATTACCGAGTTTCCTCTCGGGCTCTAGTCGTTGAACCTTCCGGCCTGTAGGACCGGCTTGGCTGCTGATTACCCTAAACCTCTGCAACCTGAAAAAGCTCAGAGACTGGAGGGCTTCCAGCAATTCACCCCGTTTTCGACGCGGATTACGCCGCGAAGGAGCTAACCGCTAACTCTTTCAGCGTAACATTCACCTTTTGCTTGGTGATGCTACGGCTCGAACCTGTACCGATCGTTTGATCAGGAGTGCGCTCGCGGCTCTCCTTGGAGCCAGGCGATCCCCAGTAGGAATACCGGTCCAGTTGCACAGTCTGGCCAGGCATCTTGCTGAAGTCATGCACCACCACCGGCTCGATGGCGAGTTCAGCCACGTAGGTGGGATGGGGCCTGTAAAGCTCCGCCCCAAGAATCTTGGGAAAATCAGAATCGATCCACAAAACGCAGAGCGCCTCCAGACGCGAATGACGTGGATGTGAG
>Ga0129333_10007156_pt1 | contig 10550 bp, 2 predicted proteins | sample CPB6_08_DNA_FD_94474 | JGI IMG/M metagenome (GOLD analysis project Ga0129333, IMG submission 94474) | Freshwater to marine salinity gradient microbial communities from Chesapeake Bay, USA - CPBay_Sum_0.6_0.8_DNA | ecosystem: Environmental > Aquatic > Marine > Coastal | place: USA: Chesapeake Bay...
TCGCTTCGTGAAGGCGGTTGAGAGTTTGCTTTAGGTCAGCCATGCGTGGATCCTTTCGGCAACTAGAGCGAACAACGATCCTACCATTGTTCGCGCTGTCCAAGTACGACGCTCCTCGGTTTGTTCTAGGCGGTCGATGCGCGTAGCCAAGCCGGGATCCCCGTTACCGCGAATGGTGTGGTCAAGCCTCTCTACCTTCTCATCAAGCGATTTGATCTGCTCAGAGAGGGTAGCCAAGGTCACGGAAAGCATTTGGTCTTGGCTCATTTGCGTTGCACTCCATCAACGATTCCCGTAAGTTGTTCCCTCAGTTTCAAAGCGCGTTCTTGAGTTGCGTTGTTGGATTGCCGCTTCTTTCTTTCGTAATCGCGAGACGCCTGCCTAAGTTCAGGATTCTGCTTCATCATTTCGTTCTTAGCCTTGGTTCGATAGGCTGTGATAATGTCACCTAGACGTTGACGACGAGGGGATTCAATCTCATCAGAAATCGCTTCAGGCGAGAGGCGTTGATAACTAGAACGCTTAATCTCACGCTCAAGAGCCTGAGTAAGAGTCTTACCGTTAATCTTGACCTCACCCGTCAACTTAAGCCATTGCGCGTAAGCCGAATTACCTTGCTCACCTGATTGACGCAAATCGATGCCGCCAACCATCGGAGAAGGCAACTTCATGTTGAAACGAAGTTTTGCAAATTCTTCAGCAATAATCGGGGACTTCGGTGCATCCTTAGCCGGGAAGAAGGACATGAAGATACGCTCCGGCTGCGCTCCTTCGTTGTCTTCATCACCCGCTTGCGGGTCGTACCTGACTTCATTGCCGAGAATGTCGTACCGCTTATCAGCCTTGGAATTTGGGTTGAAGAACCAAGGAGTCGCGGCAACTTCCATTTCATAGATTTCACGGGCCACGGGATCGGTCATCACCTTGTAGTTTTCCGCAGCCGAAGCAAACGGAGTCAACGAGCGCGTAGCACCCTTGATGAACGAGGTAGAGGCTTTGGACTCAGGATCTCCAAACACAGCCATGAAGCGATTCATCGCAGACAAGAACGTCTTTGATTGAATCTGATTCGTGATGGCCGTGATGATGTTGTAGCCCAACTTGGATAGCCCTTCTTCACGGTCGCTATTCTCATGATCGCTGAACTCCGAAGCCAACATGGCATCGGCGACGATTCCAAAGAACGTTCCAAGCGGTTCCATAAATTGGTAGGAGTACCAAGTGTCGCCCAACTTGATGCTGTAAGGCTGATTGCCCTGCACGTTCATCCAGTTGTCGCGCTCTTCCTTACGGCGAGGCCCACCACCTGTGATCATCCCATTGGCGACGGCAGTAACGCCAAGCGCATATAGGGCCATAGATGTGTGAAGGCGACCCGCCGCATTAGCGCGAACGGCAAGGTTGGTCGAGTTAAGACCTGCTTGCAGATCCTCAATTGCCGTGTTGATTGCGCCACCCTTGTTAAGGGGCTTCATAATCTTGGCTTGATATTCCCAAGCAGCCTTGAGCGGATCCAAGGCGACTCCGAATCCTTGGCTAAGAATGTTGATAGGAGTCGAAACAAACGGGAACAACAAAGCCGAGAGGAATCGAACAGGCGCGGGAGAAGCGGGGCTGTACTTCAGCCGATTAAGCGCAGAACCAACGATTGAGTTCTGATCGGAGAACGTGCCGTATTCAGCAAGTTTACGAGACCCACGGCTGATGTTGAGGAAGTCAAGAACAGTATTCTTGTCCCCACCGCCAAAGGTATCCGCAACGCTTTGATAGAGTTTGTCAAACTCGGCTTGCTGAATCTTCACAAAATCGCGGTACTTGCTCGGATCAAGTTTCACAATCTCTTCAGTCTTAAGGGTAGCGCGATCCCACAACGTGCGGACGTTGTAAGCATTGCGATCCTTATAGAGCATCGTGTAAGAATCCTCGACCTTCTTCATGAGCGCACCGCCACGCAAACCATCAGCCTCAAACTTGGCTTTGAGTTGCGCCTTAGTTGCAGCGCGATAAATGAGTTGCTTGAATCCTTCATCCGTTGCCGTTGAGATGCGAGTACCAAGGCCAACAGTCTTGTTGGTAACTGCCCCAACACCATCGGTAATGGATTCAGCAAACTTACTCATGTAGCCGACGACGGAAGAAGGAGTCTTGGTAACTCCCCTCTTGACGTAGATCTCCGAAAGTTGATTACCTTCATCCCAATTGGAAGTAAGGTAGGTACGGTGATTACGCCACCCGTCAGCCGCAACACCCCACGCTTCTTTGAGCATCGTGAGGCTGTTCCAACCAAAGCGAGACCAAAACTTAATTGCTTCGACGCCTTGGCGAGAGTTGGCTACGGTCAGCGTTTCACCGATACCGCCAATCAAACCGCGAGTAACCATGTAAAACAGATTAGCCGTATTACCGAACGTATTACGGATAATCGAGATGGGTGCAAGCATGAGATTGCTTGCGATGTAGTTGGGCCAACTCCATCCCGTGGGATGCATAGAAACGAGGCCAAAGCGATCCGCTCCCGCAGCCGTCAACTGCTCAACAACTGACTGCATAAGCAGAACGTAGTTTTGAACCTTCGACGGATCGGTAAGTTGAGCAAGAGCGTCCGTGCCGAGAACATCCTTAAACTTCTCAAACGCTTTCTGCTCTTCGATGGAACGAGGCCCACCGCCGGGGGTGACACCTGCCGCAGGAGCCGCAGTTGCTCCCGGCGCAGCAGGAGTTCCCGGTGTAGCGGGAGTTCCCGGGGCAGGAACGGGAGTAGCCGAAGATCCCGGCGTAGGAGCCTTGGGAGTTCCCGGCGTAGTTGGGCTAGTCCCCGGCGTAGCCGTTCCCGGTGTAGCCGACCCCGGCGTGCCCGATCCCGGCGCACCGGGAATAACGGGAGTACTAGTGGGCGGCGGTGTGGGGGAAGAAGGAGTACCGGGAACCGTTGGGAGAGGTGTGCCGCTAGGCGTAGTAGCGGGGCTAGTAACTCCCGGTGTAGTGGGAGACGGAGGAACCAAAACAGGAGCAGGAGTTTTAGTGGATCCGTCCTTCGGAACGTTGCTGAAATCAGGAACACCCACACGAGTATTGAGAGAACGTAGTGTGCGTCCCGCTTCTCCCGACAACAGTTTGTAAGAATTCATCGAGATCTGAAGCGCATCAAACGAGTTGATAATGCTCAACTTTTGCGCTTCAGTCATCAAATCAAAGTTCTTACCGTTCCACTTACCGCTCTGCTTCAGTTCAGTAAACTTCTTCAAGAAGTTATTACCTGCGTGAATCATGATCGAGCGGCGAGCAAGCATCACACCACGAAGTTGCGCCATAAGCATGGCTTGATCTTCGGGCGAAAGCGTCCTGATCTGCTTTTCCGAAAGGTTGAGTTGCGTGTAAAGCATTGCTCGTACCTTCTTCGGATCCGCACCCATACCCGATGCGTAGTTCTCAACGCTGCTATCAAACAACACCTGCTCTTGAGCCATGATGTCGTTAGCCGCAGACCTGCCTTGAGCCTTCATCGAGTTGATGGTTTGCTTACGATCAGCAGCAAAGGCTCCACCGTTTGCAACTTCCGCAGCGCGGAGAGCAACGAGAACATCTTCGGGAGCATCGATAGTAGACAGATTGATGCCCGTCCGCTGCCAATCCATTCCCGCTTCCGACAACTGCTCTTGCGTGGCTTCACGGGGATTGAGAATAACCCCTTGCTGCTCAATAGCCTGAGCCGCTGAACTCGCATCCATGAGGGTTTCACCACCCATCTTGATGTTGAGTTTCGCGCTAATAGCCTTGCGCTGCGCTTCAAAGTTCTCGGTAACGGTCTTACCGTTGATAAGGATTTCCTTGGGATAATCGAGATTCGACATAGATGCCGAACCTGACGTATCCATAGGATTGCCCATAAGCATCCGAATAGATCCCGGCTTCGTGCTGCTAAGGTCTACCCGCGATTGGCCCTGCTGAATCATGCCGAAAAGTTTTTCGACATGATTGCGCCCGAAGAACTTACCAATGCTTTGCAGGATCGAATCAACAGCCTTGGATGCCATCTTGATGGCTTTACCCCAAGAAGACATCTCGGGATCAGCCATTGCCGCCCTGTACTCAAGATCGCGCAGACCACGATCAGACAGGATCTCAGCCAAGTATTCGTCGAAATCGGTGTAGCGATAAGCGGTGGTTAGAAGGGCTTCACCCTTTTCGACAGAAAGGCGATTACCTTCAACTTCCTTTTCAATAATTTGCTTTATTTTTTGGAAACGATCAATTGCAGCCTTACCGCTAATGATGTCTTCGGCTTTAGCCGTGACATTCAGGGCTTCGCTCAACTTAGGATTCATGGCGATGAAGTCGCCACGTTCCTTGATATAGCGTTCGCGCACGCCCTGCATGACCTTCTTAAACTTCGGAGAATTTTCCATAACGGACAAAACCGCATGGAAAGATTCGTGAAGGTAGGTACGAGCAAACGAACCTTCTTCGATAGTTTTGGTGGAGATTTTGATAAGGCGTTCGACGAAATCAGTCGAGCCGAGTTCCATGTCCATTGCCTCATCGGTCATTTCGATGCGGAATGGTTCAAGGAAGTTCTTGTGAATGGTGTTGGTGACCACTTCAGCAATATCCCCAACACGCGCAGAACGTCCTGCTCCGATGGGTACAACCTTATTAGGATCACCACCAAGGGCTTCTACAATTCGGGCCTGATGCGTTTGAGCATCAATCCGTTGCTTGTCCTTAAGGATCTTGCGGTTGGCTTCCGAGTTCTTAAGGGCTTCCTGAACCTTCTCAGCGACTCGGCGATTGGCTGAAGCCTTCTCCGCTTCCGCAATCGTTTCAGCCATCTGAGCGGCTTCTGAGGGGGCTGCTTCTCCTTCAGCCTTGACGGGAGCCGCTTCGACTTCAGCCTTCGGAGGCTTAACCACCTTGGGCGTAATCGGAGTATCCATCTGCTCGTAGAAAAGATTACGAGCAGTAAGGATGTTTTCACCGACGGGGCCGTTAAACCGACCCCTAAGAACCTGATCGACCTGCTGTTCCGTGATGAACTCGCGATACTTGCGCGGGTTTTTAATCAGGTCATGTACGTCGATCTCAGTACGAACAGCATCCTTAAAGATGGTGATCTTGCCACCGCTATAAGGGGAATCCAAAGCAGTATAGATGGCTGCGGCAATATCCTTAAAGCCGCGAGCGACACCGTACTTGTAAGACCCCCATTTAGCATGGCCAAAGGCTTGTTCAGCCGTTGAAGTCTTACGCCCGTACAAGAAATCGTTCTTACGGAACTTACCACGCGATCCGTCTGCGAGGTCAAACGAATCGTTCAATCCGCGCAGTTTACCCGTCGTGGCTACTAGTTCTTCAGTAAGGCTGTTTTCAAGGCGCACAAGCGATTCGTGCTGCTTGATCAAATCCCATGCCACTTCAGCCGTGCGGGGGTTAAGACTTGGTTCAATATTCTTATTGATGTTTTTGATTACACGATTGATGTCGCGAATCTCACGGCGCAGATTTGCCAATGTCTTGGCATTCTCGCCGATCATGTCTTTAGCAACGCCCCAATCTTCAAGCATCCGCTCCAGTTCAGCGGTGTTGCGGACATCGCCCATGTCCTTGAATGTTTCAAGGTACTTCTGCTGCTCTTGAAGAATCGCAATCTTTTCGCGATTAGCGGCGATACGGGATTCATAACCCTTACGAGTTAGTTCAGGCAGATCCTCAACTTTGTTGAGATCTTCAAGAGCCTTGAGATCCTCGTCAAGTTTACGAGTCGCGTAATCGGTGACCGAGCGGCGCGAGGCAAGGTATTCGACGGGAGTGTCCCGAGTAACAGCGGGATTCTCACCACGAAGGGTAGCCAACTCTTCACGAATCTTAAGAATTCGCTGAGTCGCGTTTGCTGCGGTTTTCTCTACGGGAACTTCAAGCGCACCGAACACGGAAAAATCGCGGTCAACAAGGTCTTTACCGCGAATCTCAACTTCATTGGTGACATCGACAAAGATGCCATCAGAAGGAATAGCGGTACGAACGGCGACATCGGTTCCATCGGCTTGGAAGAAGACACGATCAACGCCCTGCTCCGCAGCACCGTCAAGGTGAAAACGGGTTTTGCTAAGAAGCACATCGGAGTTGTCATTTGAACCGAAAAGGAGAGGAGAACGTCCATCTCCAAGGTCACCCGCCACAGCAGCGCGAACCGAAGCCATGTTCCCGGCTTCGGGGTTTTCAATAGCCTTAACCAATTGATCAAGAACGGTTGCGCGTTCCTGTTCATCCGTGAGGCGTGACAACTTCTCGGTAAGTTTGCGGATCTGTTTATCCGACCGAGCAGCCATCATCATGTTCTCGGTAAGCCCGAGACCACCACGCAAAGCAGAACCCGTCATCTTGGTTCCGCTTTCAAGCCCCTTCATGACAACCGAGAACGGCCCTTCAAGAAGCATTCCTTCAAACGCATTCTTAAGACGGCCCTCGGTTTCGGTATCAGTTTCATCGGTTTGGAGCCACGAAAGATAGGTGTCCTTCGTATCCTCCCCGGCCCAAGCCCCTACCAAATCGCTAAGGCGACCCGCCTTGGGATCTTGAAAGAAGAAGTCAACGGTGGCTTCTTTAACCGAATATTCAGCCGCCTTAGCCGCCATGCGCGTTCCAAAGGCGACTGACTTGCCCGTCTTGGTCAAGCGATCAATAGCAGAAACGTAGCGTTCAACACGCGACGGGGCTTGCAAAACCTTCCCGGCGGTTTGAAGACCGCGAATACCTTCAACACTTCGTCCAAGGTACTGCGCCGTTCGGGCGGCTTTGCTTGCCACACCGACGACGGCAGCGGATTCGATCATGAACGCACCGACTTCACCAAACAGCGAGTAGAAGCCGTAGCCTTCTTCTTCAAACAGTTGGCCTCGGATCAGCCCATTAGCATCCCTAGGAACTTCAGCACCAAAAAAAGAAGCGAGCGAGTAGGCTCCACGTTCAAGCGAATTACCAATAGCATTACCCATGTAAAGCGTCCCACGGAACGCCTTACCCATAATGCTGTTGTCGCCGTCAAAGTCAGATAGAGCCTTGACTCCAGTAAGTTCTTCCACCTTTTTCCCGAAGATGGAGATCTTGTCGTCGAAGCGGTCAAGAGAGGCTTGAGCCTCCTTAGTATTGAGAGTGAAGCGATCCCAAAGGCCGACCTCGGGTTCCTGCGCCTTCGCGGCTCCGCTCTTAAACGGATCCTCCATTGAGCGGGGATTAAGAGCATCAATATCGGTTTGCTCAAAGGTCGCTTGCTTGGGCGTAGCCCCCAAGTAATCCTGATCAGCAGATGGTTCTTTTTGGAAATTGAAATCTTCAGTTGGCTTCAAATCCTGAGGAGAAGCAAAAGGATCGAAAGCCTTCTTCTTAGGAAGCCCCGTTGCCGGATCGATTTCTTCAAAAGGATTCATAGGCATCCTCAGCGAGCGGGGCGGCTAGCAGCCACCGAGTTAAGTTCAAATTCTTTGGGCGTAGACCGCCCGTTGAGATTAAGGTGCTTTTTATGTTGCCTTTGGGCGTAAAGCAGGAAACTATTAAAATCTTTTAGTGATTTACCAACAAGCGCAGAATCTTTAACAGAAATGCCACTCAACTTTTCAAAGCGATCAATGCGAACGTCATCAACCACAATTGGTTTATCCAATTCCCACATCGTTTTGAAATCGTTCCAATCAGAGCCGTGATGCGTATCTACAAGAGAAGTTTTTTGATCGCTTAAGAGGCTATCAAAAGTTCCATCGTTAAAAGCCGTAGACGGGATTCCCATGAAGGTAAACATTTCATGAGAAACGCTAGGGGACGGATCGGGGAACTGCTGCCTGAACGCATCGGTCAAGGGTTTGAACGACACGCCTTCCTTACCGAAGGTGTGGCGAACGAACAAAACCTTTCGGTATTCTTCCGAGCCGATATCCAAATTACGGCTAAATGTGTTTTCACCGAACACCGCGATATCAAGCGGCGTTGGTTTCCGATCCTCAATGAAATCGGGTGTCAAGCCTTTCATAACCATCCCAAACGGGCCGACACGCCCACCGTCAACTTCAAAGGTAGGCTTTTCAAGTTTAGGAATTGAAGTGATTTGAATAGATTTCAAGAGGGCATCGGCAGCGATATCCCGGTTAAATTTAGATCCGACTTTAACGCCACCGCTTGTTGTCCAAGAACTTGTTGGGGCCAAAGCCGATTCACTTAGGGACTTGCCCATAAACGTAGACGGGTATTTCAAGGTATCGAAACCATAGAAAGTAGATTCACCTCTGAGCGGTGAGAAAGCGTCCTTATCGTGGTATCGAACCTGCTCCAAATTCAAACGCTTGTACGCTGCGTATACACCTCTCTCGTCGTTTGATTCCTCCAAAGCCATTGAGATATTCGGCTGATTTTTGGCAGGCTTGGATTCAGGAGCCTTCGGAGTTTGCCCCTCAATAGCAGCAGGCTGCTGTACTGAAATAGGCGTGCTTTTGCTAAAAGCGGAAACAGCGTCTTGAAGGGTTTTAATATAAGTAACGGGGTTTCTCAGAATGGCCCCGTCTTTAGGCAGGAATCCCGCAAATTCAGGACTTGTAGCAAAATTAAAAATACCTTGCTCATTTGACAAATCGAACCCATCAAGCCCTTTAACGAAGGGATCATTAGGATGTTCTTTACGGAACTCTTCCACTAGTTCACCCAAAGGAGTTTGATTTCTTTCGTCTTCCCGCTCGTTTGTAATGACGGCAATACGCTCACGAACAGCACTTTCAATTGCTATAATTGTGTTTTTGTTATCGGCTCGGTGAAACGCAACTGCCAATGTTGGATTGTTTTTGAAACCTTCTTCAAGAAGGTCAATAGCATCAGCCGGGGATGAAAATTTAGAATAGCGTTCAAGCCAACTTCTAATTTTAGAAGCATTCAAGGACTTGGTTTGAGAATCTTTGCTATTCTCAAATTCTTTGTAAAGATTAACGCCTTCGCCTTCGATCTTAGTGCGAGCCTGAGTACGATAGGCGGTCACTTGATCATCAAGGTTAGTCCATTCCTTTTCGTACTTAGATTTAATCTCTCTGACTTTAATTTCCTTATCCAAAGGCTTCATCGATTCATCCTTACGGACAAGGGCAATTTCGTTTTCATACCCGTTGTAAATGCTTGCGTACTTCTGCCCCGCAGCCTCGCGAAGACTTCGGTCAGACACCTCGACAAGATCGGGATGAATAGTGTCAAAGAACGTATTGAATCGACCCCGATTGATGAGATCAACTTGCTTGGGGTCAATGTTGAGAGGGCTGCGAATGGTGGTTTGTTCAGCCTTAAACTTATCTGCTTTAAGTTTCTCAACGTTGGCAATGAACGCGCCACGGCTTTGAGGGTTGCTCACCTTTAGAGCAGCCTGCATCGCCTTATCAATAGAAGCACTAGTCATCGTGCTAGAGGCTTCCGTGTAGGCGGTGAAGTAATCATCGACTTCGGGAATACCCTTCATAGCCTTAATGCTTTGAATGGTTTGCCCAACGTCAATCATGTTGAATTCGCGAGTGCCGTTGTAGTACACCACCATCTGCGGAGTGATGCCGGGAATCTTTCCGGCTTGGGCATCCTCCATAGCCTTCTGCTGAAGACTAGTCGCCGTCAAGTTAGGATCGGTGTAGGCGGCGTTCATGATGTACGCCCTGTATGCACTCTTGTTCTCGTCTTTATCTGCCAACTTAGAAATACCCGCGTATTTCTCGTCCTGAATGTTCTTGATCCCTTTGATTTGAGAGAGGATTTTTCCTAGGGCTTCGGGCTGAGTCATATTCAGCGAATACCCCTTATCCTCGTTCTTATCGAAGGACGTATAAGCCAATTGAACGGCTTCGTCGTAATGACCATCGTTTGCAAGGGCAATAGCAAATTGGCTTACACGCTCCGTATACGCTCTCTTTGCATCTCCCTTTAGATTTGCGGACTGACCATTGTCGAAGATGTATGAAGAGAACTTATCTACAAAAGCGTCAACTTTGTCAGGCGTATCTAGGTGGCTCGCTTCGGTCAAAGCCATCTTAATACCGTTAGAAGTGTAAACGGCTTCGTTGTGATTGGCCCGAATTTCGCCCTCAACCATCAAGGCTTTGGCTTGATACGTTGACAAAGCAGAACCCGCAAGATTACGAACCCCGTTACGAATCAAAGGTACATCGTTGTACATCTGATCGTATTCGTTAATAGATTCGCTATAGACTTCAGCCACCCTACCTGCAATATCAGGAGGGGGGATAATGTTGCCATTGGAATCGGTAAGCGGCTGTTCAGACAAGCCCTTAATTGCCGCTGCCATTTTGGATTCAAGATTGCTAACCGTATGCTTAGAAACTTGTTCAGCAAAGATACGCGTTTGAACGGGGCCGAGCGCACTCAAAGCAGTTCGTTGCTCAGGAGTCAACGAATCAATCATCTCGTTATAAGTCTTGTAGTTATTCTTTAGTGACTTCTCGATAACCGCACCCGCAAGATCACCCCCTTCCGTGGAAAGACGATCCTGTTCAGCCTTAACTTCCCCGAGATAACCAACA
>Ga0129333_10007157_pt1 | contig 10550 bp, 11 predicted proteins | sample CPB6_08_DNA_FD_94474 | JGI IMG/M metagenome (GOLD analysis project Ga0129333, IMG submission 94474) | Freshwater to marine salinity gradient microbial communities from Chesapeake Bay, USA - CPBay_Sum_0.6_0.8_DNA | ecosystem: Environmental > Aquatic > Marine > Coastal | place: USA: Chesapeake...
CTTGGCCAGGTCCACAACCACCGGGTTACCCACAATGTCTTTGCCCAGGCCAAGGGTCAGTAGAGAACGGGCCTCGTTATAGGCCTGAGAACCCAGGATTTCAGCGAGTCGGATGGACTGACGTTTCGCATTAGGCAGTTCCAGTGCCATGTAATTTTTTCCAGGGATGGTTTCCACCACCCGAATGGAAACCAGACTGAGGGAACGGGCCAAGTCTTTGGCCAGGTTGACAATTTGTGCGCCCTTGACACCAGTGGCTGGTTCGATCTCGTAGCGCGTGATCACCGGGCCTGGTTGAGCCAGAACGACCCGAACCTCAACACCGAAGTCACGCAATTTTTTCTCAATCAGCCGGCTGGTCATCTCCAGGGTGTCAGCCGACACGCCCTCCAGCCGCGTCTGTGAACCGTCAAGCAGGTCCACCTGCGGCAACTTGGAATCGGGCAGTTCACTGAAAAGGGGCTTTTGACGTTCTTTGGCAACACGCTCGCTTTGGGGTACCTCGAGCAATACTGGCTCAATGAAAACCGGCATTGGCTGATGTTCAATAATCTCTTCACGCTGCTCGGAAACCACTTCCTCGCGCTCCCGCGCCGCTTGCTGGCCCAAGGCTACGTCTTCAGCGATTTCCCGTCGTTCTCGGCGTGAGACCATCATTGCGTCAATGGCTGAGCCGATTCTTTCAGCCAGTTGTCCCCACGAAAACCGAAATACCAGCGCCATGCCCACCAGCAACAGGCCAATCCCCACCAGGGTCGAGCCAGCAAAACCAAGCCAACGTGTGCCCAGTTCACCCAGCCAGATACCAAGAGCACCCCCGCTAGGCCCTGGCAATTGAGTGTCCAGCCGATGGAAACGCGACCATTCGATCACTGAGCTGGCCACCAGCAATACACACAAGCCCAGCCAAAAACCGCTACGGCTTTGGGCCAGACGATGGGCCCAGGGCAAGGTGTTCGAGCTGGCAAGCTCAATTTCTGGACCCCGCATCCACTTCATCAGGCTCAACAGCCAAGCTCGAAGACCCGCCGCCCAGCACCACCAGATCGAATAACCCAATAAGAAATAGCTGATGTCGGCAACCCAGGCACCCAGGCGTCCTCCCCGGTTTTGGATCACAGCACCCGCCCCTGAAGTTGACCAGGCTGCATCTTGCGTTGTGTAGCTGCTCAGGGCCAATAGCCAGAAGCCCAGTACGACCAGCCCCAGCACGAGTACAAATTCAGTGGCATATCGTCCCCATCCAGGGCGACCCGCCATGCTGTCCTTGGACTGTTGGTCCTTGAAGGTATTGAGTGAATAGGTCATCAGCAAAAATGAGTCTTATTTTGCGTCATTGATTTCGCGGTGTCAGAGGCCTTGCCTCCAAGGCTGTGTCCGGGGATGAGAAATCATTCATACAATGTTGGTCTGTTTGATTCAATGCCACCTGATGCTGTGTTCTGCCCGGCTCACACTTGCAGTGGGTCAGAATCAAACCCGCATTCTTTGCTGATTTTCCAAGGGTATTTTTTAGAATGTCTCAGAACAAACACGCCAAAGTCCTCATTCTAGGCTCCGGACCAGCCGGCTACACCGCAGCCATCTATGCAGCACGCGCCAACTTGAATCCTGTCCTGATCACCGGCATTGCGCAGGGCGGTCAGCTGATGACCACCACCGATGTGGACAACTGGCCAGCCGATGTGGATGGCGTTCAAGGGCCTGACCTGATGCAACGCTTTCAGGCACATGCCGAGCGCTTCAAAGCTGAGCTCTTGTTTGATCATATCAACCGGGTTGACCTCAGCCGCCGACCCTACACCCTGACCGGGGACAGCGGGAGCTATACCTGCGATGCGCTGATCATTGCCACTGGCGCTTCGGCCAAGTATCTGGGCTTGCCTTCTGAGGAGGCCTTCATGGGTCGAGGTGTTTCCGGATGCGCCACCTGCGATGGATTTTTCTATCGCGAACAAATTTGCTGTGTGGTCGGCGGGGGGAATACTGCTGTTGAAGAGGCGCTCTACCTCTCAAATATTGCAAGTAAGGTTTACCTGATCCATCGCCGGGACAAATTCAAGGCAGAACCCATCATGGTCGACAAACTGATGGACAAAGTTGCCGCTGGAAAAATCGAACTGAAGACTTTCAAGACCCTGGATGAGGTTTTAGGGGATGCCACTGGCGTCACCGGTGTGCGCCTGAAAAGCACCAAGGATGGACAGACCGAGGATCTGGAGCTCAAGGGCTGCTTTATTGCAATTGGTCACTCGCCCAACACCGACATCTTCCAAGGCCAGCTGGAAATGGAGGGTGGCTACATCATCACCAAGGCTGGGCGCAATGGCTTTGCCACCCAGACCTCTGTGCCTGGAGTTTTTGCCGCAGGCGATGTGCAGGACCATGTTTATCGCCAGGCCATCACCAGCGCGGGCACCGGTTGCATGGCCGCCCTGGATGCCCAGCGTTTTTTGGAACAGGAAGGCTAGGGATGGAGTTCAAAACTCGCGCCGTGCGCGGCGCTGCTTTTGCGGGTTGAGCCGCAAGACGTAAAACCCAAGGCAAGCCTGGACGGCTTGACCGCCCAGCCGGCAGGGGGCTAGGCCTCAGACAACTCGGCTATAATGCTTGGCTTTGCTGGGATTAGCCGGCAAGCTCTGGGCTACCGCCACCCTGATGGCGAGGTGAGGCAGGTTACCTGCGGCTGTCCTTCCAGGATAGTCGGACACGGCGACCGCTGTATTTGAAGAAAGCGATGATCTCTCATGGCACGCGTGTGTGAAGTGACGGGCAAAGGCCCAATGGTGGGGAACAATGTTTCCCACGCCAACAACAAAACCAAACGCCGGTTCCTGCCGAACCTGCAGTACCGCCGGTTCTGGGTTGAATCGGAAAACCGTTGGGTTCGACTGCGCGTCTCCAGCGCAGCCCTGCGTTTGATCGACAAAAATGGCATCGACTCTGTGCTCGCCGATCTGCGCGCGCATGGTCAAGCTTAATCACTGAAGGAGTTGCATCATGGCCACTAAAGGCGGACGCGAAAAAATCAAGCTGGAGTCATCGGCCGGAACCGGTCATTTCTACACCACCAGCAAGAACAAGAAGACCATGCCCGAAAAAATGTCGATCATGAAGTTCGACCCCAAAGCTCGCAAGCATGTGGAATACAAGGAAATCAAGCTGAAGTAATCTTCTCGCTTGCCCTGACGGAGCCGGCGTAAAGGCTCTGCGCAGGTCTGTCAAACCAAGAAAGCCCCGCCCTGGCGGGGCTTTTTTCTTGATTTCTGAGCTACTCAACGCGTCAGCCATCAGTGCCCAGCCTGGCTGCCTGTTGATTCTGGCGGTATGCCAAGTCGAGTGCCGGGTCAACAAGTACCATGATGGTGCTGGTATTGGTAACAGCCAACCCCCATGGGGCCACCCAACTGGCAGGCTGGAAAAAACAGCCAGGCATGCTGGGTTTACGTGCCCTGTTTCTTGGCGCCTCTGAACGCTGGCTGACTGACGGCACCTCGGATTGGTTCTGGCCTGCAGCCGAACGGGCCAGGCTGCCGGTAATGGTGCTCTCAGCAAGCGGCGCAGCAGCGTTTGGCCGCGTCGCTGAGCTGAGCTGAGCTGAGCTGAGCTGAGCTGAGCTGATGCCCGACCTATGGCGCCTGCGCAGCAAAAAACAGGCTGGGACTAGATTTGAATAAACTGGAAACAAAAAAAGCCCCGCAAGAGCGGGGCTTTTGGGAACCAGCTGGAATTACTTGCCAGCAGGTGCCGGTGCAGCAGCAGGAGCAGCAGCAGGAGCAGCAGCAGGAGCAGCAGCAGGAGCGGCCGCATCAGCAGGAGCGGCGGCAGGTGCAGCAGCAGGAGCCGGTGCGGGTGCAGCAGCAGGAGCCGGTGCAGGAGCGGGCTCCTCTTTCTTGCCGCAAGCGGCGAGGGCAGCAGCAGCGATCAGGGCAGCCAGAACGAGAGACTTGTTCATATTTATACCTATAAAAGTTAAGGTTAGACAATTTCCGGAAATTGCCAAGGCTTTGAGGGCCTCGACTTAGCAGTTGCACTCGAGCTCAATCTGCTAAGCCCAGCATTATAGGATAAAAACTTATCCCATCAGAGCTGGCCCACAGCCCCAACTACTTGAAGTCAGGCCAGCCTAACCACGGGGGTGGTGCTGGGCATGCAGGGCTTTCAGGCGTTCACGCGCCACATGGGTGTAGATGGTGGTTGTCGAGATATCGGCATGGCCCAGAAGCATTTGGACCGCACGCAAATCGGCCCCATGATTGAGCAGGTGAGTGGCGAAGGCATGTCGCAGGGTGTGGGGGGACAAAGGCGCGGTAATTCCAGCCTGCAGCGCATACTTTTTCACGATCAGCCAAAACATCATGCGGGTCATCGCGCCACCGGCGTGGGAGCCACGTTGCGTCACAAACAAGGCATCTGCTGAGCGCCCAGCCATCAAGACAGGGCGAGCCTCATTCAAATAACGCCCAAGCCAGATTCCAGCCTCTTCGCCAAAGGGTATCAGTCGCTCTTTTTGCCCCTTCCCCATGACCCGCAGCACATGTTCATGCGTGCTTATTTGCAACAATTTCAGGGAAACCAATTCGCTGACGCGCAAGCCACTGGCATACATCAACTCGAGCATGGTTCGATCGCGAACCGCCAGCGGTGTGACATCCCCCGGAGCAGCCAACAGGGCCTCAACCTGCGCCTCGCTGAGCGTCTTGGGAACCCGCAACGCCTGTTTGGCAGCTTGCAACCTGAGTGTGGGATCAAGGTCGATCCGACGCTCACGCAAAGCCCAGCGAAAATACCGTTTAAAGACAGTCAGACGTCGATTGGCGGTGGAAGCTCGGGTGGATGCGTGGCGCTCTGAAAAATAAGCACTGAGATCAGCTTCCTGGGCTTGCGCCAGAGACTTATTGCGAATATTCAACCAAATGGCAAAGAGCAACAAGTCGCGCCGATAAGCAGCCAAGGTATTCGCCGACAGCCCCTCCTCCAGCCATAAGGCATTGACGAATGCATCTATAGCGTCATCCATGCCCTAAAGATGAGATAGAAACATCAATCAAGCGTTAGCTTGGCAGACTGAACCACATTTTTATAGACTGCAAATTCGGCCTTGATTTGATCAGCAAACTGCGCTGGAGAGTTCCCTATCACAATAGATCCAGTATCCTCAATACGCTTTCTCACTGCCGGCTCCTCCAGGGCCTTGCGGGTACCAGCATTGATCTTGTCAACAACCTCTTGCGGCAAATTTTTGGGCCCCAGAATCCCGTAATAGGCCATTCGGTTCACAGGCTCCAGGCCTACTTCCTTGAAAGTAGGAACGTTGGGAAGCTGGGCCAGACGACTGGGCGCAGCCACCACAATCGCCACCAGCTTGCCGCTTTGAATAAAAGGCAATGCCGAGGGCAGATTATCGAAAATCACTGGCACCTGACCCGCAACCGTATCGTTGAGAGCGGGACCAGCGCCTCGGTATGGGATGTGAGTGATGAAGGTACGGGTCTGGCTTTTGAAAAGTTCCATCTGCAGATGGCCAATTCCGCCGGTTCCGGAGGAAGCATAGGAATATTTGCCCGGTGACTGCTTCAACGCGGCGAGAAAACTCTTGAAGTCTTTTGCAGGAAAGCTTGGGTGGACAGCGATGACATTGGGGGTGGCTGCGATGTTGACGACAGGGGTGAAATCGGTCACCGGGTTGTAGGGAATTTTTGGATTGATCGCAGGGTTGGCGGCCGTGGTGGATACCGTCGCCATGCCAAGAGAATAGCCATCAGGCGTGGCTTTGACGGTTTCCGAGGCCCCGACCACCCCACCTCCACCTGCCTTGTTTTCAACGACCACCGGCTGGCCAAGCGCCTTGCCCAGCGGCTCGGCAATGACTCGCGCAACAATGTCGGTGGTTCCCCCCGGTGCAAATGGCACCTGTAATTTGACGACTTTACTGGGGTATCCCTGCGCCATGGCCAAGGTATTTGCAATCAATAGCAGACTTGCGGCGAATAAAGATCGACGGTACATGTGAGTTTTCTCCTGGGCAGCTTGAAAGAAATTGAACAAATATATTCTAGAGGCCAAGCAAGCCGTTTTTAAGCCGGGTGTCCACCGGATCGTCGCCAATGAAAATGGCCAGCAGCGCATTGAAAAAGTCCTGGCCAGTGATCGGCTGACCCTTGCTCAGTTGATTGACCGACAGAAGCAAACCCTGCGCAGGCAGGTAATCAAGCGTGATGGTGTCGCCTCGCTGGGCGTTTCCCAGCGCCATGATGGTGCTGGAGAACCTTGAGACTCGCTCCTGCATCTGTGACCATTGCGCTTCGGACACGTTTTTGCGCATGCCGTCCACCAGCGCATTGCGGATATCCTCTGCGCCAACACCCATCAGCATTTGCAATTCAATCCGCTTGGGACCTTGTTGCGACATGGCATCGCGAGACTGACTGGTCTTCACTGGCAAGTACAAGCCAGCCACGTAGGCTTTGAAGATGAAAATGCCACGCACCCCCAAACCATTGAGGCTCAATTCGGTTTCAGCTAAACGAACCTTATCCGCAAAGGACAAACCTTCGAGTGAAGCCGATTGACACGGGCTTAACAAAAACAGGCAGCTTAAAACAGCTAAGCAAATTCGATTCATCGGCTCATAACGCTGCAGACAAACCCATGGCTGACAAAACATCTGCACTGGTCCATAAGACAAGTGAAGCACTTTTCAGGTGGGACCGTCAATCTTGAGGGCCCAGGGCTTGGCGCCCAAAGCTCCTAATCCAGCTTGGCTCCAGAGGCCTTGATGACAGGAACCCAGCGGTTGATTTCTGAAGCGATGAAAGCGTTGAACTCTTCAGGTCCGCGCTCCATCACATTGGAACCGGTCTGGGCAAAACGTTGCCTGACCTCTGGACGCGCAAGGGTGGCCTGCACAGCCTTGGCTATTTTGTTGACAATCTCTTTAGGAATTCCAGCTGGGCCGACGATTCCCTGCCAACCAGAAGTTTCCAAGCCTGGATACCCCGCCTCTCGAGCCGTAGCCACATTGGGCAGTTGGGGCTGGCGTTGGGAATCCGTGACATAGATGGCTTTCAATTTGCCGCTTTGAATGTGCGGCAGGAGAACCGATGCGACATCCACCAGCAACTGGGTTTGCCCACCAATCAGGTCCTGTACAGCTGGCGCCGATCCTTTGTAAGGCACATGAACCAAACGCAGACCGGTGATCTGGTTGAGTAATTCTCCATTGAGATGGGTGATCGAGCCGCTGCCTCCAGATGCATAGTTGGCCTTGTCGGCATTGGCCTTGGCCCAAGCCACAAATTCCGCAAGATTATTGGCAGGATGGTTCGCGGGTACAACAGCGACAAAACCCGAACCAGAGGTCTGGCTAATCCAAGAAAAATCCTTGGTGGAATCAAACGGGCGCTTGGACATCATGTTTGACGCCAGAATAAATGGGCCGATATTGGCCACCAACAGGGTATAGCCATCAGCCGTTGTACGAGACAACTCGCTGGCAGCCAAGACGCCACCCGCTCCTGGCTTGTATTCAATGATCACGGACTGCCCCAATGCTTCTTGCAAGCCCGGCTGCAAATTTCGCGCAACAATGTCAATTCCGCCGCCGGGTGGGAAGCCCACAATTAGCTTAATTGGCTTGGCAGGCCAGGTTTGGCCAAGCGCTTGTTCGGTGAACAACAGGCCAAGCACGGGCACTGCAATCAATGCCACAGCAAGAATTCGTCGACCACTGCTTAAAAGGGCTGAATTTTTGAAATTGATGGATCGCATGACTTGAGCTCCTTGGGTTGTCGATTCAGGTTGGGTTTGTTTATTTTTCTCTTAAAGCCGATAAATGACTTGCGCACTGCTTCATCAAGAGACCGAGATCTGAGCCACAGGCAATATAGTCGAATCCCGCTTTCCGGTAAGCGGCCACAGCCTCTGGGGAGCCCCCCACCGTCCCAACAGATTTACCACTTCGGTGGCAGGCTTGGACTCCCTGGCTCATCAACTCCATCACCTCTGGGTGCATGGTGTTACCGATATGCCCCATGTCACCGCTGAGATCTCCAGGACCTATAAATATCGAATCCACGCCTTCGGTTTCAGCAATTTCTTCAATTACTGACATCGATTTGACAGTCTCTACTTGCAAAATCACACTCACCGATTGATTGGCAATCTTGAAATAATCTTTGGTGGTTCCAAAACGCGATCCCCGGCTCATGGCCGCCATGCCACGGGAACCTTCAGGGGGGTATTTCGATGCAGAAACCGCCTGACGCGCTTCAAGCGCGTTCTGGATAAATGGGAACATCAGGGTGCGCGCCCCGGCATCCAGTACACGCTTGACCACGACCGGGTCGTTCCAGGGTACACGCGTGATCGGCAACATGGCAGTCCCAGAAATTGCCTGCAGCAAGTGGACCAGGTCGCCCACGTCGACTGGTGAATGCTCCATGTCTACCACCGCCCAGTCAAAGCCAGCACACCCCAAGGCCTCTGCGACCAGAGGGCTAGAGGACATCAGCCAAGTTCCAACCGGAAAGGGCCCTGGCAGATCGGGCCGCGAAAGCATATGAAGGAATGGGTTATTCATCAAAAAATTACCGGTTCAGGAGTGGTTTGGGTGCCCTGCATGAAATCAAAGTCGCATCCCTCATGGGCTTGTGTGACATGCTTTTGATAAAGATGCACGAATCCGCGTTGATAGTCGAACGCTTTTGAGCGCCAATTCGCGCGTCTGCGTTGCAACTCGGTTTCCTCGACATGCAGGTGAAGCTTACGGCTCATTACATCGAGTTCAATCAAATCTCCCGATTCCACCAATGACAGGGGTCCTCCAACCGCACTTTCTGGCGAGATGTGGAGAACACAGGTTCCGTAATGCGTGCCACTCATGCGCGCATCACTGAGCCTAAGCATGTCTCGAACACCCATTCTGAGCAACTTCTTTGGAATTGGAAGATTACCCCATTCAGGCATGCCGGGCGCTCCGATAGGTCCCGCATTGCGCAGCACCAATACCGTGTTTTCGTCACAGTCCAGGCTTTCGTCTGCGATGGCTGCCAGCATTTCAGGCTGGCTGTCAAAGACCAGGGCGCGTCCGGTATGTTGCATCAGCGTGGGACTAGCCGCGCTTGGCTTGATAACCGCGCCATTGGGAGCCAGGTTACCCTTCAAAACCGCCAAGGCTTCTGCTGAAGTGACCGGTTGCTCTAGAGGCCTGATCACCACAGGATCAAGAACTTTTGCGGCCGCAATGTTTTCCCCCACGGTGCGAGAAGTGACCGTCATCTCAGAAGTGCTCAGTTTCGAGCGGATGACTTCCATCAATGCCGGCAAGCCCCCTGCATAATAAAAATCCTCCATCAATCGATCGCCGCTGGGAAATAGGTTAGCCAGGACCGGCACTTGCCTTGCCATGGTATCCATCGCATCAAGTGTTAGGGCAATATTGGCGCGGCGTGCCACGGCTAGGAGATGAATCGCCGCATTGGTAGAGCCTGCCAAGGCCATTTGCACAGCCATGGCATTGTCAAAACTGCCCTTGGTCAGCAGCCTTGAGGGCTTCAAGTCCTCCCAAATCATGCCGACGATTCGTTCACCACAGTCGGTTGCCATGCGCGCATGCGCCGAATCCATGGCGGGTATTGCGCTGGCGCCTGGCAGCGTCAACCCAAGCGCCTCGGTAAGACAGGTCATGGTTGAAGCAGTACCCATGGTATTGCAGGTACCGGGAGAACGCGTCATTCGGGACTCAAGATGCTCCATTTCATTGGCGTCGATGTTTCCGGCCTGATACTCATCCCAGAAAATTCGGGTGTGGGTTCCAGCACCAACGATGCGCGAAACACCATCCCTCACATAACGGTCATTCAACATTGGACCTGCTGGGCAAAAAATAAATGGCAGGTCCATGCTGATGGCGCCCATCAGGGTGCCCGGTGTAGTCTTGTCACATCCAGCCAAAATAACAGCACCGTCACAAGGAAGACTACGTAGAAGTTCTTCCACCTCCATGGCGAGAAGATTGCGGTAGAGCATGGTTGTTGGCTTGACCATGACCTCACCCAGGCTCATGGCGGGCAGTTCCACCGGATAGCCACCAGCCATCAGTACGCCGCGCTTAACCGCTTCAGCCCGTTCACGCAAGTGCGCATGGCAGGGTGACAAATCACTCCAGGTATTGATGATTGCCACCATGGGACGATCCATGATGTCTTCTCGCCGGATGCCCTGCTGCTGCATACGCTGGCGATGGGCAAACCCGCGCATTCCCTGGTCTGCGAACCATCTTCGCGACCGTAGTTCGGACAAGGTCTTCAAATGGGTTCCCCAATATTAGGCGGACGGGCTACCGGCCAACACCACCCGGCGGATCAATCCAACTACCACAAATTTTTTAATCTTCAGTGATCTACTGCTGAAGCGCATGAAGCATATCGTCCGAGAGCGACAATCCATTTTCACGGGCAAGCTTGAGTAGATTTTCTCGCCTGGCGCCTGGGAGTCTGACTCCCTCGTCCTTGAGCATTTCTTGGATCAATACCTCGATGCGCTGGTAA
>Ga0129333_10007159_pt1 | contig 10550 bp, 15 predicted proteins | sample CPB6_08_DNA_FD_94474 | JGI IMG/M metagenome (GOLD analysis project Ga0129333, IMG submission 94474) | Freshwater to marine salinity gradient microbial communities from Chesapeake Bay, USA - CPBay_Sum_0.6_0.8_DNA | ecosystem: Environmental > Aquatic > Marine > Coastal | place: USA: Chesapeake...
CAGGCTATAGGCTATGCTTCTGATGGTTCTAAGGTTACTGAAAATATTGGGATATCAAAGGGTGGCACACAGCCTATAATGTATTCGCCACCAAGGTAGTATAATGACTAAATTAACATTGGTAAAAACAACTCAAAATCCACCAGAGATAAAACAATCTCGATTTAATAGAGACTGGATGGACGCTACTTACAATAAGCATGCTTACCAGTGTCTGCCATTGACTGTTGCAAACGTTACAGGTTGGGAATTAATTCTTCAACAAGATGTTGTTGTTCAATGGGATGGTGGAAATACAGTTCCCAAAGTGTTAGAAGGCGAAAAGCTTGATGACAGACCAATCGCAATCCCAAGTATCATTGGAATGATGTCTTTTACCACAGGTTGGGCTTTTAATACAGAAGATGGATACAGTACCTGGATATCTGGTTCTCCTAATTACTTTGTTGATGGTGCAGTCCCATTGACTGCATCAATACCAAGTTATTGGTGGCCAGACGAATTTAATATGAATTGGCAAATAACAAAAGTCGGAGAACCTGTCCTGTTTCCAAAAGGAATGCCTATAATGCATTTTGTAATTTATCCAAATACATTACTGGAATCAACAGAGATTGTTGTAGAAAACCTTTGGGATAAACCACAATTAATGGACGCTCGTCAATCATACGGAAACGCAAAAAGTGAAAAAATGAGAGACGAACCCTGGACCTGGATGAAAGGCATTAAAACTGGCTTAGATGAAAAAGGTGAAAGAATTGGCCCAGCTTTTGACGGGTTGCCAAAGTTAGCTCAACCATAGTATGAATCTTACAAAACAGCAAAAAGATAAAGTAATAAATAGAAGCATAGACGCACTGTCTATTTCTGTTGAAAAATTATCTTCCCTTCTTGAAAAAGAAGAAGAGCACGAATCAATTATCTATAAACAAGCTTCTGTTTCAAAAGAAATTCAAGAAAGTATTCTAAGAAATTTAAATAAAAATGAACAACAAACCAATTAGTGAAGAGCCAATACATGAATTTATTGAAATGTTAGATGACTCAATTCCTGTATATTCAGAAGAAGATGGAAATATAGTTATGCCTAACGGTGGCACTACTCGTGAGTATGTTCTTACTAAAGAATTTGCAGAAAAAAACAAGTATATAATACTTCCTCTTTCTCCAGGCATAGAAGACCTAATATAAATGTATAACGCGCAAAAAGATCTAGAATACATAAACGAACAGTTAGCTTTTTATGTTTGTTATATTGGTTTAAATATTGATGAGTATGATTCATATTCTATAGATCAGTTAATAGATTCAGCTAGAATTATGACTCAAGTTCCGATAAAAGAAGTCGAATCTGGTGATTTAGAAGGTAGAAAAAATCAAGTTTTTTTATTCTTAAAAAACCAAAGAATTTCACTAATAGGAAACATTAGAAGGCTTTGGTATATGCGCCAACTTGCATTAGGAGCGATTAATCGTGAACTATGAAATGAATTATTTTGAGAATTTAATTAAATTGATTAAATATATAGACATAGAATCAGTTGAAGATTCGATATCTAAGAGTAAGAAAATAAATGATTATCTTAAAACTCTATCATTAGATAAAAGAAAAATAGCTGTTGGAATGGATTTTCTTATTTGGTATTTTGATGTTTTTAGTGAGGATAGTCATTTCTGGAACGTAAACCCAGCATATTACTATGCAGCTAATACTCATGAGTTTGGATTTCTTACCGCAAAACCAGAAACATCACTGATGACTTTGCCAGCCTTTAATACAGGTTTGGTAAACTTAATGCACAAGAGATCAAAATTAACCATGCTCAATAACTATCAACTTGATTTATTTGAGAGGTTTATTAAAACTGGTGATTGGACATATGACGTTGTTACAATGCAAGACATTGAAACAAATCAGGGCCCAACATACGATTTCATATGCATGAGTCTACATGACGTAATTCACAATCCTAGTATAGCTATTAACTTTTTTAATAGGTTAAACAAAAATGGAACACTAATGATGTTATATACAGGAATGGATTCTTTATATCAAGATGAATCTATTTTTACTGATATTTATCAAGTTCATCAAGTTTTAAAAGATATCGACAATTCAGCTGTTTATCACAATCCAACAGGTGCAGCAGTTACTTACGCCGTAAAACTATAGTACTATATACTCATGATTATATTAGATAACTTTATTAAAGATAAAGATCTTTTAAGAGAAATTGAAGAAACAAAAGATTTTTTTCCACCATCTATGGGCAATGAAGATAGAATAGCAATGGAATTAAATAGTTATCATGATGAAAAAGCAGATTGTTTTGCACCCTATATGTTTTGGGATGGTTGGTGGAAGTCACCAGCAAATACTCCAAGAAAAAGAGTAGTAAAACAAATATGGGAAAAAAACTTACCTTTTCCAATTGAAGAAGTTTGTGGTTTTGAATACTGGACAAGAACATTTAATCCTGGTCAGTATTTAGGAACTCACGTAGATGAAGACACTTTTCTCTACGCAGAAAAGAAAATATTTAGAGGACCAGCAATAGGATGCGTATATTATCCGCACACTAACGATGTTGTAGGTGGATTCTTAGAATTGCATCCAACGGCAGTTTCTGAAAATACAGAAGAAGCTCTAGAAATGATAAATATAAATCCACTAATAGTTCCAATTGAATTAAGAGAAAGAATAGCATGTAATCCTAATAGATTAATAATATTCGATGCAGGTCATATTATTCATAACACAACTGCTCCAATAACTGGGGTTAGGAGAGTTATGGTTGTGAACGTTTGGCATAAGGACAGTCCTCCAACAGCCTTGCGTACTGGTCAATTTTTTTATGAATAGTTAAATATTTTTTATGGTATAATTAAAGCATGAAAAGCAAATGGAAAGCTACTGTTTCAAATCCTCTGGGTAAAGAAATATACGATATGATAGTTGACACTATCGATAACGTAACATCTGCTAATATTGTGAATGAAAAAGGAAGTGTAGTTCTTTCTCAGCTCAATGCAACTGAACCATTAATCCTTTCTTCTTTGGTGGAGACTCCTATGAGAACAAAGATTGTCCTACAATTTTTAACAGACAATTATCAAAATCAACAACAGTTTAATGCAATTTTGAGCATTGGAGAATTTGCTACCATGTCAGTGGAATGTGTTAAATATGAGTAACTTGGCTTATGATATCCCTTTGCTTTCTATTGATGGCAGCTATGACGTCATGTCTTCTTTAAGAGGTAAAGTCTCTTTAGTAACGAATATTTCATCAAAGCTCGGATACACACCACAGTGCAGTGTAACTTGGTCATACGCTAGAACATGTAAGTACTTGTGGGAACTTCAACAGGTTCATGATATGTTTAAGGATAGAGGTTTTTCTGTAGTCGGAATACCTTGTAATCAATTTGGAAAAATGGAGCCAAAAGAAAATTTAGAGATTCAAGAATTTATAAAAGAAGCTTACCCTTTTGTAACTTTTCCAGTTACTGAAAAAATAGAAGTCAATGGAAAAAACGAACATCCTCTATACGACTTTCTTAAAGGAACTCAAAAAAGAGCATATTCAGATACAACAGCAGATGGAACAGAAGCAGCAAAAGTGGGACAAAATCTTGCTGGCCAAGCAATAGCTAGAATACCTCACAACTATGAAAAGTTTTTAGTAAGCAGGGAAGGTATTATGGTTAGTAGATTTAATTGGCAAGATGGTCCACTAGATGAAGAGCCTCGAATTATGGGTGCAGGCTGGACAATTACAGAAGCAATAGATGAGCTTTTAGGATAGGAACTTTATGTCATACTTAGATGAAATTAATAATCAACCAAAAAACTTAAACAATGAAGCTTTTCCAGTATCTCCAACTATCGATAAAGTAATAATTGATGAGATCGGTGCAATAGAATCAGAAGAACTTGGTGCTGGTGTTGTTGTTTTTCGAAACGCTTTTAAGATGGACCAATCACTAGTTCTTGATTATATTGATCAAAACGCCGCAGAAGCACATAAGACTAGATGGCAATACATAACGGGTGAAGATGGTGTAGAGTATGGAATTAACGAAGATGGCTTTAGATATAAGCTAGAAGAGATACCGGGAACTCCAGTCAGGTTGCTTCAACCAGTCAATCCAAATACTCCAGAAGAAGTTAAAGAATTTTTTATTTACCTTGAAGAGCAAATATATAAAAGTCTTTTAAAGTACATTGACTACTATCCCCTTATGCTTGGCAGTATATGGTGGAAGACAAGAGGTCACATATTGAGATATGGTGATAATGGAATTCTTGGAACTCATGCCGACAATGACACAAATTACAAAGTGACCAATGGAATCAGGTATATGCCAAGAGGTATGGTTGCTTCTCGTCAAACATGCGGTGCGCTAATATATTTAAACGACTGCGTAGAAACAGAAGAAGAGTTAAATGGAAGAAACTTTACTGGTGGAGCACTTCAATTTGTGCACTTGGGTATAAAGTATAAACCAAGAAGAGGCGATATAATTTTCTTTCCAACAAACTATGTGGCTTCGCACAATGTAGAAAGAATGGGCAAGGGAGTAAGATACAGTTATCTTACATTTTTTGGGCAAGGCGCAGACGATGTTCCAGCAAATATTAGAATAGCTGAACCAGAAGCAAGTTTTGAGTGGTGTCCACCTGTTTGGTTAAATAACATATATGATGATTATGAGATGTATTGCAAATCTCCACATTCTAGATACGACGATGCTAACTCAACAAGACTTGGTGTAGAGCCAGGTTGGAATCCGATTTATCAAGGTAGAAACGTTGCTCAATACAATCAAAGTCACGAGGCAATAGAGCTAGATTCTTCTCAAGATAAGTTAATCGAATCTACTCAAAAAGAAGTATTAACAAATGATAATTTACCAGAAGGGCCATGTGGAACTACTCCACAAAAGATATAGGCATCATATGATAAATAACAATGTTAAAGCAAAGCATCTTGGTGGTGGAGTTGTTCTTTTTGAATCAGCCATAGATCTAGACTGGGATTATGTTAGAGAATTCAGTAGAGATGCAATCAATAAAGAAAAAGCAGACATGTATACACTAACGACGGATCCAGAAACTGGTGATGAAATCTACTTAAATAAAAGTGGTTACTTCTTTCAAAGGGAAAGCGTAGACCAAATGCCAGGCAGAGGTTCTGCGATACACAGATATGGTGATGAGAAGATAAAAGAAATATTTGATTTTGTTGAAGAGTCAAAAGATAAATACTTATTTAAGTACTTTGAACTTTTTCCACTTTCCTACAAATGCGTTTGGTGGAAGGTTAAGGGGCATATAGTTCAATACAAAAAAGGCGTTTATTTAGGTAGTCATTCTGACGTAAGCGCTGATTACATCTATGATATTTGGACACCAAAAGATCAGTTAGCAACTAGAAATGTTATTAGTAATGTTTTTTATCTTACATCATCTGTTGACACAGAAGAAGAACTAGATGGAACAAATTTTACTGGCGGTCATCATTATTTTAATTATTTAGATATAGATGTAAAACCTAAAAAGGGTGACTTATTATTTTTTCCATCAAATTTTATGGCAGCTCATGAGGTTAAGCCAGTTGGAGAAGGGGAAAGATACTCTTATCTTGGTTGGTATAGTCATGGAACCCCAAACAAAGAAGTTAATGAATCTGTTGTTGACCCAAATAAGGAAGTAGAATTAGCAAAAACGGCAACCAACCTCTACATGCCCACGTTAACCTCAGACTATAGGCAATATCTTTTGGAAAACGGCTACGATGAATCTTCCGATCAATTCAATATAACAAGGTCAAATTATTAATATGATAATAAATGATTTTAAAGCTAAAGACATTGGGGCAGGGCTTTGTATTATTGAAGAGGCTTTTGAAATTGACCAAAAGTTTTTAATAGAATATATCAATTGGTTAAAGCAACAAGAAGAAGACACTTTTACCTATATAGAAGAAGATGGAAAACGTTTTGCTTTAAATAAAACTGGTTTTAAGTTTGATGTAGATTCGATATCTATGGCACCAGAAAGATTTGTAGATCCACTATGCAAACTTTCAGATAGAAAACCAACAAAAGAACAGCAACAGTTGATCTATGATTTAGAAGATCTAGTATACAAGTCGTTGGTTGAATATTGTAAAATATACACAGAAGCATCCACAGTCTGTTGGTGGAGGTCTCCAGGCCATATAGCAACATATTCGAACGGCCAATCTATAGGTCAACACTGTGACGACCAAATACCATATGAGTACGGTAAACCTCCAAAGAATGAATATCCAAAACATAGTAAGGTGAGCATAAATATATATCTTAACGATGGAGTCGAATCAGAAGAAGAATTAGACGGAACAAACTTTATTGGCGGTAATATATTCTTTAAGCACGCAAAGTATACACACAGGCCTAAATCTGGCACCATAGCAATATATCCTACGAACTATGTAGGGACCCATGAGGTTTATCCAGTGACAAATGGTAAAAGGATCGCTTATTTATCTGCAATATCTTACGGTACTCCAGAAAACGGCAGTCCAATTCCAGTAGATGGAGACTCCAGAATATGGATGCCAAACCTAAGAAAAGATGCCGGTTTAGAATTCTAATAATAATTTAACTTTATATCATTACTATATCGTTAAAACCTTTTAAAGGATCTCTATGTTCTATAATGACGTTATTGACTATAACCAATCCGGTATTCAATATAATGGAACAATTGTACTAATAATAGAGGGAATCTCTAATCCTGTAATTTTAAATAATGTTAAGGTTAATTTTGGCGGAGAAGAAGATTACTCAGTAGCTACAGCAATAGGTGTTATAAGCATAGATTTAGAGCCTACTGGAATAATAACGATAGAAACTTTAGGAAAAGAAGGCGCTGCCCTTATTCAGGCAAAGGAAATAACCATACATTCCGGGACGCTTGTTAGTGTTCAGTATCAGGGCGAATAAGCTTACCAACAGAATTTAAAGTACTACTATATAAATATCTACTCTTTAAAGAAGGAAAAATGGCAAATATACTAGTCAATGATACTGTACGTCTAAAGGTTAAATTTATTGACGTAGATATTAATGGTAATCAAGTGGAGGTTTCTCCTGTCTCGGTTTCCATGACCATAACAAACTCAAGTAACGTAATTGTAATATCAGTTACCCCTACATCACTTAGCGGTTCTGAGTTTTATTATGATTATACACCATCAGTAGCTGGCACTTATAAGGTTTCTTTTAGTGGTATTTTAGAAAACGATACCACAATTAGTGTCAATCAACAAATATATGTAAGCACACCAACCGAAGACTATAAGCCAACTGTATTTCTGAGAGAAGATGAAATAATAGCTTTTGCAGCAGATATAGAGCCATTGTATCTTGACCCAGAACAGCTTCTTCCATATTTCCCCGACGCCTCTCTTTTGGAAATAGGAGAGTTTGTACATAATTATTCTATAGAAATAAAAAATATATTTAAACTGTTAGCAACAGAAGATGGAACAAATATTCCATTTACAGCATTTGAATATATAAGAGCAGCAACGTGTTGTGAATTAACTAGAGTTTACGGAAATGGTGGGGACGATGAGCTTTCCGTAAGACTTGGTGATCTTTCAATAACTAATAAAAGCTTACCTAGAAATACTCTAAGTAGAGCAAACGCTACCACTTGGTGCCAGATTGCGGCGATGCTTAGAAAAGAAATGCTAACGTCAAAAGTTGGAATAAAAGCAGTTCAGCCAAAAGGACTGCCAACTCTTCCAACAATTGGAGCTGGAAGAAATATGGATCCTTACACTGGGTTGTCAGTCTATTACACTCCAAGAGATTTGTATGGACCAACTCACATTCAGACACCAGATGAGAATCCAATTCCAGAAAGAGGAATAAGGAAGTATGATTGATCCAAAACGCACGTTAAGCAATATACTGCGCAGTTGGGGTCACAATATATTAGTTCAAAGATTATTAGATCAAAAAACTATGACCTACAGCCAAAAAATGCAGAGGTATACAGTAAGAGCCGTATACCCCGGTGCTCAACGGCTTTGCTAATATTTTAGAAGAAAATACGCAAGGTTTAACGGTTAGTTCTGAAGTGATATACTATTTTCAAGATACAGCAAGTGTTAAATCTGGTGATAGAATATATGAAGAGTATCCAAGTGGTCAAGAAATTTTTTTAATAGACTTTTCTGCCCCAGTAAGAGGCAGGGGTGGAAAAATAGTTTACTGGGTTGCAGGCGCAACTAGGGAAAGTAAAAATTAAATGCTAAGAGTACACAATGGTCAATTAGTAAAGTTTAGGTTTGCTTTCCTTGTAAATGGTGAATTTTACGATCCCTTAGATCAGGCTACTCCTGTCGATATATATGCAACAGTATCAAGAGGAAACGGTGGAACTGGTGACATAATCCATTCATCTACTTCATTGATTAACACGAGTTATCAAATTTCGTCAATAACACCACCGGTTTCAATAATAGATGGACACGTTTCTGCAACGTTCACGTTTGACGTAAATCACAAATTATCTGCCGGTGATACGGTAGTTGTTTATGGAGTCGGTGGTGGCTATAACGCAGAGTACACGGTTACTTCTGTTCCCAGCGCAACATCAGTAGTAGCAAGAACAGCAGCAACTACTTTACCAAGCTTATCGAGCTACAACTCAACGAAAGAATATGCAAGACTAGCCCCTAAAACAAACTCCTATTATGATAGGCCATCAAATTCTGAATATAATTTTTATTACAAAATTCCAGAAACACTTTTTGGTGGAACATATACAGTTTCTATTCAATGTGCTTATAATGATAGAACTCAAGTAATTGAACACTATTTTGAAGTTTCTAGAAGTCAAGTTGGTAGAGTTGGAAATATAGTATATAAAAAAATAGAAAATGGAGTAATAACTTTATCAACTGATATCGATCACAATCTTTTATCTGGTGATCAAGTTTCAATATCGGAAATAAGCGCAGCCTTTGATGGAAATTATTTCATCTCTTCAGTTCCAGCAAATAATAAATTTTCTATTACCACAAATGTTTCCTTATCAAATTTAGAACAACTTACAACAGGTAGATATTCTGTAATTAATACAAATGGAGTATCTAAAGATTTAACAGGGCCAACAACTGGTGCAACTATCTCAAAGAGGCCAATCTTTGACTCGTTAGAAGAATATTATAATACTAACTCAGTATTATTAATGGGTCATAGTGATGGAGTTGAATTAAATCAAATTATAAAAATTAATTCTATTCAAGAAGCTACTAATTTATTGGGAGCAAATACTTCTTCACCTTTGTTAAGGGGAATCCATGATGCATTTAGCTGTGGTTCAAAGTCTATATTTATAATGGCCGTAGCGCCAATGTCAGAATATGTTGATGACATTTCTCAAAGACTTACCGACATGCCGATATTTTTTTCATCAGAAACAAATTCTAATTTAAACTTTTATGAAAAGTATTATGAAAGATTAGCAGTTAGTTATGATGTAGCAAAGGGGCTTGACTTTATTGACATAATAGTGCCACTTGAAGCTTCAATGATAAATACTGGATCTGTTGATTTTATAGCTCAACTTGCCCTTCATTGCTATTCATTTAACGATACTACTGGATATGTGCAAATAGGAATTATTGGTTCTAAAAATAATGGAACAAAAGACAGTGATATCCAACTCTTAGAACAAAATACTAGGATCGTAAATAAGTTTACTACTTATTCAATAAGCGGAGAAATAGAAAGTGATATAGGTCGATATGTTATTCCAGTTTATGGAGAATTAACATTTAACCATATAGGCTTTGGCAAATCCTACACTAGCTCAGCTGCAGCTGCATTTGCTGGAATGATGTCATCAACTCCAGTCTACAATGGAATGATTAGAAAGAGAATACCAGGAGCATATTCTGTTTACGGTTCTAATCTGTCGGCAGACTCTTTGGCGAGATTGGATAACCTTGGTGTTAATACTGTTTATAGAACACGTAAAGCCCTAAGAGGTAATCCATACGAAGTGAATATATCGAACGATTATACAATGGCTAATAAAAATAGTTCTTTTACAAAAGCTCCACAAATGAGATTGGTAGCTATGGTTATAACCGAAATAAAAGCTATAGCTAATGATGGCATAGGAAAGAACGCAGAAGAAAAAGTTATCTCACAAGTTAAGTCGATGCTGGATATGCTAGTTACAACTAGGGCAATTAAAGATTACAAACTTCAATCATATGGATCTAAAACTGAAAGAGGAACTTTGATTTTTGAAATAAACTTAGTATCTTCTCTTGGTTTAAAAAATATTAATTTTTCTATAATAACAGGACCAGGAGCATAGTATGCAATCTTCATTTCCATTTCCAGGTAGATTTGATGGCGACTTAGCGCCAGGTAATAAGTGGGAAAGTTACTCAGAAAGCAGAGATAGGCTTCGAGAACAAGATCCTAGATATTACAATGATACTGATTCGCGAAGGCTAAAGGCTGAGGGTA